>Ga0136642_1000748_pt1 | contig 15623 bp, 13 predicted proteins | sample LowCatLa1302831Y_FD_115313 | JGI IMG/M metagenome (GOLD analysis project Ga0136642, IMG submission 115313) | Freshwater microbial communities from Lower Cathedral Lake, Yosemite National Park, California, USA - 13028-31Y | ecosystem: Environmental > Aquatic > Freshwater > Lake ... | reverse complement strand
TGTAAAAACGCACCACACATGTCAGGAACACGTGTCGCAAAGAAACACACCTTCATTATACTGTGGGCGTTTCTCTTTTTGCTTGGATTAAGCGTGTAGCATCCCCACCGCGGGTCCACCCATCTGCTTCAACCCAGTTGTTCACATTTTGATAATCTGCAGATTTGGACGGAATCAAGGGTTGGTAATAGTTCGGGATAAACTTGTCCATGATGGTCGAAATATCTTTGGGAACACGCTGCAACTGAGAATGAATTAAGTACGACTCGTCATTGACCGCAGTCGGTTCGCCGCCACCCAGATTAGGTGTCGTCGAAAAGGGACGAACCCATAATTGTTTGGGACCCTTTACCCGCCATGCATCCGGAGATCCCCAGCGCAACTCGCTGTTTTCATCCACCTTGCATCCCGCACCGGGCATACCATACCCGCCGATGGCAATCATGCCCGGTTGATCTGCCATTGCACTTGCCGGGTTCAGTGTATCCGAACATCCCGCATCCACTGCGTTTGTCTGGTACGAAAGTGCAGACCGATCCGAGAAGGCACGTTCATTGTTGCGGGATGTGTCTACATTTGTGCGAGTATTTGCAAAGAACCAGTCCACCGTATTTGTCGTTGACATCCTTGATCTCCATCACGAAAAATTTGAAAGAATTTCGATCCAATGAACAATGTCCCATCTGCATCCGGGTGCGACTAATGTTACATCACTGTTTCGTCCAATACCCGGTGATGAACGGAGTCCAATCGAGCAAGCAGGTGCCATAATAAGTGGAATTCTTTTAAGTGAAATAGACCTAGACACTGCAACGCGGGTAGATCAGGAAAAAGAACCTAACATGGAGTACACCGGAGATTGGATGCAACCACGTGCAAATTTTTTTGTAGAATATCGCCCCGAACAACCTAAGTGCGCCTATATCATATTGACAAAATCAGGTGAACCCTACGGAAGATTTAGTCTTTGTGAAAACGAGGATAAGATCGTCCGTCACAATGACCTTAAATATGAACCGCCGTCGGATCCCGACACGGAAGACCTAGTGTACGATTGGGACGAGCAAGGGATGGGTGTAGGGACCCCGCCTAATCGACCCGGATCGCCCCAATCCGGAGAGATGGGAGGACGCAGACGCAGGCGAAGACGCACGCGCAGACGGCGGAACTCGAAATCTACATTTGCGAGTCGAAAACGGACCCTTTAAAGACAGTGTGTGTAGACAGTACTATGGATCTTCAACCCTGCGACTGGCATGAACGCGATGTCAAGAAAAAGTATGTGGTCGATGTGTACGGTCGTTTATCAAGTGGAGAGACGGCACTCGTGCGTGTGACTGGATTCAGACCATTCTTCTACGTGGGCGGACCCGCTTCCGTTGCAGGTGGGGTGCGTATCTCCAAGTACGATGTCATGTCCGGATTCACGGGCAAGGGAAAGATTCAAGTCTGGAAGGTGATGTGCGACTCTTTGTCTGAATTCCACGAGAAGTCGAGGGCACTTGCCGAAGAGGGACGCACATTGTACGAGAGCAACCTGCCACCCTTTCTTCGTCTCATTCACACCCAACATCTCGGTCCCGGATCTCCATTCAAGTTTGTCGGGTCATCGGTCCCGATCCCGACAAAGGACGATGAACCCGATTATGTCGTCGACCACATGTTTACGTGTGCCTACTCCACCCTTGTGCCGTCCGACGCGGTTATCCCGCTCAAGATTGCATCCTATGATCTCGAAATGTACTCAGAGTCCGGTCGGTTCCCAACAGCAAAGGGCGGCGATCCCATCATTCAGATCGGCGTGTCCTTCCGGTGGTCAAATGCGCTCATGACACCCTTGGTAAAGTACGTGTTCGTTCTCGGCAAAGTTGATCCGTCCGATGACCCATGCACAACCTTTGTGGGATGCAAGACCGAGTCTGACGTACTCCTTGCCTTCCGAAACTGCGTGATCGAAGAGAATCCCGACATTATGTGCGGATACAATACGTTCGGATTTGATGACCCGTACATTGAGGACAGGTGTCGTGCTCTCGGATTGTTTGATCCCTACGATGACTCGAGCGAAATGAATATGAGTCGCGCACCCTTTGCCAAGAAGAACGTTGGACGACGCGGATGCCCGCCTCGATTTGCAAACAAGTTCACAGACGAGCGCGAATTTGAACTGGCATCAGGAAAGTATCAGTTGCGCAATCTCGCATTGCGAGGTCGGTTGGGCATCGACCTTCTTCTAAATATGCGCCGCGAACACTCGCTCGACTCCTTCAAACTGGATTCCGTTGCCTCCGTGTTTCTGCGCGACAAGGTGGCGTCCTTTGACGCTGGACTCGTAAAGACCAAGTCCACACGCGGTCTTTGTTCCGGAAACTATGTGCGGTTCGACATTGCCGGAAATGCCGTGGATTCGTATCAGAATGGACGCAAGTGTCTAATTCACGACCTCGCGCCCACCTCCTTTCGTGTCGATCCCGACCTCTTTTCAGACTTGACGCCTGATCAGAGGTCGAGGTTGGAGTGGACATTTACCAAGGACGATGTGAATGCGCCCGAGATGTTCCGGTTGCATCGCGAAGGTGGACCTGCAGGTCGTGCGCGAATTGCCAAGTACTGTATCCAGGACTGCGACCTGGTCTTGACGCTCATGGCAAAGTTGGACACGCTCGTCAATGCGCGTGGAATGGCAGACGTGTGCCGTGTCCCCATGCAGTTTGTTCTCACTCGAGGACAGGGAATCAAGATCTTCTCTGCCGTTGTCTATTATGCAGCACAGCGCGATCAGATCATTCAAGTCCAGGAGTCGCTCGAAGACGATACGTCTTACGAAGGTGCAATCGTGATTCCACCCAAGATCGGTATGTATCTCGACCAACCCATTTCTGTTCTGGACTTCAATTCTCTTTATCCGTCCAACATGATTGCCTACAACTTGAGTCCAGACACGTTAGTGAGTCGCCGTGTCTACGACGACGAGTCGACCCTGGTTGCTGGAGATGGCGAAGGATTGTCCCGAGACGAGATCACTGCACTTGAAGATGGGGGATACACGATTGATGAAATTCAGTATACCGACAAGGTCACGAAACACCGCACCGTCTGCCGATTTGTTCAACCGCGTGCAGATCTTCCCGAGACACTCGGCATCCTGCCCAAGACGCTTGGAATCCTCCTTGCCAAGCGCAAGGAGTACAAAACAAAAATGGAAGATATGGAATATGATGAGTCCACTCGTTCAGTATTTAACGGTCTTCAGCTCGCATACAAGGTGGTTGCCAATTCTGTCTACGGTCAGACAGGTGCTCCAACCTCACCCATTCGAAAGATGTGCGTTGCTGCCTGCACAACTGCCGCCGGTCGCGATCAACTCTACTTTGCCAAGCGGGTCGTCGAAGAACAAATGGGCGCCGAAGTCGTCTATGGAGATACGGACAGCATCTTCGTCAAGTTCCCGACCAAGAGTCTTGCCGAGTCTATTCGACTGGGACTCGAAGCAGGAAAGAAGATTACTCAGCAGATCGGGCGTGCACCCTACAAGATTGCGTATGAAAAGACATTTCACCCCTTTATTCTCTTCTGTCGCAAGCGGTATGTCGGCATCAAGTACGAAGAGGACCCAACCAAGGGCAAGCGCATGTCCATGGGGATTGTCCTGAAACGTCGCGACAATGCACCAATTGTGAAGGAGATCTTTGGAGGCGCGTTGGACACTCTGCTACAGGGGGGCGCAGACGGTATTCCTCGCGCTCAGGCATACGTCAAGTCCATGTTGCGTGCAGTTCTCGACAATAAGGTTCCGCTCGACAAGTTTGTTGTGTCCAAGTCTCTGCGGGATGACTACAAGAATCCGGAGCAGATTGCTCATCGAGTTCTTGCCAACCGAATGGCAGAGCGGGACCCGGGTACTGCGCCCAAGGTCGGAGATCGTGTTCCCTATATTTATGTCATGACATCCAAACAAGATGCAAAGCAGGGTGATCGGATCGAAGACATCGACTACGTCCGTGCCAACCGACTGGACCCCGACACGCGCTTCTACATTACAAACCAGATTCAGAACCCTGTTGCACAGTTGTTTGCCCTCTGCATTGAGAAATTGGATGGGTATGTCGAACCCCGTCCGTCCTATGCCTCTCTCTTCCCCTCGTGTCTTGCTAAATCCAATGGAGACGAAGAGGATGCGACCCTTTCCATCCTTGCCAAGAAAGAGAAACAGTTAGATGAACTCATGTTCTTACGGTCTCCGTATCTTAGTAATCAAAAGACACTTACATCTTGGTTAAAGAGGTGATACTAATGACCCCTGCAGGTACACTTGAAGACTATACTCGACAGATTCTTTCCATCGTCCGAGATGTCGTTGACGCAGATCGATCTTTTTACACTTCGCCTGTCTTTGCTTTACCCGAACCGATTCGTGGACGCACGCTCCTGAATCAATCGCGGACAACGGGGGCAATTCTTGACCTTATGCGCATGATGGTTGTGCACCTAACAAGCGTTGAAGTTGGACACCAGATTGTTATCACAATTCCCGATCCCGAGTTCGAAGATGTACCGGTTGTTGCGACGCCTGGGCAAATCGCTGCATCCATGACCTCGTTTGAAAATTTGGTGGAAACGAACTGCTCCATCTGCCAGGACTCCTTGACGTCTGGATCTCGACTCAGGTGTTCGCATTTGTTTCATACTCAGTGTATCACGAACTGGTTTCACATGAATTCGAGGTGTCCGGTGTGTCGCCACGACATTCGCGACCCCCACGAATAAGCGGGTCGATATCCACCCACATTTTTTGCTTGAGAATTTCTGTGATTTCCGGTCCATGTTTTGGCAGGGCAACTGCTGGGGGCAGAGTCGACGACACCCCATACTGCAGACGATTTAACATGCGGCGGACGTCATGTTGACACTCAATGGCAATCACCCGCATATCCTGCTTGAACAGCGGTTCAAGATCTTCGACTCTGGGAGGATGGCATCGAACGATCTGAACGCTTTCATTTCGAAAGATACGAGGGACCTCATTGCAGGTCATGAGGATGGGGAGCGTCCGATCTTTCGAAATCCACTCCGACAACTTACGCTGGGCATGGGAATCTGAACCATCGACTTCGTCTAAGACTAGACACGATGTTTTCGTATCCCCTCGAAGAAGCGCCGAAATTGTCTGTGTATTCCGATACGACGACATGAGTCTGGCAACATCTTCATGCGACCGAAGTTGGGTGGCATTTAACTCGATGGGTTCCATCCCACATGTACGAATGGACGCAAGAGCAATGGTCGTCTTGCCAATCCCAGGCGGACCGTGCAAGAGAACTGCCTTGGAATACGGCGGCGTGTTTAGGTAGGATGTCAATATAGACTTTACCTCCACGTGTCCAACGACATCGTCTAAAAACTCAGGTCGTTTGGTTTCGCTCCACATGGGTGTGTTTGGCAGTGAACGAGAAAATGCTTTCGATACTATAATGGATGTGCCGCTTCATGTACTCCGGACGTATTTCAAGGACAATGCATTTCCACTTGTCCAACACCATATCGAGACGTATGACGATATGATCAATACACAAATTCCAAACTTTATACGAGCATCAAACCCCCATGAACTTGAACTTCCCGACGGGCGGTATATCCGCGTGTTTGTGGGCGGTCGAGATGGAACCGAATTGAAGTGGACCTCGCCAACTGAAAGCGGATTTGCCGTCATGCCTCATGCGTGTCGCCTCGAAAACACCACCTATGAACTCACGCTCACTGCCACCCTTGAAATCGAATATGTGACGCCCACGGTGATTACAAAGGTCTTTAAAGATATCGAAATCGGTCGGATCCCGCTCATGTTGCGCAGCGAGTACTGTTACTTATCCCGAGTCGATGGATTTGAGCACGGAGAGTGCAAGTACGAATTGGGCGGGTACTTTATCATTGACGGTGCCGAAAAGGTCTTGTTGACACAGGAGACGCTGGGAAACAACATGTTTTACTCTGGAAAGCGAAGCGTCCAAGCAAGGGGCGAGGTCGAATATGATTTTGAAAAGTCTGCGGATTTTTCTGAAAAGGAAGAGTTCTATACCGGAATCCGATCTGTATCTGAAGATGCGAGTCGAGGACCCTATTCGCACTTCTTGGTCATTCCTCCTCAAAATGCATACAAGGAAGACGAGCAGAATCTAGGACAGGACAAGCGTCTTGCCGTTATTACACTTGCGGGATTCAAGCACCCGGTCCCGCTTCTTTCCGTGTTTCGAGCGCTTGGTGTCTCGACTGACAAGGACTTGTATGACCTGACCCTTATAGGTGTGATTGAAAGTGACCGCGCTCGATATGATGATTTGTTTTTCCAACTCATTCTCAGTCATGAACGACTGCTTCGCGAATCTGAAAAGACAGACTTGGGAATTCTTGTGTCGGAAACACACACGCGCTCCAAATCCGAAGTTGTGCGCACCTTACACGAAAAGATCTTTCCGCATGTTCCCAATGATCCAGATACCGGCAAGACATTCCGCCGAAAGGCATATCATCTCGGCAGTATGCTGAAAATGACGATGGATGTTATCTTGACGGGAACAGTCACAGACCGCGACAATCTTGCATACAAGAGATTCCAGTCGTCAGGTGGATTGTTCTTTGTGGAGTTCCGGCGCATCTTTCGTGAAGTCTCCAAAGGCATGCTCCTTGATCTTGACAAGAAAGTCAATCAGTTCGAACGCAAATTGTACGAGGGCGATAAACTTGCAACGGCATTTCAACCGGAGAACGTAAACCGCTACTGGAAGAACTACCGACTCATGAACGAATTTTTAAAGTCCTTCAAAGGTGCATGGGGTGGTCAAGATGGCATTGCCCAAGAGTTAAGTCGTATGTCCTATGCCGGCACCATTTCGCACTTGCGTCGCACCAACCTTCCGATGGACCGCACATCCAATAAAAAGGAACCCCGCCGATTTCACGCAAGTCAATTTGGTCTGTTATGCCCTGTCGATTCGCCTGACGGACGCAATATCGGGTACATTAAATCGCTTTCTATTCTTGCCCAAATCTCAACGTCGGTTCCGGTTGCAAGTGTGAAAGCAGTCCTTGCTACATCCAAACTCGTAGTCCCGCTCGATCGGATAACGACTGCGCTTTGGGATCCGAGATGGACACCGGTTTACGTAAACTCTGAATTGGTTGGCGCGTCAAATGAAGGCGAAGACCTGCACCGATTTTTACTGGGCATGAGGCGAAGTGGAAAGATAAGCGCGTCGGTGTCCTTAAGTTGGAATCGCATGAACAATGTGTACACGATCATGTGCGACGGAGGGCGACCGATCCGACCTGTATATCGCGAAGGCACACGACCTGAAGACATTATGGACAAGCGATGGACAGACATCTTGAACCATCTTGACTACATTGACGCAGCAGAGACCGATACGATTCGACTGTCCTTTTCCTTTCATCCGACATGCCCATCTGAACTTCACACATCCTTTACCTTGAGCGCACTCACCTGCTTAATTCCGTTTGCCGATCACAATCCCGGAACACGTAACGCCTTTGCCATTGCTCAGACCAAGCAGACCTGTTCGTGGTACCACACCAATTATCGCAAACGATTCGACACCATTGCCATCATGTTATGCAATCCCCAGAAACCCTTGACCCAGACCTGGATGTACAATGAGATCATGGGTGTAGGCGGATGCATGCCCTACGGTGAGAACGTACTCGTTGCCATTACGACCTACGGAGGACACAATCAAGAAGATTCGGTCATGTTAAACGGGTCCTCAATGGGTCGCGGCATGTTCCAATCTCTCTACACCCACAGTTACGATTTTGCCGAATCCATGTTGGATCCTGAAACAAAGACGCATACGGAACTTGCAAATGTGGTTACAGATCCCGACATGAAACGCAAAGAAGATATGGACTATACGCAGTTGGACCCTGAAGGAATTATTAAATTGGGAACACTCGTAACCGAGAAAACAGTTTTAGTGGGCATCCGCTCGCCTGTCTTGGATGCCAAGGGCGAAGTCAAGCGGTACAATGATGTCTCTGCATTTCCCAAGAAAGGACAACGCGGTCGTGTGGACGGAATCTACAAGTATTCGACACGTGAAGGGTTGACCGGTGTCAAAATCCGAATTATCGAAGAGCGGTTCCCGGAGATTGGTGATAAATTGGGAAGTCGCCACTCGCAAAAGGGAACGTGCGGTCTGATTCTGCCGGAACGCGATATGCCCTTTACGGCACGCGGAGTCCGTCCGGACATTCTGTTCAATCCTCACGCATTGCCGACCCGCATGACAATCGGACAGTGGATCGAAAGTTCTGTCGGCAAGATTGCGCTCAAGATGGGAACCTTTGTAGACGGGACACCCTTTACCACCACAAAACGCGCACAGTCGGTGCGTGACATGCTTCGAGACATGAAGTTTGAACCGTATGGGTCTGAAGTGTTATATAACGGACAAACTGGTGAACAGATGGAGGCAGATATTTATATGGGATCCACCTATTACCAACGGATGAAACATATGGTGGAAGACAAAATCAATTATCGCACATCTGGATCCAAGACATTGTTGACCCGCCAACCTCTGGAAGGACGTGCAGATGGTGGAGGGTTGCGTGTTGGTGAAATGGAACGTGATGCACTAGTGTCCCACGGAGTGTCCAAGTTTATCGAAGAGAGTTTTATGGAGAGGTCGGATGCCTCGACTTTGCAATTCAATCGGGAAACCGGTCAATTCGATACAAGTCAAGACACGCTTGATATACCGTGGGCAGCGTCGCTGTACGTGAGCGAACTCAAGTCCTGTCACGTGTCCGTCAATATAAAAACAGAATAAACAACAATGTCGGAACCTCCCGTCCTTGCGTATACCGACAAGGAGTCCGAATACGTATTCCATGTATTCTCATATGCGACATTCATGAACCCCGCTTTCTTCAATGAAAAGGCGCGGAAAGATATACTTAAAGACGCCGGTACACTCTGCAGTCCAGGGGTCAGTGAAGACTACATACAGAATTCACTCAATGTAAACTTTAATCCAGAGATCGAAACAGATGGTTGGTTAGGCATATTAGAAACACACTCCAAAATGGTAGGCGTTATTGTGTTTCGTGACCTGAGACCCCGAATTTCACGGGTGGATCGAGACTTTATTTGCGGACCAAGTCAGGGGAAGACCCTGAATATGTTTTTTGAGATGCACATTGTGACACACGGTCAGAAACTGGGAGACTACCGAGATGTTGTAGTGACTCTAGACTCGATTAATGCACGAGGAGTCCTTGAGTACCACGAAGGAAATGGATATGTGCGAACGGGTGAAGTACTTAACTCCAACAAACACCCCTTTGAGCACCTCATTGTCATGAAAAAAAAGATCGAGGTTCCACACCTCGGCGGACAAAGACGTACTCGCAGACGAAGGCAAATCTTGCTTACATATAGGAGACGATATGGACGTAATGAACGAGCATCTCTACGTCGTAAAGCGCGACGGAACGCATGAACCCGTTTCGTTCGACCAAGTCCTTCGTCGTATCCAAAAACTTGCAGTTGGTCTCGACCACGTAAACCCCGACCTGGTCGCACAGCGCGTTTGCTCTCAGATTCAGAATGGGATCAAGACGTCCGAGTTGGACGAGTTTGCGGCAGAGACATGCGCAATGATGCAGGCACGGTACCATCCCAATTACGGCAAGTTGGCAGCGCGCATCTTGATCGACAATCATCACAAGTTGACGTCGTCCAGTTTCACCGAGTGCACACAGAGACTGTTCGATGAGAATCTCGTAACACTGACATATTGCGACAATGCCATCTGGACAAATACGTGCCTCGACGACATGATTGACCATTCTAGGGACTTTATGTTTGACTATTTCGGATTCAAGACCCTGCAGAAGGGATACCTTCTCGAGGGTGAGCGCCCGCAGTACATGTGGATGCGTGTTGCCGTTCAGTTGCACGGACAGGATCTGGTTCACGTCAAGGAGACGTATGATGCCCTGTCGCAGGGGTACTTTATCCACGCGACGCCCACACTCTTTAACTCTGGGTCCGGGCACCCCCAGTTGTCATCTTGTTTTCTCGTGCACATGCAGGAGGATTCCATCAAGGGGATTTACGATACTCTGGGTGAGTGTGCACAGATTTCGAAGTGGGCAGGTGGGGTTGGTCTGTCCATCCACAATATCCGTGCACGGGATTCGATCATTCACGGAACAAATGGAAAGTCGACAGGTATTGTGCCCATGCTTAAAGTCTTTAACGACACAGCAAAGTATGTCAATCAGGGCGGAAAGCGCAACGGGTCCTTTGCAATTTATATGGAACCGTGGCACGCAGACATTGAGGACTTTTTGCGTCTCAAGCTGAATACGGGTACAGATGACGAACGTGCCCGTGATCTGTTTTACGGTCTGTGGATCCCTGACCTGTTTATGCAGCGCGTCGAGCAGGATGGGGTGTGGTCACTGTTCAGTCCAGATACATGTCCGGGTCTGTCGGATTGCTGGGGCAACAAGTTCACAGACTTGTATTGCGAGTACGAGAAGAAGGGTATGGCAACAAAGGAGATGCCTGCCAAGAAGTTATGGCAGATGATTGTCGATTCTCAGATTCAGACCGGGACACCCTATCTGCTGTACAAGGATGCGTGCAACTCCAAGTCCAATCAGCAGCATTTAGGCACGATCAAGTCGAGCAATTTATGCGTCGCACCCGAGACGATGGTTCTCACTGACAAGGGTCAGTTCCCTATCAAGACACTTGTGGATACAACTGTTCGCGTCTGGAACGGTGATGCCTTTTCAGATGCGACTGTCGCAAGGACTGGTGTTGACAAGGTATTGGTCGATGTTGAATTGAGCGACGGACGTGTTCTCACATGCACACCGTATCACAAGTTTCTCGTGTCTGAGGGATACGATGATAAGCGTTCGATTGCGAACTCTCTTCGACTCGACGCATCGGATCTCAAGACTGGAATGAAACTGAAAAAGATGAGTCTTCCAACTATCGTAACCGGAATTGAGCGTGATTTCGAACATGCATACACTCATGGATTCTTTTGCGGGGATGGGACGTATTCGAGCGGTCGACCCACACTTTCGTTGTATGGCGAGAAGAAGGCACTTGTACCTCACCTTGCGATACGGACAATGACTGGGATCGTGGATGCAAGCGGTCGTCTGAATACAATGCTTCCACTCGATCTTCGAGCAAAGTTTGAGGTTCCTCTGAATACATCTATCCAGTGCAGACTTGAGTGGTTGGCAGGGTATCTCGACGCGGATGGATCCATCTGTCGCAACGGAACAAATGAGAGTATTCAAGTCACGTCAATTGTATACAGTTTCTTGAAGGATGTCCAGTCGATGCTCGTGACACTTGGTGTTCATTCTAAATTGTCGCAGTCATTCCCCGAACGCAAGACAATGTTACCCGACGGTAACGGCGGATATGCAGAGTTTGACTGCAAACCTCTCTGGCGCCTTCTCGTGTCCTCGACTGGGTTGTATCATCTGTCTACACTCGGATTCAAGACACATCGTCTTGTGTGGACTGCCCGCAAACCCCAGCGCAATGCCGAACAGTTTGTTTCTGTTGTTCAGGTCGTATCTAGGACACGCCGCGATGACACTTATTGCTTCACCGAACCTATCAATCACGCAGGGGTGTTCAATGGTATTCTTACGGGAAATTGCTCCGAAATCATTGAGTACACCAGTTCATCGGAGACCGCAGTCTGCAATCTCGGGTCGCTTGCATTGCCCCGATTCGTCAAGGGCGATACGTTCGACTTTGAGGCGCTTCGGAAGTACACTGCAATCCTCACGCGCAACCTGGACATCGTGATTGACAAGACATACTATCCCACAAGCAGGTGTTCCCGATCCAATTTCAGACACCGCCCCATCGGGATCGGTGTTCAGGGGTTGGCAGATGTATTTGCCCTCCTTCGAATTCCGTGGACGTCGACCCGCGCCACCGAGTTGAATCGCGAGATCTTTGAGAACATTTACTTTGCTGCAGCAACCGAGAGCATGTTGCGGTCTAGTTGTGAGGAGTGGCGCGGTCTTGCGCTGAATGGAAACAATTGTTACCGGAGTTTCGAGGGGTCGCCAGTCAGTCAGGGTAAGATGCAGTATCACCTGTGGGGAGAGACGCCCAAGACAACCTACCTTAACTGGAGTGCCCTTGAAAAGTTGTGCGCGGGCGGCATGCGGAACTCCTTGCTGATTGCCCTGATGCCTACCGCATCCACTTCGCAGATCTTGGGCAACAACGAGTGCATTGAACCCTTTACATCCAACATGTACAGTCGCCGCGTTCTTGCCGGTGAGTTCATGGTTGTTAACAAGTATCTCGTCGAGGACCTTGTCCGTCTTGGACTCTGGACCTCGGAGATCAGGACGGAGATCATTGCCAATGGCGGTAGTGTGCAGTCGATCGAGAAGATTCCTGCCGATCTTCGTGAGTTGTACCGCACCGTGTGGGAGATTCCGATGAAGACAATCATCAACCTTTCACGCGATCGTGCGCCGTTTGTCTGCCAGTCTCAGTCACTGAACCTCTTTATTGCTGAACCTACCGCGTCGAAAGTGTCGAGCATGCACTTTTACGCATGGAAGGCAGGTCTCAAGACTGGATGTTATTATTTGCGCACAAAGGCAGCGGCACGCGCACAGCAGTTCACAGTTGAACCTCCCTCGTGCCTGACATGTTCTTCTTAAGGTATATACAAAATGACAGACAGATCCGCGCAAAGAATGGGAGTCAATGGTCCTCCTCCCGAAAAACCTAAACCGCATTGGGTTATTCCAAATACAGATGGATCGTTAACCCTGCTTCGCGATGGTGCGGCGTCCTATGCATCTGGGGCGACACCGGGTGCAGGAGTCGCTACCGGATATGCCGTGACCGAGGAAGACGCAAGGAAGATCGAAAAGGACAAGGCGGAAAAGAAGGGCGGGCGTCACACCCGCAAGTGGATCCAGGGTGTAGTGAAAAAGATGAAGAAAGGATCCTTTACACGCGACGCACTTCGCCACCACATGATCCCGTCCAAATATGCCCTCGATGTCCTGAAACATCCGAAGAAGCACACGTTGCGTACCCGTCGTCGTGCCTTATTTCTTCGGAACATACGCACACGTCGTCATTGAAAAATTTGGGTTGTAGTGCGTCTCCTAGACTCTTTAGAAGGGTGCGTCGTCGTCCTCCTGGTCATCCTCAGGAAGAGTCAACTTTGCCTTGCAGCAGGGGCACGGCGTTGCCAAGCGCGCCGCAAGCGACACCCCCATCTGGGTGTAAGACTCCTCCATCTGCTTGAGCGCCAACTCGGTGTTGCGCTCGGCAAATCGGAGAAGGTTCACACACTTCATGCGTCCGTTGAGGTCGCAGAACTCGATGTCCTCCCGGATGCTCGTGAGTGTTGCCATCTTTCCGACGGCGCTTTTATTGAGATTCTCGCGCATGTTGATCAGCGTCTGCATCTCCTCGCGCAGAAATGCAATCTGAAGGGACATGGTTGCCTGTGCGTTGCCGTCCCACTTCCGAATCGCGGAAGGGATCGTCTCCGTAGAGGGTGGAACGGCAAGCACAACCTCCTTGTAGGAGGGAGGCGTCGCGCGTGCCTTTACTGACGCGACTGCAGCGGCGGCAGCGGCGGTGGAGGTGGAGGGTGCAGGAGGCATGGTGAAGGAAGAAGCGGAAGAAGAAGCAGATGCCATGTTGTCTCGATGAACCAAATTGATTTTTAGAATCACGATTTCGTTTTTTCGTTTTTACCCTCGCGGTGCCTCCTCCTCGTCATCGAGGGGGATATTCTTACCATCGTCCAACGCAGGCATGTCCAGCGGGTCGTTGTTAAGCGCATTCATGAATGTGTTTAGGAGAAGACACATCCGCGTCCGCTTGAACTTATGTCTGTAAAGAACACAGACAACTGCACTCGAATCCACGAGACTGACAAGAACCTCAAACTCAAAGGCAACTTCGTCCCACTTGAGTTTGAACACGGATCTCTCCACCGTTCCGTTATCAATCACCTTGCAATCGATCATCTCGTTCATCGTGGGGTACTCGTCCAGAAACTCAAGCGTGTCAAGAAGTGCACTCGTAACGGTCTTCATTTTGAGATTGTCTTGCGGTGGACTTTTCGGTTTCGTTTTCTGCGACGCGTTCCTCCTGCCGCTGGCGGCACATTCGGCGGGATGTTGACTGCAGCAGGTGCAGGCGGGATTGCGGGCGGGGACTTTACGAGTGTCACGAGTATCCGACCACCTCCCCCAACATACGGTGTCTCATAGATCTTCCATCCTTGATCAAGCAGGTCGGGCATACGGTCGCTGTCAATACCTATAGCGAACCACTGTTGCGGGACCTTTTCGCGAGGTGGGACGTACCGAATCCGACCACGGTCTGCAATTTTGATAATACATTGCACGACACCCAACGTTCCCGCCACTGGTGGAGTTTGTATTCCTAAAGTAGGTCCAAACAATTCCCATCCGTCGGGTATGCGTGCATCTTCGTTTGTCCGCGTTACTACATTATCTTGTCTGTATATACCGGTATGTGCAGGTGTCCCGATTTGATCAAGCGGAATGTCAGGTATCATAATTCCTTGTCCTCCGAACGTCACTCCAAGTCCTTCTCCAGCAGGTCGATTCGCATACATTGCTGCAAGAACCGCACGCGGGTTCGCAGGCCACGGGCGTTGTACAGCTGCCATTTACTGTAGTGCTCAGAATTAGAAAACGAAGGCGATTTTCATTATTCACTTTTTCAATTCAAAAATGAGTGACCATACAGATACCATTCTTCTAGAAATTCTTACCGAGATGAGGACTGCCAATGTGACTGCGCGCAGACAAGTGGACCTGCTCGAACCACTTATGGTGTTCGTTCAGACCCTAGTGGGCATGGTGCGAATGGTTGGACGGGAAATGGGTGCGTTTTAAAAAGCACTGTAACACAATGGCACACGGTCCGGAGACACATAGACTCTTGGCAACGATTGCCGCATGTGTGGCAAGCAGGTCTCCGAACCTGAGAATCAGTGGGTATAACGTTACCTCTTTACCCCCTCTTCCACCCCATATTATATTGTTAGAATGCGCTGACACCAAAATCACCTCCCTACCCCCTCTACCACCTACTCTTCGCATCTTGATGTGCACTCAGAACCAACTGACTGTTCTGCCCGCTTTACCACCTACTCTTCGCACCTTGATGTGCACTCAGAACCAACTGACTATTCTGCCCGCTTTACCACCTACTCTTCGCATCTTGATGTGCACTCAGAACAAACTGACTGTTCTGCCCGCTTTACCACCTACTCTTCGCACCTTGTATTGCTATAATAACCAACTGACTGCTCTGCCCGCTTTACCACCTACTCTTCGCACCTTGATGTGCACTCAGAACCAACTGACTGCTCTGCCCGCTTTACCACCTACTCTTGACATCTTGATATGCAATCATAACCAACTGACTGTTCTGCCCGATCTACCACCTACTCTTGAAGGAATAAATTGCAGTCATAACCAACTGACTGTTCTGCCCAACCTCCCGCCTACTCTTACACACTTGTATTGCTTTAATA
>Ga0136642_1000747_pt1 | contig 15641 bp, 16 predicted proteins | sample LowCatLa1302831Y_FD_115313 | JGI IMG/M metagenome (GOLD analysis project Ga0136642, IMG submission 115313) | Freshwater microbial communities from Lower Cathedral Lake, Yosemite National Park, California, USA - 13028-31Y | ecosystem: Environmental > Aquatic > Freshwater > Lake ... | reverse complement strand
TATTGGACGACATTTCATCTTACTGATTCTGCGAGGCATTCCTATAGTGTTCTGCAGAAATTAAGTACCCCTGTGGGTATAATCTAAAGGATACAACCGAACCATGACTATATGGAGCTCCCAGTACTAACTATTGATTCCTCTCGCGCTCGCACCGAACTCTGTGAGATTGGTGCAAAGGCGCAGACGGATAAAAGCCCCTATAACAGACGGTGCCACCGTCACCCCTATACCGCCGTCTATACCATGCTCTTAGCACCCTTTAAAAATATGCCAGTCCATTTTGCAGAAATAGGGATTGCACTCGGCAATTCCGCAGTCATGTGGGACCGTTATTTTAGACATGACTACGCGCATATTCATATGTTTGACAGGGATGCCAATTTCTGCGAACGTGCTGATGAGATGACAAGCAACCGCGTTACGGTGGGGCTCATGGATGTAGGCGTGGATGGTGATGTACAACGGGCTTTGACAGAGGCTTCCGCGGCACCCTATGATGTAATTATTGACGATAGTAGCCACGAGCACGGGCATCAAATACGGATTATCAAGGAGGCGTTTCCTCTCTTACGACAGGGCGGACTTCTCATTGTGGAAGACATCTTTCGGACAACAGCAGAGAGCGAATACACGAGTCTGCTGGGAGATGTACTGCCTCTCTGCTCGACCGCATATTTCGTCCTGTGTGAACACAAGGACCGCTGGTCGCCTGGGTGGGATAATGATAAAATGCTGGTTCTTGTAAAAGGCTAGAGCTTCTTAAAGGCGAATTGGCCATTATTATGCACAATCGTAATCTCATCTTTATGCTTCTCGCAGAATTCAGTTATAGCATTAAATACGGAATTATAGCTGTGGTAATCATCACACCAGACGATTCCCCCTGGCACAACAAAAGGAAGGACGCCTTCCAAATCGGCCAGAACATCTTCATAAAGATGACTGCCGTCTAAATATACAATATCATACATCTTCTTATTTGTCGCCAAGTATTCGCTACTCAACATCTTATGGTGAGTAACCTTTTCTGGATAAGAGCTCTGTTCAATATTTGCTAAGAATGTCTTGTACGTCGCCTCTGAAACATTTGGTGTCATAGGGTCTTCTGGTAAAAATGGGTCCACACAATCTAGCGTCGATTCTGCATGCGAAAGAAGAAAATCAGAGAAGAAACAGCTACTGATTCCCTCATAGGAACCTATTTCAAGAACAGTGTGCTTCTGCGAAAGTAACACATGATTCTTCAATTCACACTTTAACTCTGATACTTCAAACCATCGCGTAGAATCAATATACGACATTACTATTTTAGCAGGGCCTTGTGTGTTTAGACCCTCCGTATCTTCCGTGTTTTTCGTAGCTTTCTTATCCGCCGCCCCCCTTCAAATAGTGATGCGCGAGGAGGAGGATTTGGCAAATCTTCAATGAATTTATTCCACCGTTTATAGTCTGGATTCATACCTAATTGCCTTCTTCTAATATGCCCTGAAGTAGTATCAGCTAGAAGTGATTTTCTTTGTCCCTCTAAAAGATTCATATGCCTTCTCTTCGTTTTACTTGGATATTCGCGACCTGTATGACCACTTAGATATTCACCAATCAATCCTTCAACATCGGGCGGGACATTTAATTCGGCAGCCTTTAACCACTTGAGATTCTTTCCACGTTCCCTCGCGGTTTTATCTAAAAATGCAACAATAGCATGCCTGTCCTCTAGAAAAGCAAAATCCCTTGCCGTATAATGATTTACTTTAGATTCCATGCTAATATCTGCAGCATTATTTACCAAGAGTTTACATATTTGTAAGTTGCCATTATTGCACGCAACCATCAAAGATGTTATTCCATCTGTCGTAGCAGCATTTATCTTTGCACCATGTGTAAGTAGTAGTTTAATAATATAAAGCTGATTCTCCCCACATGCAATAATCAAGGGGGTCATTCCATCTGTCATTTTAGCATTCACATTTGCACCATGTGCAAGTAGCTCTATTACAGTAGACGAAGTACCGTGTTTAGAAGCAAACATTAATACCGTTTCACCTGTAGAAGAGTCATTCGCATTTGCAAGCGCTGGTTCTGCCTTTAGAATATTTTTAATAAGTGTTATATTATTAGTTTCTATTGCTTCTATTAAATCTGACAAATCCGCCATCCTAGTATACTGTGTGAAAAATTGTGCCTCGGGATTCTAATATATTTAGTATACCATGCTTCCTAATATTTATAAGGCCACTGTTTCGTACATTTCGCAAGAAAGCCTTGCAGAGATTTATAAAGGACTCATTGTAGAATATATGGAGAAACCAGACGCGCATGGTAAAACCCTCTTGGACCGATTTGCTTTAAGGGATGAGGCAATTGCAGCAGCGGCTATTGGAAAAGAACTTTATATTAACAAATTATATTATTATATATGGGGCTCCTATTGCTACATGATGGGCCAGACCAATTATCATTTTGGACATGGACCGCCACCTCCCCTCGAACCACCTGATTGGCTCAAGCAACATCTGAAGCCGATTCTAGAGCGCTGGTTGGCAAAGTGATTGGGCGCCCCCCTATTTTTTTACAGACTCAATAAGAAAAACGCCAGAAAGAACCGTAATAATCAGATGAAGAGTTAAATCAGATGTTGTTCCCCACCAGTTAAACATATTCCACCAATGTGACATTGCATATTCTCTTTGACTTGGGTGAATAGTCGACCACTTCAAAACAGTTTCTATCGAATCATCTTTGCTCTCCCATGCAATAATATAATAGCCATGTCCAATCGCATGCAGTATTGCATAGACAATCAGCGCAATTTTCGGCAAACCTTTGAAAAAACTACTCAAATATAAAGAAGCTGTCAGGGCAAATAAAAAGTCATAAATAAAGAAGAAGCGATTTTGACGAATTTCTGATACATCCCAGCCGTGATTTAATGATATACGGCCTTCTGTTAAAACCATATAGTGAAGCCATACATTCTGGATGCCAAATATGAATATGAAGAACAAGATATAATTCATCCTACTAAATGTAGCCAGTAAAATTGCTCGCCACCCAAGCCCCCACCCTTAGCATAGAAATGTCCACTGCCTCTGCCTTTAAGAAGCTCTCTCACCGCGAACACGTGCTGGAGTTGCCTGATACCTACGTCGGCTCCACCGAGACGCACCAGGAGTCTCGCTGGGTTTTCGATGAGGCCGCGGGGAAAATGATTCGCCGCGATGTTGCATTCAATCCTGGCTTTTACAAGATTTTCGACGAGATTCTTGTAAATGCCCGTGATGCTCTTGTACGCAGTGGGGAGGCAGGCCGCACCCCCATTAAGCACATTGACATTACGATTACCGAGGATACTGCAGCAGAGGGTGTGCCCTTCTGCATCACGGTGGAGAATGACGGGGACGGCATTCCAATCGAGATGCACGCCACGGAGAAGGTCTGGGCACCCGAGCTCATCTTTGGTCATCTTCTCACCAGCGGCAACTATGACAAGGGCGAGGAGAAGATTGTAGGCGGTAAGAATGGATATGGCGCAAAGCTCACAAATATCTTCAGCCGCTCCTTTACTGTAGAGACGCGCAGCCCAAAACATGGCCAAAAGTACTCACAGACGTGGACCGACAATATGTCAAAGGCGGGCAAGGCGTCAGTGAAGGCAGATAAGGCCAAGGGGTTTGTCCGCATCACTTATGAGCCTGATGTGTCCCGTTTCCCTGGCTTGAATCTGGCAGACATGCGCCAAGTTCTCAAGACCCGTGTAGTGGAGCTGGGTGCCATGGCAGGCAAGGAGGTAAAGGTCACCTGCAATGGCTGGGCCGTGGCGACCAATACTTTCGAGAAGTTTGTCAAGCTCTTTGTCAAGGCAGATGCACCTATTGCCTATGAGCGCTGTGGGGAGCGCTGGGAGGTCGCCGCCGTTCTCGCCCGCAGCCTCTTTGAAGAGGATGGTGTGCCCGATGAGAAGCATGTGAGCTTTGTCAACGGGATTAACACCAAAAAGGGCGGCAAGCACGTGGAGAAGGTGGTTGGCACCATTATCGGCGATTTCTGCGAGCTGGCGGCAAAGAAGAAGGTGCCCGTAAAGCCTGGGCAGCTGAAGGATTGCGTTGTCTTCTTTGTGAATGCGACCATTGTGAATCCCGCCTTTGATTCTCAGACAAAGGAGACGCTCACCACTCCCGCAGCCAAGTTCGGGTCTGTCTTCAAGACTGACGGGAAGCTCGTGACACAGCTGGTGAAGTTGGGACTCCTCGACGAGGCAATGTCAATCCTGGATGCAAAGGCAAACAAGGATGCCAAGAAGACAGACGGGTCCAAGAAACGCACGATTCGTGGTATGCCTAAGCTCGTAGATGCGGCGTGGGCGGGTACGGCCAAGTCTGGCGAGTGCACTCTCATTCTTACAGAGGGAGACTCAGCTGCAACCTCCGCAATCACTGGCCTGTCCGTCGTGGGCCGCGAGAAGTGGGGCGTATTCCCCCTGAAGGGTAAGATGCTGAATGTGCGCGACGTGAGCGCTGACAAGTTCGCCAAGAATGAAGAGCTGACGGCCATCAAGAAGATTCTGGGTCTCGAGCAGGGCAAGGTCTACAAGGACCTCAAGTCCCTCCGCTATGGCCGCGTAATGGTCATGGCGGACCAGGATTTGGACGGGTCGCACATTAAGGGTCTTCTAATGAATCTGTTTCACACAGAATGGCCGGCACTCATGCAGGCAGGCTTCATCTGTTCCCTCGCCACGCCCCTACTGAAGGCAAAGAGGCGCCAGGAAGAGCTGAGCTTCTATTCTCCTGCAGAGTTTGAGGCGTGGAAGGCATCCCTCGGCGGCTCTACTGCCGGCTGGCATCTGAAGTACTATAAGGGGTTGGGCACCAGTACTGACGAGGAGGCCAAGCAATGGTTTCACAAGCTGCACGAGATTAAGTACACGTGGGACACGGCCACCGATGACACCATGTCACTGGCCTTCTCAAAGAAGCGCGCTGACGACAGGAAGCAGTGGCTGGCGAGCTTTGACCCACAGCGCATGCTAGTCATTGGTGAGGGGGGCCGAGTCGACTACTCTCGCTTCATCCACGACGAGCTAATCCACTTTAGTAATGCCGATAATATCCGGTCCCTGGCCTCTATCATGGACGGGCTCAAACCTTCCCAGCGCAAGATTATCTTTGGCTGCCTGAAAAAGGGTTTGCGCTCAGAGATTCGCGTGGCCCAGCTGGCAGGCTATGTTTCAGAGCATGCGGCCTATCACCACGGTGAGGCGTCCCTGACCGGTGCAATCACTTCCATGGCCCAGCAGTTTGTCGGGGCAAACAATATCAATCTCCTTGCCCCCATTGGCCAGTTTGGTTCCCGCCTTCAGGGCGGCCAAGATGCAGCTTCTGCAAGGTATATCCACACCCACCTCGAGGGCATTCTTGACACCATTCTGAGGAAGGAGGATTCCAGTATTCTGCAGCACATTGATGATGATGGCCTCCTGGTAGAGCCCAAGACGTATTTCCCAGTCGTACCACTCCTAGTCATCAATGGCTGTGTTGGTATTGGCACGGGCTTTAGTACGAATATTCCTCCTCACAATCCCGAGGAGGTCGTGGGACTTTTGCGAGACCGCCTGGAGGGGCGCCGGTCCACCCTTGCCTCCCTGGCAATGCGTCCATGGTGGCTCGGATTCAAGGGGCCCATACACCTTGTATCCGACGGCGTCTGGATTACAAAGGGTCTATACAGCTTTGACGATGCAAAGAAGCTAGTGACGATTACAGAGCTGCCCGTGGGCACCTGGACACACGACTATAAGGCATTTCTGGACGAGCTCTGCGTTGCGGGTGGTGTAGCAAAGGGTTCTAGCCAGAGTGGCAAGGCCGACACGTCCAAGACGGATGATGGTCGCCCGGTGCTGAAGAACTTTGATGACCTCTATGACCACATTAATGTAAAGTTTCACCTGGAGCTGGACCCAGATTATTATGAAGATGCAAAGGCGAATCCGGTGGAGTTTGAGAAGCGTTTCCAGCTGACTACTACATGGCGTACGACAAACATGGTGGCCTTTGACATGAACTCCAAAATTGTCAAGTATGGGTGTGTGGGAGATATTCTGGAGGCCTTCTATGCGCCGCGCCTGGCAGCCTATGAGGCGCGGCGGGCGGCAGAGATTGAGCGATTGCGTGCCGAGGCTGTGGAGGCGGATGCCAAGGCGCGATTCCTACAAGCAGTCCTCGACGGTACAATTGATATGCGCAGGGCCTCTGATGAGGATATTGTGGCCCTCATGATTGCACATGACCTGCCGGCCCTCAGTGGCGACAAGCTACAGACGAATGTCGACGCCTATGATTATCTTCTGCGTCTTCGCATGGACCGTGTGAAGGCCGCGGCAGTAGAGGAGCATAAACGTGCAGTAGTGGTGGCTCGTACGGCATTGGCGGCCCTGGAAGCCACGACGGCTGCGGCAATGTGGCTGAAGGATTTATCAGACTTTGAGGCTGCATGGAAGAAGATGCGGTCCGAGCGTGAGGCGGCGCTCGAGGGAAGGCCTCTTGGGAAGCAGATTAAGATTAAGGCGCGGTCTAAACAGGGTGCCACATAAGATGGAAGATGACCTCCTATAGTCAGTTTGGTCAGGACAGGCATGTATTAGACACTATTTACAAGGGTTTGCGCGGAGGCTACTTTGTGGAAGTGGGTGCCTATGATGGTGTCACGGATTCCAATAGTTTTTTACTGGAGGCCGAGCATGATTGGAAAGGGGTTGTAGTAGAGTGTAATCCAGAGTGGAGGGCGTCTATTCTAAAGCGGCGAAATTGCGTCTTTTTCCCGTATGCAGTTTTTAAGAAGGACGACGAGTTCCTGCCTTTTTATAATTCGCGCAATGGATTATCGGGGCTAGTGGAGACAAATCATCACGCTGAAATTCTGCCTTATGCGACCACTGTAGAGGTGCAGACGAAGAGGCTCAATACCCTACTGTCTTCTGCTAATGCACCCAATTTCATAGAGTTTTTATCGCTTGATACGGAGGGGTCAGAGTACGATATTCTGAAGACGGTCGATTTTGGCACATATACTTTTGGCTATATTTGTGTCGAGCACAATATGATTGAAGAGCCGCGGCAAAAAATACGGGCACTTCTCGAGGCAAATGGCTATGTCTTTTATAGGCAAAATAAGGTTGATGATGATTATATTCATCCGAGCATTTTAGAGCGGCTGCAGCGCTAATCGAATTTTCAAGCACTTTTTTTCAGCTTCTACAAGAATCTGGAAAAAAATGGTCTAGGCGGGGGTCGAACCCGCGACTTTGGCGTCACTAACTCATTAAAGTGAGTTTGCAACTCCGCAGTAAGTGCTCGCAAACGAGCCCAACTTTGGCGTCACTTTGCCCGTGCCTATGTATACTCTAAAGTATAAGCACCACGCTCTACCAACTGAGCTACTAGACCGCATATTGCCCTTCGGGCAATAGAGGTACAACTAGCAAAGGGGCTTGTGCCCCTGAGCTACTAGACCATACTATACCGTGTTGCCCCCTCTTTAGCCCTACTTTACGCGGCAAACTACTTTCAGCCAGAGAGTTGCAAAGACTGCCCCAGCCACAAAGCCAGCTACAAATCCATATGTAAAATCATCCTCGTCATGTATAAAATATGTAGATGACATTTCTACTCATGGCCGCCGCCGACCGCTACTTTAAATTTTTGTGGGCGGCCAGCGCTTTAACAGGAGAATATCTTGATAAGCCGGTCCTTTTTTCCTGTGCGCACCCGCCGCCTCTTAGCCTTGCGTGACGGATTTTTCACAATAATCGGGTCAGCTTCTTTTGGACCACCGCCTAGAGCTACGCCCCCTACTCCAACGTCTATAAGAATCAACGATAAATCATCGCCATGGTATTTCCCAGACCCTGCTGAATCTGCGACATGTTTCTTCAATACTGCGGTACTTGAACGAGTAAGGTCATACTGATTGCCTTCTAGAGCACGGAAGATGTCCCGCCCCACTTGTTCCAGGGGCTTCAACCCCCCTGATTCCGTCTCCACAAGGCCATCCGACATTATTGCCAGGACCCCTGCTGCGGGTCGTTTCCACACGCTCACATCCGGGTGGCCACACACCTTCATTTTTGTCCAATCTGCATCTACAGGAGGAGTGGACCCCTTCCAGTTAAGACTAAAGTCGCCAAAGGCGCGTGCTACGGCAAGCATCCCATCCACACGAGGCGTACCACATTCATCAATCTCTACGAAACCACCGGCAGCATTTATGCGCGCCGTTTCTCCAGCAAGGGACGGTTCGTGCTTTCCCATATGCTCCAGAATCCAACCATTCCGAGGATTCAGGAGGAAACAGGGAGAATCTCCAAGATACGCCATATAGATATGCTTTGGCGTAACGAGCGCTACGGTGGCAGTCGAACCGGAATCATCAAGCGTACCAAATACGGCAGGAGATGCCAGGTACTTGTTATGTTCAATAAAAACGGCTTTCAGCGCCGCCGTAACTGCCTCCGTATCCTCTAGACGGCTTTTTTCGAGCAGCTGGAGGGCATCTTTTATACGCTTATACAGGAGCTCTTTTGACAGGCTCGCAACTTTTTCTCCAGAATGCCCATCAAATATGGCAAAATAGTCACAGCCGTCAAATAAATGTTCTGTGCTTACCTGATCTTCCGTGGAAGGCGGCGACCTTCCGCGTCCATTTACCTGTGCTGTTCCGAAAATCATCCTACCGGTAGAGATTTTTTCAAAAAGGGGGTGTGCAACGCACAAGTGTTGCGCCTTTGCATGCAACACGGCACAAGTGTTGCGCCCTAGCGCCTTTGCATGCAACACGGCACAAGTGTTGCGCCCTAGCCCCCTTACATAAATGGCTTCAGCGGCTTACTGCGTGTACCGGCAGAGCTCAAGCTTTGGGGCTGTTGAAGAGGAACCGGTAGATGGCTAATATCCTTGATGTAGTAAAAATAATGCTCTACAGCCGACAGTACATGTGGAACACACCAGTTTATAACTTTGTGATTAAGGTCGTCCACTTGCACTAAAGTATCCTTCGGCATGTTCTTGCCATACTGATAATAAATGGCACGCATGATAATCTTCAGCTCATCTGATGACTGGTCATCTATTATATAACCCTTCGGCTGGCTTTTATCATAAACGCCTTTGCGGATAAGTTGCTGAATGCGTTCAACATTTGCAGGTGAAAAGAAAGCGTCGCTTACCGGCGTAGCCTCCCAGTTTCCCCGGAGCATATCTGCCTGAAATCCTGCCTCTACCTTTGTCACCGTATCAAATCCGGGGAGACCAGGTAGTGTATCAGGAGTTTTATTTTTAATAGGAGAGATCCAATCAAAAGTCACGCGTCCATTTTGTCCGGCAGGAGTATCAAATGTTAAAGGTAGAATAAAATCGGGTGGGGGGGCAGGCATTCTATCTGGAAGATTGGAATCTAAAATGGCAAAGAATATTCCGGTAATCAAATGTCCCACCAGAATTATTTCTAAATCCTGGGTATACAAATGACCTCCTACACTCGTCAGATGGACCGTGACGGCGGCTACTTCATCCCCCTTGCGACCCTTCAGGACTTGATCTATGCTCGCACGGAGCCTATGTCCAACGACACGGGCATCAATGGCGGCACGTTTTCTACGGCCAAGTGGGCCACGACCTATGCTAAGGGTGGCTTTGGTAATGGCACACTCGGCAATGTCTACTTGTCTTCTATCGTGACTGCCGGCGCGGGTGTTCTGAAAGATATGGGCCGCACGGTCGTGTCTGCCAACCGCACCTTCCGCAAGATCCAGCTCGTTACTTCTGGCAGGGGCTCAACCATTTCTACCTTCGGCGTGGGCGGTGCGGCTGGCACAACCCCCGTTGAGGACTACCTGACCGGCTACATTGAGCTGGGCTTTGATGGCAACATCGGTGCCCCCGTCGCCCACTACGGTCGTTAAATACAGTATTTATACACACCACACATTCAATAGGATTTTATCTTCTTGAACGTGTTCGGCGCAGTCTCCTTTAAAAATAGCCCATAAAGAGATAGAATGACATATTTATTCCTGTTCTTTGTATTTCTTGCATGTATAGCAATATCTGGTGGAAGTTTTGCCCTTTTTTCTTCCGGCCAGCAAATCACTGCAACCATGTTTATGCTCGGTGCAATCCTCGCATCCGTCTACTTTGGTCTTCGCTGGTTTAATACTTCTGGAAATACGCATTCAAGTGCGGCGGCAGAATGGTCTGCCCCTGTGAATTACTGCCCCGATTTTCTGTCCCTTTCAAAAGACAGCAATGGTACACAAGTATGTATTGATACTGTAGGTGCGTCTACGGGCGGTATGGATACATCCGATGGAACTGCCACATCTGGTCGTGCCGTCTTCAATCTGTCCCTCACTACCACTCCTCCTTCTGCCAGGTCCACCGCTCTCTGCAATGAGGCAAAGTCAAAGGGTGTCACATGGGAGGGCGTCTGGAATGGAACAACCTGTACTGGCTACAATCCTCCCCTCCCTCCTACATCTTAATACTGTCAAATGCCTTCAGGCTAAAGAATCACCCCCTCCCCACTTTAGAATGTCTGTATGCTTGCATCCACTCATTGAGAAGCAACTCAAAGAATGGCTACAAACGCGTAAACAACCTGCCGTCCTTCTTGTCGGCCCCCCAGGAATTGGAAAAACTACTATTGCTCATCGTGTCTTTCAAGAAGCTTCACTCAAAACTGTAGAGTTTAATGCAAGTCACACGCGTTCTGGTACATCCTTCCGCAAAGTGATTCTCCCTCTTTTAAAGCAGGGCGGCATTGTTAAAATGATAGAGTCCGGTAATCGCGGTGGAATAGGTGTACTTCTTGACGAAATCGACGGACTCAGTAATGGAGAAAAAGGCGGCCTTTCCGAGCTACATATTTATTTGAAATCAAAGGAGGTTCGAGAGGGCCGGCCTCTAATTCTTATTAGTAATTCTCTTGATACGCGCATTTTACAACAGATTTCCAAAATCTGCCTCACCTTTCAAGTGGAATCTCCCGATACAACCTGTCTCCGTGCATGGCTCGGTCATGATATACCGCCCACTTATACTGGTGACCTCCGCTCTCTTAAACGTCAAATTGCGGGCCTCGAAATACCAGAGAATACCATTGATATTCCAGACGGTGTCATGCCAATCGCTTGGTGGACTCTCTGGGGGGAATGGGACCCGCTTCTAGAGTTTGACATTGAAAACAATGAGGGCAATCTGGCGAGCCTGAACAGCCTGGAAAATATTCCAGAACGCATTGAGGCCGTCATGGGAAACACACCAGCAGCATGGAATCTCTATCTCTCCCTTTTTGATGCATACAAGGTGTCTGACCAGGGCGACTTTTGGGCCTTTTTCTATCAATGTTGGACGATTCTTCCCTTGTCTCTGAAACTCAAGCTCAAGATAATAAGTATGCGCCTCACAGAAGAGGTGCCCACTACTGCAAAAACAAAGACAATGAATATGAGCGAGTTTCGTTATACGCCGGTTCTGACAAAACAATCTGCCATGTTCAATGCATGGAAACTCCTCTGCGAAGTTTCTGAGAAATACAAGGCCCCCGTGCGCCTCGCCCCCATGTACGCATTTACAGAAATTGAGAGCGGAACTCTGCGAACAGATAAAATCCGCCGTTTTGAAGCCGTGAGCCTCGAGAATTTAAATAATAGTTTGAAGGAATAGGAATGGCGGCGGCGCAACCACCACGGAAAATAATATTATTTGCTCACGGGCATGGGCATCCTAGTCATGTGTTCAAAATACCTCCTCGATTGGCTATTAAATATTTTGGAGAGTTGGGCAAGTATTGCTCTATTCAAACAAAAACTCCAGCAAAACGTATATGTAGCGGTAAAGATATTGTTCCTCGTGCAGTTCATCCTGTAAGTAGGGCATATATAGAAGAACCCCCTCCCTTTATAGAAAAGCATGAAGCTTCTTCTGCGCCTCTAGAATGCAATGAAGAAGGTTGTTCCTTTGCCACAGCAAATCAAAACACTCTAACGAGACACGTATATTCGCGCCATGTTCCTCGCGGTTCATATAATAATATGGAGCCATTAGTTCGTTATTTTAGAGAATCGCGAAAAAATAGGGGCTACATTTTGAATACTTCAAAACAGAATGGACAGTACATGCTATATAGTCCGCGTATAACAAAAGCTACATTGCATCCAGAAAAAACTATTTTTCCAAATCTTTTTATTGGAACAGATGAACAGAATAAAGGTACTTTGAATTATAGAAAAACAACTGTAGAAGAATGTGAAGGCCATGAAACACGTCTTTTAATAAATCTAGAAGACTATATTAATTTCGATGGGCGCATTCGAGAAGAAATTCAACATCCATTTACAACAATGAAAGGAAGGACAATGTTTACACTGTATGATATAGTAAGCTTTATTGAACAGCTGTATTTGGGTGAACGAGTCGACCTTTATATTATTGCGTGCCTAGACGGAATACCTAAAACTTCAATAGAACTTGTCCAAGAAAGTCTTCGAGAAGCCGAACGACCCTGGCGCGGATTAATAAATCTGGGTGAGGTCGCATTATCAGAACCCCATTTACCACGCTATAGGGCCCGCAGTCGTTCTGCTAATCGTAGAAATAATCGTAATACGCGGAACCGTTTTTCCGCAAGCTCTGCTAAAGGCCAGCGTGTTAATTCGCGCTCTGCAGCTCGCCCTCATGCAAAAGACGAATAAAATGAAGAGGCTCCTTCCTACCTATCCTGTGCGCGCGCCCAAGAATCTGTTTCTCCTCCTCGTGTGTCATCGCGTGAAGAAGAATCACATGCGTCGCCGCAGTAATATTGAGACCCGACCCTGCGTAATGAGAGTTCAGTAGGAGGCAGCGTAAATCGCCACCATCAAATGCGCGCAGAGTGGCCGCCACTGCATCCTTGTTTCCCTTCAGCTGCTTCACCTTAATTCCCAAAGCCGTAATAGACTCTTCCATTGAAAGAAAAGGATTATCATACCGACTAAACACAAGAAAACGGCCCCCTGGATTTTCTTTGAAAAGGCGAATCAGAGCTTCACCCTTCTTCTCCAACTGGTCCGCCGGCGCCTCCTCTGATGAAACAATCGCCGTCACCTCCTTTTTCGAAACAATCTTCTTCAACTTCTTTATTTCAATCGTACTGCGGCACATGGGGCACACTGATGTACGAGAGAGGCATTGAATAATACATGTGCCGCAAAAAAGGCGAGAACAGCAGGGCGTAATAATAGGGTCTGTCAGCTCATCATCGTAGCAAATGGGGCATGTATCCTTCTCAAAACCTTGAATACGTTCCTCAATTGTACTTATTGACTCTTGCACATGCTTTATTTTATCGGCTAAGCTCTTAAGGGCCGCCTCCTTCACCGTATTTGAAGAATATTCGAGTCCCGCCTTAAATTCATACGTCGCTTTCAACCTCACCAACTCCTTCTGAAGATTTTTTGTTACTGCATCAATCAAACTCGTCGTATCCTCTGCTTTTACTCCAAGAGCTGCAATAGCGCCGGCCACATCCCCACCATGAAGAAGCTGCTTCACATCTTCTGGAACAACCTCTGAAACTATCCTCTGATTAATAGGAGCGCGACACATTATATTCGAACGATAGAGGACTGGGAGTGAAATAGATTCCTTCACAAAATCCTCATGACACCGCAGAACAAGTTTAGAACGCAAAAAGTGATGAGAGTTAATAATCTCTCTGAAAAAGTTGAAGGAAGTCATGTCATATCGCGCATATGTATAGGGTCGCGTAGAATGATATACCTCTTCAAAAAAAGGCGCCAGATGTGTGAACCGCCCTGTAGGAGAAAATACTTCCGCTGCAAGAGTTGGTCGCGCCATATAAATCGTCTCGTTTGGATACAGCATGCTTATCCAAGAAGCTGTAATAAACCAGGTAAATCTCGTTTCTGGCTTCTTATAACCATTCACAAGATGAATCGTGTCCGCCTCATCTATAAAAACGCGCTTCCATGTAATATGATTCTGCGTTTGAATCACGCTGAATTCCTTATAGAGTGTATTGCTCACAAGAACAATTTGCGCCGCCATTAAATCCGCTATAAATGTGTCACCCTGCAGAACCTTCTTTTTATCAACAAGGAGATGCCGCAGATTTGTCTGCTTCTTAATATATTCAGACCATTGCCGAAAAAGAGTGTGAGGAACTATAATGAGAGAACATGCCTCCGTATTATTTAGAAAAGGAGTATGTTTAATACTCAGAACATTTACACTGCTATAGGGGCCCATTGCGGTATAGTGAGTGAGAGATGGCATTGTCTCTAGACGCGCAATATGCGCAAGTACCATGAGAGATTTTCCTGTTCCAACAGAATCACCAAGAATACCATACGATGAATAAAGAGTTTCCCCAGAACAATCCATGCCCGTCGTCAAATCCTGCTCGAGCTTCTGCATCCGATTCACAATCCCCTGCTGGTGTAAATGTAAGGGAATCTTCAACATCCCTTCTGGAATGTCAGTAAGAAGTGCACCAGATTTGATACTATTCTGCAACACGTCGTCCATTAATGTAAATAGACGAAGTGATCCATTTATTGTGTAGGCCATTGTATACTATGCCCTGTTGGATATTCTTAAAGCACTCTTACGCAGAAGCGTAAAACTCCCGCAACTTGGAATCTCTAATAAAATTCTTTATCTTCCAATCCGTCTTTTTCACCATTGGATTTTCTTGCTCGCGCATCTTCTTTTTATCAAACGTGTTTTCTGAATGACTAATCACTAACATAACTTTTCTGGGGTCGAGCTGAATCATCGGGTGTTTATAATTATCGAGGAAGGATTTCTCCTCTGCATGCGTCACTGTTTCATCATATAAATGCGTGTCAGAATACCCCTTTCTCCAGGCCATTGTGCCATTTGTTGCATGATTATTATTGTATGGGCCAAGTTTATAAATCACCTGAATATCGGTGTAATACATGAAGACTTCTGAACTGCCCGCAAGTTGAATGCCTGGATTCTGTTTGAACGCTTTAACTACCGCATATATGCGGTCTTCAGGGTAATAATCGTCGTCATCCATTGCCACAATAATATCACCACATGCCTCTTGATTTAAGCGATTACGCTTCCCACCAATATTCTGCTTATCTTTCTCGTAAATGTAGTGGAGGTTGGGAATCGTGCCCATGTGCGGCTCAAATAAGTCCTTCACAGGGTCAGACCCATCGTCGTAAATAATCCACTCCATGCGACGCGCAGGATACGTCTGCTTCTTGAAACATTCAATAAGAGAGGGGATAAACCGCCGTCGATTGTAGGTGGGGGTTATTACCGTAACAAAAGGGAAGTTTGCTTTATCGTCGCGCGATGCAGTTGGTTGTACACGTTTCATCCTAGCAATAAATTGCTTTAACGGTTTAAATACCGTGTTGCGCTAAAGGCTAGATAAAAGCGAAATACCACCAATATTAATCAAATATCCCCATACCAATATAGTGGCAACTAACGTCATCTTGCCAAGATTGGATTTGGCCGTAGCATTTTTTACAAGGGGGTAGAAGTAGTAAGTTGCACCCTTTAGAGTAGGAATTGCTGCGGCGCCAGTTGCTGCGGCGCCAG
>Ga0136642_1000746_pt1 | contig 15644 bp, 14 predicted proteins | sample LowCatLa1302831Y_FD_115313 | JGI IMG/M metagenome (GOLD analysis project Ga0136642, IMG submission 115313) | Freshwater microbial communities from Lower Cathedral Lake, Yosemite National Park, California, USA - 13028-31Y | ecosystem: Environmental > Aquatic > Freshwater > Lake ... | reverse complement strand
GTAAGTCGCCCACCAAGGATCGTTCGGTTTATAGTGCACTTCTTAAAGTCGCAAGTTTTCTTTTTGTTATAATTTCTGGCTTATTCCTCTGGGCTCTGATCTCCGGCTCTTGGAAAATATGGACCTCACAACCGCTCACGTTATTAACGGGTTCTACCTGGTCGGGTAAGTATGGGGGGCTTCCGATGATTCTTGGAACCCTCCAGACCTCTTTCATTGCACTGTTTATTGCAGTCGTTTTGGGCCTGGGTACCGCAATAACAATCGTCTTTCTCATACCTCGACGGCTAAAAGTTATTGCGGGAACATTCATTGAACTTCTAGCCGGAATTCCCTCCATCATCTACGGCGTGTGGGGGTCTATTGTTCTAGCGCCCTGGATGCTGGCGCATTTTTATCCGTGGATTAACTCTCTTGGCATCTACGCTTTCGGAGATTCGACCACACTTGTCGGTCCTTCCATCTTTTTGGCGTCTGTAGTCCTCGCCATTATGATTCTCCCCATTTTCGTATCAATTTCTCGTGACGTAATTGCGTCAGTGCCACAAGATCTCATTGAGGCCAGTCTTTCACTCGGGGCTACCAAGTGGCAGATGATAACGAAAACAGTTCTACCATCGGTAAAAATTGGAATTGCTGGGGCCGCTTTTTTGGCTTTGGCTCGAGCAACCGGTGAAACGGTCGCCGTTGCGCTGACTATTGGTGGTATCGCACATATCGAATGGAAGCTTTTCCTACCGGCAACGACAATCGCCTCTTTTATTGCTTCTACCTTTGGTGAGTCGTCTAGCGCTGATATTCAAGGTTTGCTAGCACTGGGAGTTGTTCTGATGTTTATTAGCTTCAGCGTTTCGCTCCTTAGTCGAGTTCTTATTTCAAGACAGCGAAAGGCTTTGGGGCGAGTATGACCACCGACTTATCAGGCTTGTCGCTGAGTGAGAACCTCCGTTCGGAAATACTTCTAATTGCTGGAAGGCACCGGCGGCGCCGCATAGTGCGTTCTCGAGTGTTTCTTGGACTGAGTGCTGTCTGTTTTGCGCTGGCGCTAATACCGCTCTTTGCCCTCTCCTGGATAATTATTCAAAAGGGCTTTCCCGTTCTCAAACTAAGTTTCTTCACCCAAATGCCACTTCAGCCAAACTTAATGGCGCCAAATCAGGTCGGTGGCGTTTCGGGGGCCATAATCGGGTCCCTAGCGCTTGTCGGTTACGCTTCGATTTTTGCTGTACCTATCGGTGTTCTGGTTGGAATCTATGTCGCAGAGAATGAAAATAAATTTGCGGCCCTGATCCGGCTGGTTTCCCAAGCCATGGCGGGAGCGCCATCGATTTTAATGGGACTGTTTGCCTTCTCCCTTGTCTGCCAACGCCTTCATTTCGGATACTCAGCGGCTGCCGGTGCTTTCGCCCTTGGGGTTCTCATGCTTCCAGTTGTTGTTGTCGCTACCGAAATTGCTGTCCGCAATGTTCCATCGACCTTACGAGAGGCTGGATTGGCACTGGGTGCGCAGGCGCACAAAGTGTCTCTTCGTATTGTGATTCCAACTGCTGCTCCAGGTATTCTTACCGGAGCAGTGCTCGCAATGTCCAGGGCGATCGGTGAGGCAGCGCCGGTTCTGTTTACTATTGGGGGATCAAGTTTTATTACTTGGAAGCTAAACGATCAAGTAAATGCATTGCCAATCGCAATTTTCAACGACTCTCGTTCTCAATGGCCAAGCCAGCGGCAAGAGGTGTTTGGTATTGCACTTGTGCTTCTTATCTTTGTGTTTGCTGCAAATTTGATTTCGAAAGTTTTTTTGAGTCGTCAACAGAATAAAACAAGTTAAGGAAGACGGTATGGAAGAAAAGGTTCTATCAAAGGCTCAGCTTGAAATGAAGTCGAGTGGAGTCAAAGTCGCCATGCAGCTGCAGGATGTGGCTGTCTCTTTTAATGGCCGCACCGCAGTCCGCGACGCAACATTTAACGTGGCTGCAAACCGCGTGACATCAATGATTGGGCCATCGGGTTCGGGTAAGACGACCTTGCTTCGTGCATTGAACCGTTTACACGACTTGACCCCCGGTGCGAAGGTGACTGGAAAGATTCTTCTCGAAGGGGTGGACATCTACGGACCCGACCTCTCCGTCACCGAGCTTCGCACTCGAGTTGGTATGGTTTTCCAGCGCCCTAACCCTTTCCCCACTATGACCATTTATGAAAATGCCGTTTCTGGTCTTCGTTTTAATGGCGTAAAAAAGAAGTCGTTGCTCGATGAGGCTGCGGAAGAATCACTTCGCGCCGCCGCCCTTTGGGAGAGCGTTGAGAGTCGTTTGAACGTGGCTGCCTCCAATCTTTCCGGTGGAGAGCAGCAGCGCCTCTGTATTGCGCGTGCATTGGCGCTAAAGCCCGAAGTACTCCTCATGGACGAGCCGACTTCAGCTCTTGACCCAATCGCAACCCTTCGCATCGAAGAGCTCATGTCAACTTTGAAGCAGCAGGTAACAATCATCATCGTTACCCACAACATGCAGCAAGCGTCACGTATTTCTGACGACTGTGCTTTCTTGCTTATGGGCGAAGACCGGGCTGGTGAGCTCATTGAGTTCAACACCACTGAAAAAATCTTTAACTCACCAATTGACTCGCGCACCCTGGACTACACCTTGGGACGCTTCGGTTGATTCAAAAAAAATAATCCCCCGTGGTCACTGGGCCACGGGGGATTCTTCGTTTCTTTATGAATTCATCGAGGCGAAAACTGTCTCAACAATTCTCGCCACCGACGGAATTGCCATGTCCTCGAGCACATCGGCCGCGGGAAGTGGGATGTGCGGGGTAGTGATTCGTACTAGCGGCCCGTCGAGGTCGTAGAAGATCTCATCGGCCACTATTGAAGCGAGCTCGCCTCCCCAGCCACAGAGCCGGGGGTTTTCTTCAATTGTGAAGAGGCGGCCCGTGGCGGAAACTTCACGCAAGATGGTCTGGGTGTCGAGTGGAACCAATGAACGAACATCAACCACGGTGCACGAGATGCCACGCGAAGAGAGCTCGTCAGCGGCCTCCAGGGCTCGGGGAACCATATTGCCTAAGGCCACCAAAGTAGCGTCTGTCCCTTTACGAAGAACCTTGGCCGTACCCAGAGTGTCGAGAATGTCGCCATCTGGAACTTCCATCTTTGACGCATAGAGGGCCTTCTCCTCGAGGAAGATCACTGGGTCGTTGTCTCGAATTGACGCAGCCATCAGACCCACTACGTCAAGCGCGTTTGAGGGAACGACAACCTTTAGCCCAGGAATCATCATGGCCCAGTTCTCAACGGACTGAGAGTGCTGAGCACCAAAGCGGAGACCGCCACCGTTACCTGATCGGATTACGAGCGGAAAGGTCATCTGCCCATTTGTCATGTAGCGGCTCTTGGCAATTTCGTTGACCACGAGGTCCCAACAGACGGCGAAGAAGTCGGCGAACATTATTTCGGCGATTGGACGAAGTCCGGTCATTGCCGCACCCATAGCGGCACCCAAAATAGCTTGCTCGCTAATTGGAGTGTCACGAACGCGAACCCCGCCGAACTCCTCGTAGAGCCCTACCGTTCCCTTGAAGACACCGCCAGCAGCGGCAATGTCCTCTCCGAGAAATACGACCTTTTCGTCACGGCGCATCTCCTGGGCTATGCCCCGGGCGATGGCTTCACGGAATGTTAATTGCGCCATTGCGCACCTCCATCTGCCCAAACATCTTTCATGAGTAATTCCGGTGAAGGCGCCTTGCCAGCTTTGGCCTCCTCCGTTGCGAGGTCCACGGCGACGGAGACGGCCTTTTCGATTGCGACGAGCTGTTGCTCGGTTGCGCCCTCCTTTAGGAGTCGCTGGTGGTAGCGGGGGATTGGGTCCTTAGTTAACCATTCGGCGACTTCCGCGTCCGGGCGATACTTACCCGGGTCAGCCCGCGAGTGACCGAAGTGACGGTAGGTCGTGGCCTCGATCAGCGAGGGTCCCTCACCGCTACGGGCACGGGCAATAGCCCTACTGGCAACGCTATAGACCGCGTCCGCGTCATTTCCGTCAACAATTATGGACTCGAGGCCGTAAGCGCTGGCTCGGTCAGCTGCGGGATTTTCCACTGCGGTGACTTCGGAGGTGCGGGTGTATTCCATCCAGAGGTTGTTCTCGCAAACAAAGACGACCGGTAGCTTCCAAATGGCTGCGAAGTTGAGGGCTTCGTGGAAGGCTCCGATATTCACGGTGCCGTCTCCAAAGAAGCACACCGCGACTTGCTCCGTACCCCGGTACTGGGCGGACCAAGCCGCGCCACAGGCGATTGGCAAGTGGGCCCCGATGATGGCATACGAGCCCATCACGCCATGTTCGACAGAGGTCAAATGCATCGATCCGCCCTTGCCGGCCATGAGTCCGTTCTCACGCCCCATTAGTTCAGCGAGAACTGGGGTCATGGGAACTCCGCGAGCCAACGTGTGGGCATGGCCTCGATAGGTCGCGAAGGTCCAGTCGTCTTTTCGCATGGCGGCCGCGAATCCAGCGGCGATAGCCTCTTGTCCAATCGACAAGTGACTAGTTCCCTTTACGAAGTTCTCTAGGAAGAGGTCATAGGCGCGCTTTTCGAATTGTCGTAGCTCAACCTGTACACGGTACATATCGAGCTTTTCTTCTAAAGTCAATGCAGGCCCGTCTGTGACGGCCGATTCCTTCTTCTTCTCTTTTTTATCCTTGGCCATCATTTCTCCTAGTACTTGTTGGCAATCATGAGTTCTTGGGCGGGGAAGTGCGTCAAAATAGCTGGGCCATTCTCCGTAACAACAATCTCCTCTTCAATTCGAGCCGCGGATACGCCATCGTCAGCGGGGCAGTACGTCTCTAGTGCGAAGACCATGCCAACCTTGAGTTCGATGGGATCGGTGAGCGAGTTCAAGCGACTAATCACTGGACGTTCGTGTAGTCCCAGTCCGAGTCCGTGGCCGAACTGCAAACCGAAGGCGGCCATTTCATTAGCGAAGCCAAACTCGGTCGCGGCGGGCCACGCGAGGGCAATCTTGTCAGTGCCAACCCCAGGCTTCACGAGGTCAATGGCCTTATCCATCCACTCGCGAGCTTTCTTGTAGGCGTCTCGCTGTGGAGCGGTTGAACTACCTACCGACATTGTCCGGTAGTAGCAAGTACGGTACCCGTTGAAAGAGTGAATGATGTCGAAGAAGGCCTGCTCGCCAGGACGAATAATGCGGTCGGTGAAGTTGTGAGGGTGGGGGTTGCAGCGTTCACCTGATACGGAGTTAATGGCCTCAACTTGATCTGAGCCCATTTCGTACAGCCGCTTATTAGCGAGCGCCACAATCTCATTTTCACGAACTCCGGGTTTAAGAGCTTCGAAGATGTCTTGGTACACGCCATCGACCATCGCGGCGGCCTGACTGAGCAACATGATCTCGTCCTGGGATTTAATTACGCGAGCATCCAACATCAGCTGCTGAGCGTCACGGATGTCGACGCCGTGCTTTTGTAGTTCAAAGAGGAAGGGCAGCTCAATGATGTCAATACCAATGGGTTGACCCATTACCCCAGCATCAGTCAGTAGCCCGACAATTTCGTTGACGGCCGACTCGAAGAGTCCCGCCTTGGGGGCAATTGCTCCCCGCAGACCCAGCATGCCGGCTCGACAGTTGTCAGGTTCTAACCAAGGGGCGAAGAGCTTGTGGTGACGTGCAGCTGACCCAAAGTCCCAAACAATCGGTTCCCCAGTGCGCGTGAGCAAGCAGTAGCGGGTCATTTTGTCTCCAAGTGCCCCTCCTACCCACGTACCGGACACGTAGCGAATGTTGTAGAAGTCGAAAAGTAGAACTGCCCCGAGGTCGCTTTTTTCTAGGGCCTCGCGGGCACGGGCTAATCGGTAGTTTCGCAATCGATCAAAGTCGACGCGCATCTCAAAATCAACGCCCATGTGACCAGGCGTATTAATGATTGGACCGAAACCCTCCATTAGTTTTTGGCTCCCAATCCGTCATCGACGGTGATGTTTTCGGGGGTCAGTTTTAAGCCAGCCCCCCGCGCAGCCTCGAGCAGCAACACGGCGAAGTCGTCTTCGGTATAGCCAGCGCCGATTGAAGCCTTGACGATTTCGGTGCAGAGCGCCGAAACTGGCATCGGAACATTGTTTTTCTTAGCAACGGCCATGCCAAGGTCGAAGTCTTTCTTTAGGAGTACTGGGGTGAAAGTCGGCTTGAAGTCCAGATTCACGAAAGCGGGGGTCTTGTATCGAGAAAAGACTGAACCCATCACGGAGTTATTTATGAATTCTAAGAAGGCACTTCGCTTGATGCCGCCAGATTCGGCCAAGACGATGATCTCGGCGAGTGACTGAGTCACAATTCCAAGGAACATATTGTGGGCGATTTTTACGAGGCGCGCTACTTCTCCGTCTCCAACGTACGTAACGCCCTTACCAATCTGCTCGAGATAAGGGCGTACCTCGTTGAAGGCATCCTGAGTTCCCGAGATGGCCATCGTCAGGTTGCCCGAGGAGACCACCTTGGGATTGCCAGATACCGGGGCGGCGAGGAAGGCAGCCCCTCGCTTTGTGCACTCAGCTCGGACCGCTTCGGAGGTTTCGCTCGACACGGTTGAGCAATCAACGACAATCTTCGGGGCCACGTCGGTATTGGTCAAGAGCCCATTGAGGCCCGTCGTGACTGAGACCAAGTCATCATTGGCACTCACCATGATAAAGACAATGTCGCAGGAGGCTAGGTCCTTCGGGGTATCAACCACTGTTGCGCCCATCGCTCCGAGTACTTCTGCTTTGGCACGGGTGCGGTTGGTGACCGAAACTTTGTTGCCCGCAACGAGTAAGCGTTCGGCCATGGCCGAGCCCATACGTCCGGCACCTATCCAACCTAAGTGGGGCTGGTTGCTCATAGTGTTCTCCTTATTTGTGAGTGATTGAGCCGCCCAAGTACAGCGCGGCAATTTCTGGGTTGTTGAGGACGTCAATTCCGGACCCGGAGAGTCGGACGACGCCATTTTCTAGAACGACACCCTTATGGCTCATCTTCAGGGCTTGGCGGGCGTTCTGCTCAACGAGCAAGACCGTGCGCCCCTCGGCGTTCATGGTTTTGATAGTGGCGAACATCGCACGCAAGGTCTTGGGGTCAAGGCCCATCGAGGGCTCGTCGAGTAGAACGAGTTCTGGCTCGAGCATCAAGCATCGCGCGAATTCCACGAGGCGTTGCTGACCGCCCGACAAGGCACCGGCACGGTCTGCCGCGCGTTCTGAGACGACGGGGAAGAGCTCGCAAACCTTTTCGTAACGGGCAGCTACGACGGCTTTATCCTTAATCAAGAAGGCGCCCAGTTCCACGTTTTGGCGAACGGTCATCTCTCGGAACAGGCTGTGGTTCTGGGGAACCTGAACTATACCCATCTGCAGAATCGCCTTCGGGGTCTTTCCTACTAGCGACTCGCCCTTAAAAGTGATTGAACCGAGTCGGGGCTTTAAGAGTCCGGAAACAGTTTTTAAGAGGGTGGACTTACCACATCCGTTGGGGCCAACGATTGAAGTAACACCGCCACTTTCGACACTGAAATTAACGCCCTTCAGAACATCGCCGCCACCGTAACCGGCGATCACGCCACCAAATGAGAGGAACGGAGTTGACATTAGTTTTCCTCTTCTTCGCCGCCACCCAAGTAGGCGTCAAGTACGCGCTTATCTGCGCGCACTTCTACCGGGGTGCCAGACATCAGGGTGTGGCCCTGGTTCACTACCGTAACCGAGTCACAAAGATTCATGACGAATTCCATGTTGTGCTCAACAATCAAGAAGGTCTTCTTCTGCTCCTTGTTGAGCAAGCGAATCTTGCTCGCAATTTCGTTGATGAGTGTTAAGTTCACGCCACCCGCAGGCTCGTCTAGCAAGATCACCTCGGGATTAGCAATCAAGACGTAGGCGAGTTCAAGCAACTTGCGCTGACCGTACGAAAGCGAACCGGCCTGCAGCTTGGCCAACTTGGCGATTCCTACGAACTCGAGCATGTCCATCGCCGCATCCACTTCGCTGGCCGAAGACATTGAACGGGTGAGACCCTTAAGCCAGCTCTCGTCACGCTGCGTTGCCACGAGCATGTTTTCCAAAACGCTCATTCGTCCGAAGATGCGAGTGAGCTGGAAGGTGCGACCAACGCCCTTAGAGAAAATCTCATCGGGCCGCGCATTCGTCACGTCTTCGCCGGCAAAGTTGACCAACCCCTGATCGGGACGAACGTATCCCGTTATGACGTTGAAAAGGGTTGTCTTACCTGAACCATTAGGCCCAATAAGTCCAGCAATTGACCCCTTCTCGACATGCAAGGAGCAGTCGTTTAGGGCTTGCACACCACCAAAGGCGCGGGAAATTCCCTTAGCTTCAAGTAGGAAACTCATTGTGGGGCTCCCGCGATCTGCGCTTCGTTGTCGGCGATCAGTGAACGCTCACGGTCTTCGCGCTTTGTCACGCGGTCTTTTACGTACACGACGACACCCTGAGGCATGAAAATTATGACGAGTAAAAAGAGAGCACCAAAGATGATTAAGTACAACGAGCCACTCGAGTAATTCTCCGTTAACCAAAGCTGCAGGGTCTCGAGGACGAACGCACCCAGAAGCGGACCGGCCAAGGTTCCGAATCCACCGAGGAAGGCCATCAGCGCGACCGAGATGTCGAAGAGTGGATTGAAAACGAACTGAGGGTAGATTTGCCCCTGGTAAATCGCGTAGAGGGCGCCCGCACATCCAATAATAAAAGCGGACATCACGAATCCGCTGAGCTTGACGGCCCAGACCCGTACGCCGAGACCCAAAGCACGGTCCTCATCATCACGGATGGCCATGAGCTGAAGTCCGAACCGAGTTTGCCTCACCCAAGCTGACAGCAATGTCGCCACCACAACCATGGCAAAAGCCAAGTAATAAAAGGGCACATTGAAGTCTTGGAAGCCCCAAGGGAGAAAGGGAAGTTGCAGGCCGGAGGTTCCACCAGTGAAGCTCGCGTTAATGGCGCTTAATTGGAATACGAAGAAAATCGCAATCGTAATAACCACGAAGGTGTGTCGGCGTACGCGCAGGGCGATTAGCCCAATGGGCAAGGCGACTGCCATAGCCATGATTCCCGCGAGGGGGATTAACCAGAAGAGGTCGCCACTCGCAGGCACATTCCAATGCTTCGCGAGAAGTGCTGCGGTGTAGGCGCCAGTCCCAAAGAAACACGCAGCTCCCAGGGCGACGTACCCTGAGTACCCCGAGAACATATTCCACGAAGTCGTGATCGCCATGTACAAAAGGGCGAACATGATGATTGAGGTCCACGTGGGGGTTGTCACCACTAGTGGAAAAAGGGCGAGGAGGGCGAAAAGTCCAAGCCAAATAAGTCGTGATTTAGTGAACATTTAGGCTACCCGGGCGCTCTGCTTGCCGAAGAGTCCCTGGGGCCTGAAGGACAAGACGATTACGAGAAGGATAAAGAAGGTGATATTCGACCACACCGGTGACCAGGCCACGGCGACGATGTCTTCGAGGATGATCATCGAGATGCCCGCTACTAGTGCGCCAGCCAATGACCCCATGCCACCGAGAACGATGATGGTGAGCAGGCGCGAGATTAAGTCGTAACTTGATGATGCGTTGAAAGCGTTAGTGGTGCCGTAAATCATTCCACCGGCGGCGGTTACGGCAATGCCTATACCGAAGCAAATGGTTGAGACTTTTTTCACGTCAATACCAACAAGAGCCGCCGCCGTTTGGTCGGCGAGGGAAGCCCTCACGCTCGCGCCAAAGCGCGTGCGATACAACAAGAAGTAGAGCGATCCGAGCAACACCGACGCCAAGATAAAGCCGTAGATGTAGATGAAGGGTAACCACATGCCAAATAGGTGAACCGAAGAGTTCACGTAGCTCGCATTATTAATCTGGACTGGGTTAGTCGAGAAGATCATGTTTAACGCCCCCTCAATGACCAGCGAAACGGCGTAGGTGACCAGAATTGACATTGCCGTCTTTTCTGGACCCTTGAGCCGGGCAATAAAGGCCCGCTCCACCACGATGCCCACCAAAAACATGGTGGGCATCGTGATAAGCAGACCGACAAAAGGGTCAACGCCAAAGTGAACGCTCAGTGCGTAGGACAAATAGGACCCGAGAATCACGAAGACTCCCTGGGCCACATTGATGATGTCCATGACACCAAAGATCAGAGTTAGCCCCGTCGCCATTAAGGCGTAGACCGATCCCGTCAGTACGCCGTCAATGACAGCGTGAACGAGATTGGAAAAGGTCATGATTAACTACCAGGCTGGCTTTGGAAAGACAACTTTTTTGGAATTCGGGTCAGTAGCAGGGTTGATCTGTACGAAGTTTGCGCCCTGCCATTGGAAGGTGTATGCGGTCATTGAGAAGTTCTCGCCGAGGCTATTGAACTTAACGTTGCCCTGAACGGTCTTGATCTTCACTCCAGAGTGGAGGTACTTGATGATCTTCGCATTGTTGAAACCCTTCGTCGCCTTCACGGCTGCAACAATGGTCTGACCTACCGAATAGGCCTCAGCAATGTCAGCACTGATCTGCGACGCAGTACCACCGTGAACTTTGATGAAGTTGGCAACCATGGCCTTTGACAATGGGTTAGCGGAACCGCCGTACCAAGAGCTTGGAACCATCATGCCATTCGCCGCCTTTTGGGTTACCGCAGAGGTGAACTGGGTTCCCTGGTCGGGACCGGCACTCGCAACAAACACCTTCGGGTTGTAGTGCATCTGGGCAAAGGCCTTCATGAACGCCGCTACCGTCGGAACGTCAACCGCACCCAGAACCACGACCTGTGCGCCCGCTTGGGCCACGCGGTCAGCGATTGGGGTGTAGTCAGTTGTCTCCGCAGGGAAGACGCTCGAGTATGCGGTCTTGATGCCGGCCTTCGACATGATCTTCTTCGCCACGGGAATCTGAGGTTGCGTGAAGGGGTCGTTGGAGGTTACATACGATGCAGTCTTTGGACGCTGTGCCTTTGGCAGTCCGGCAACCCACTGAGCGAATGGCTGAAGAGCGTTTGCTACGGGCAAAGACACGTCAAAGAGGTTGTGCAACTTAGCGGCGAACACCGATGGAGCGCCACCGGCGCCCTCAACCAGCGCGTAACCATAACGTGAAACCGTCTGAGCAGCCGGCAATGACAGGAGCGACGAGTATGGCCCGAAGGTTAAGGCCACCTTGTCTTGCGAGATGAGTTTTTGGTAGTTCGCAGTTACCTGAGTTGGGTCCGACGCGTCGGAAACGATGTCCAACACGACGGGGTGACCAAGAAGTCCACCCTTCGCATTTACATCATTGGCCCACAATTGGTAGCCCTGCTGAAATGCGATGCCGTCTGACGAAAAGTCACCAGAGAGCGAAAGCGAGATACCAATTTTGATCGGTGAACCCGCCGCCAGCGCGCTAGAGCTTTCTGCAGCACCTACTGCAATAAGTGAACTCGCACCGAGCGTTGCTACGCTCGCGAGTCGAAAAAAGTAACCTTTTGTGTTCATGTTTCCCCCAATACATTTCCCCGGAGGTTCCCCCAAAAACGGTTCCCCCGAGCATCGCAATCTTGCGACGACCTAACCCTAACGAGAAGTGGCAATTAGGTCAATACGCCCGCCTGACAATTACAGGGGTTCTGGGTAAAAAGATTTCAGCCGGCCCCCCTTAGGGGCTAACACTGAGTGGGGGCTACTGTGAACCGTACGGGCCAACGTACGGGGGTTAGATGGCCGATCAACTTTTAGAAACCGCGGTAGCCAACTGGGAACCGCGTTTTACGGTGAATGGGGTTGAGGCGAATGACTACGCCCGAATTACTAAACCACTCACTGAGTGGGACCAATGGTGTCAAGCATGGTGTGATGGGGCCGAAGAGTATCTGGCCCTCGCGGAAGTAGCCAAAGCCGCTGGGCATGGCATTTCGGCAGGTGAACACTTCGCCCGCGCCGCTACCTATTTTCATTTCGCCAGGTTCCTCTTTGTGCACGATCTTGAACAAATGCGTGTAGCGCACACTCGGGCTGTTGCGGCGCTCACAAGCGCATTGCCCTATTTTGTCCCACCGGCTTCGCGAATTGAAATCCCTTACGGAGGTGCCAAAATTGTTGGGGTCTTGCGACGTCCCAACGCAACCGAACGTAAGTGGCCCACCGTAATTTTGATCCCAGGGCTTGATTCAACCAAAGAGGAATTCCGGGATGTCGAAAAGGCATTTCATAGACGAGGAATGGCAACCTTTGCCATGGATGGGCCAGGCCAAGGCGAAGCAGAATACGACCTTAGAATCACTCCCAAATGGGACGAAGTTGGTGCTGCCGTGTTGGCGAAACTACTGTCCCTCCCAGATGTGGATGGCGACCGTATTGGCGTCTGGGGCGTAAGTCTTGGTGGTTTTTACGCTGCACGCCTAGCGGCGAGTGATCTACCAATCGTCGCAACTATTGCGTTAGCGGGTCCTTACAACCTGGGTGAAACGTGGGATCGACTCAATCCACTCACGCAGAGTGCCTTCATGGTGAGATCACACTCACATTCGATTGAAGAAGCAAAGGAAAAGGCCTTTGAACTGACACTCGAAGGCCATGCGCAGAAGATCAAGAAACCACTCTTAGTGATTATGGGTAAGTTGGATCGGCTGTTTCCCTACACCGAAGCAGAACGGCTAATAGCCGAGACGACAGGTCCCACCAAATTAATTCTTCTCGAGCGTGGTAACCATGGTTGTGCGAACGTCATTCAAGAGCACCGCCCGTATTGCGCGGACTGGATGGCCGATCAGCTATCCGTCGAAGGGTAGTAACGTGAAACTCGAAACCGGGAGAATCCATGTCTGATGTCACGATGCCACAATTAGGAGAAACGGTTGCCGACGGTACCGTTACCAAGTGGTTTAAGGCGGTGGGTGACCAAGTTGAAAAGGGCGAATCTCTTTTTGAAGTCTCCACCGACAAGGTGGACACCGAAATCCCCGCCCCAGCAACCGGAGTCTTAACGGCAATCCTGGTGGCTGCGGGTCAAACTGTTGATGTGGGAACGCTACTCGCGACCATTGGTGGCGTTGCAACAACGAATGACGGAGAGACTGCGTCGACTACCCCCACCACTCTGCCATCTTCAGTGACGCCAAGCGCCGCACCAGTTAAGCCGGTGGCCGCGACCGCGTTAGCTCTCAAGGCTGATGGTCGACTCTCTCCGGTCGTACGTCGACTGCTTAGCGAACTGAATCTCCGAGCCGATCAAGTAATTGGGACGGGGCCGAATGGCCGTATTAAACGGACTGACGTACTTTCCTCTGCGCCCAATAGCGTCCAGGTCGGAGCACTTTCTCCGGTCGTGCGGCGTTTGTTGGAGGAACGTGGATTGCGGGCCACTGAAATTATTGGCACGGGAGCTAACGGTCGCTTGACTCGCAAAGACGTGGAGGAGTTCAAACCAAAGTCGTCTCCGTCGCCATTGAAGTCAATCGTCATACCTTCGGCACTGTCAGGTGATGAAGTGATCCCCTTCACTAAGATTCGTAAATTGACCGCCGAGCATATGACACGCTCAAAGGCAACCTCGGCCCACACTTTGATGGCGAAAGAAATCGACTACGAAGCAGTAGAGCGCGTTCGTCGCGTGGCCGGTGGAAAGTTCAAACAAGAGGAAGGGTTCTCGCTCACTTTTCTCGCATTCAACGCAGCTGCGATCCTAGAGGCACTTCGTGAGTTCCCTCTCTTGAATGCTTCGGTTGGAGATAATGAACTAATTGTCCACCACGATCTGAATCTCGGTATCGCCGTTGACCTTGACTCCGAAGGTCTCGTAGTCCCTGTTGTAAAAAATGCTGACCGACTTTCACTCCGTGAAATCGCTCGTTCCATTAGGGAACTGGCATCAAGTGCGCGGGCTAAGAAACTTTCGATTGATTCATTTAATGGCGGAACCTTTACCATCACCAACCCTGGCCCATTTGGTACTTTGATTACCGGAGCGGTAATTAATCAACCCCAAGTAGCAATCCTCTCGACCGATGGAGTACAGCGCAAGCCTGTTGTCGTGAGTGCAGCGGATGGCTCTGAATCAATCGCTATCCATTCGGTAGGAATCCTCGCTCTCACCTTTGATCACCGGGCGGTCGATGGTGCCTACGCCGCGCAATTCTTGGTACGCATAGCGGAAATTATCGCCACTAGAGACTGGTTGAGCGAGCTCTAAGTCGCCGAGGGCTTCAAGTGGGTAGCCTGAACGAGTGACTAGGGATCGGATACTCGAAGCCGCAGCGAAGGAAATTGAAACGAACGGCTTGACACAGTTTCGTGTCAAACGTGTGGCGTCCGAGGCCAATGTTTCGGTAGCCCTCCTGTATTCCTACTTTGAAGACCGCGAAGGCCTGATTGCTGCGACCATTGTGCACCGCTTTCGCCAAGTATTAGTTGGGACGGCGGAAATCTTCACTAAACCGTTGCGGAGTGTTGAGACTTCGGAGCAGTTACAAGAGGCCCTGCACTCAATGACTGCCGAGGCGCAGTCACCCGAACGTGACAGCGCCCGTCTCTTGCGAATTGAAGGCATTTCATTTGCTCGCCATAATCCGGCAGCCCGAGAAGGTTTAGCCGACGCCCGGCGTGAAGCATCGACAATGATTCTTGAAGTTGTGCGGCCCTTTGCTGACAAGGGACTGCTAACCGAAGGGATGACGCCCGTTGCATTTGCTCGAATTTGGTATGCCCTCTTCTTCGGTCAGATTTCCCTGGAGGGAGAACACGACCTAGCCATTCCTCAAGATGAATGGCTAACCGCACTCGATACTCTGGCCGACGGAATTATTGCGCACACTATTCGTCAAGCGACCTAAGGCCGTGCAAAAAGTGCACCGGTTTTTCGCTCTCTCGATCCTTCTCTTAACTCTGATGGTCCCAAAGGCGCTTGCCACCTCCACTACCACAACGATGTTGTCGTGCCAAAACCAGATGGATCTCAACGTATTGACTTCTACGCAACTTGCCAGCATGGTGATTGTTCCCACCGTCAACGCAATCGCTTTGAGTGGGGCAACGGCTATCTCCGCCGCCGGATATGGCGGAGTGATGATTAGCGGAAACGTAGCGCCGAGTAATTCGCAGCTAGCATCGAAGCTCTGCAGAGCGCCAGTATTTGGCAGATGCCGCTGTACGTAATGACAGATGCTGAGGGTGGTGGTGTCATGCGATTGGCGAACGCCCTCCCTAGTGTCCCGTGGGCCAAGCCCATGGGGTCGTGGAGTGCAGGTCGCATTACAGCGCAGGCAAGCGCTCTGGCACAGTCTCTCCATGCGTTGGGCATAAATATGGACCTTGCGCCGGTCGCTGATGTTGATGCGCGCAATGTCATCCCGGGCGCTACTAATCCCGATGGACTGCGAAGTTTTTTGGGAAATCCTAGGATTGCCGCAACTGGTGCTATCGCGTTTATGGCTGGGCTTAATGCGCAGCTGGTTACTCCGGTGGCGAAACATTTTCCAGGAATCGGATACTCATCACGGAGCTCTGATTACGGACCGGCTACAACAAAATCGTGGCGAGATATTCAGTCAACCGGGCTCGTACCCTTTAGAACATTGATTGCTAACCATGTTCCGGTGATCAT
>Ga0136642_1000745_pt1 | contig 15648 bp, 28 predicted proteins | sample LowCatLa1302831Y_FD_115313 | JGI IMG/M metagenome (GOLD analysis project Ga0136642, IMG submission 115313) | Freshwater microbial communities from Lower Cathedral Lake, Yosemite National Park, California, USA - 13028-31Y | ecosystem: Environmental > Aquatic > Freshwater > Lake ... | reverse complement strand
GCTTATCCTTACAAAGAAAATCCTGACATTGGTTGGACTAGTGGAGTCAAACGTGAGGAATCCTAATCCAAATTGGATCAAAGATTCACCGTGGAATTCTATCGAAGAGGAAATACACAGGTCGTTACGAAGACATGTGTATGTAATAATTTAGACGGCCTGCGTGAAGTGCCAGAACTACATGACTTACCATATAGGGTAATAGTGGTAAGAGACTAACTGTAAAGTCCGCCGTCTAATACAATAATGCGCTGGTAGCTTAGTGGCTAAAGCCGACCGCTCTTTGATGTAGATTATTGTTGGTTAGACTTTAAAGACAACCATAATATTCTACATCGGATAACGGTCTGATCGGGGGTTCGAGTCCCTCCCGGCGCACCAAATATAAGGCACTTGATGTTGAAGATCAGCAAGGAACAGTTTGAAGAAATGGCTAAACGATTCCAAGAAAAGTATAGCATCTGTCCTACATGTTCGGGAGTAGGCTGTTTGCATGAGCATTTTGGAATGGGTAATTCTGATGCTCAACCATGCATCACATGTAACGGACTAGGCGCAATTTTGCGTAACAACAAGGAACAAAATGTTAATTAAACTCACTAACGCAGCAGATGAACATAAGGGCAATAAACTATTTCTACACGCCGATTGGATTGTTAGTGTGTTTCAGGTAGCAGCACAAGAAGGTGGAAGTCTTTCCACAATTATCTATGGTGGCCCAACTGGGACTACATGGAGCGTAGAAGAAAGTCCAGAGCAGATTCAATCTCTAATCAACACATTGGAGTAATTACATGGCTAAAGAAATCGATACACGCGATTATATGGCAGAATTTTTAGCTACTGGAAAAACAGTTACTACTGTTCCAGCTGGACAGCGAACTGATCCTGATGATATTGTAATGAAGTTTGTTGGAGGCAGGGGTCGTCCCAAGAATCCAACAACACCATCCGCACCCGTTAAGAAAGAAAAGAAGTAATGGATAGACACGAGCTTACATCTAAACTAGTCAATGGTATTCATAATATTACTTTTACTAAAGTAGATGGCACTGAACGAACTATGCCAGCTACGTTGGATCCTGCAATCTTGCCAGTTGTTGAGATTACTGAAGAGAAGAAGGTTCCCCGTAAGATTAATCCTGATACTATGCGAGTATACGTCACTGACATCAACGAATGGCGTAGTTTTCGAATTGAAAATGTAATTAAAATAACTTCAATAGGAGATTAAAATGATACCCGGTCAAGAATATAATACATACCCAACTAGCACTGCCCCTGAATATGACATGGGACTACGATCTTTCTTGCTTGGTGTGTTTAATAACATGTCCATTGCATTGTTTATTAGTGGAATTGTCAGTGCCTATGTTGGGCTATCACCTGATCTAGCCGCTGCAATTTGGGGTACACCGTTCAAGTATGTTGCTATCTTTGCTCCACTTGCTTTTGTGTTTCTTTTTTCATACATGGCAGGAAGCATGACTTCCAGCACAGCAAGGATTATGCTGTTTTGTTTTGCTGGACTTATGGGATTGAGTATGAGTAGCATCTTCTTAATCTTTAAGTTGGGTAGTATTTTCCAAGTATTCTTTATCAGCGGCGCTACATTTGGTGCTACTGCCCTTTGGGGATATACTACTAAACGTGACCTTAGTAGCATGGGCTCATTCCTTATGATGGGTGCTATTGGGTTGATGATTGCTGGTGTAGTTAATCTATTCCTACAGAGCAGTGTTATGGCATTTGCTATCAGTTTGATTGGTGTGCTGATCTTTGTTGGGTTTACAGCATATGACATGCAGACAATCAAAGAGCAGTATTATGAGCTTCACGACGATGAAGAGATCCGTAAGGCTGGCATCTTTGGTGCGCTTAATCTTTATATGGATTTTGTTAACATCTTTATCAATCTGCTACAGCTACTAGGCGAAAAGAAGTAATGAATACACAGTCTCCAACATTTTGTGTCGTGCCTCATATGGGGTTAGCTATACAAAATGAAGGAGACATGTGTGCTTGGAAACTGAGAAGTTAGATAAAATAAGAAGTCAAAATTTTAAAACAACATTCCCACAGTGGTTTTCTATACTGGAAAAATATTGGGATTATAAACGACCTCACCACGATTGGTATGGTAGCTGTAACATCAACTAAGGAGAGAAGAAGTGAGTAATTATATTGGACGCACGGTTCCAAACGTAACTTTTAAGACTCGTGTTCGTGACGAATCGATTGAAGGATCAAATCCTTTTCGTTGGGAAGAAGTAATCTCAGAAACTTACTTTAAAGGTAAACGGGTTATTCTATTCAGTTTGCCTGGAGCATTTACACCAACTTGTAGCACGTATCAGCTGCCAGGGTTTGAAAATAACTATGAAGAGTTTAAGTCATTAGGCATCAATGAAATCTACTGCATGAGTGTCAATGATGCTTTCGTTATGAACGCTTGGGCTAAAGATCAAGGCATTGAGAATGTTAAGGTTATCCCAGATGGCAATGGACATTTTACACAAGGATTGGGTATGCTTGTGGGCAAGCACAATCTTGGATTTGGTAAGCGCAGCTGGCGTTATGCTGCTATCATTAATGATGGTAAGATTGAAGCTTGGTTTGAAGAGCCTGGATATCGTAATGAAGCAAATGACGATCCTTATGGTGAGAGCAGCCCAGAGAACTTGTTAAAGTATCTTAAAGGTTAATACTACAATGCCCTGTTCATAGCGGGGCATCTTTCTATTACATAGTCCCTCATCAGAATTATTGAAGGTTGGCTGCACCCCGACATTGCAGACATGTGGACACCGTTTGGCTAACGATAGGCTAAATGATTGCGGCTCTGAGAAAAAGCAACCGCATAACATCATACGTTTGATTGATAAGGCGTAGGATGATTCCGTTGAATATCAGCTGGAGTAAAGGGGTACAGGTCAACCGCCCCGCTTGTATATTACACCCGTAGAAAACAAGTTCCTTTATCATAATGTCGGAGAACTCAACAGAAGTTTCTTTGTCACTGGTCCCAAAAAGGGATCAGTATGACATCTAATCTAACAGAAATTAATATAGAAGAGAATAATAGTCGATGATATAAACAGTGAGCGTATGCGAACTGTCTTATATCAGAAGACTGGCTGCTGTTAAGCAGCCTTAATTATACAACCATCTTAATCCCAAGCAGACCTGACAATATATCTTTAAACTTTGATAGTTCAAAAGCATAATATTCTCCATTAATGAGAATTTCATTGCCTGATTCAAGTGCGTTAACAAAGTCTTTATTAGTTGGCCCAATGTCATTTTTAATGTGATTATAATCGATTAACTTATCAAGCGTGATTTTCTTCAAAGCAGCAGCGGGATACTTGGCATCTTTAAGATATTCAATTGATTTTTCATATCCTTCAAGGTGTAGAACTTCCTGCCATTCATATCCAGAAGCATCGTCAGCCATCTTGCCTGCTTCCACTAATTTATCGATGTTGTCCATTATTACATCAACAGCAGCTTCTTTATATAAGATTGATACATCGTCCATTACCATGTCAGGCTCGTGTATTGCCCAGCTGAATTGAAACCCATTCTTAGGGATAATAATATAAAGATTACCATAACCGCCTGCTTGATTACTATCACTTGTGGTAAATATGCTGTTACTACGCAGTGCGCTAATGCCCATCTTCTGTAGTGCGTAATCGAATATCCTTTGTCCTTCTTCACTACTGTTCATAGTCTTGCGTTCATTCCAACTTCTACCAACATAAGCAGGTGTATTTGTCTTACCTTTCTTAACACCTCTAAACAATACTTTATGTGTATATTTGAATGCTTTTAATGCCTGACTACATTCTTTCTTAATAGTTTGAACAAGTGGCCCAAATGATTTAGTTTGAGTTGCTATGACCGATGCTGTTGCTTTTTGTAATTGAGCACGAAGTGTTGCTTCTTCAGCATCTAACATATCATGAAACTCTGCCATCTTAGCAGTCAATGCTGGGTTGGCAAATTGTGTTGGGGCTATTCCGAGAGCTCCAGCCTTCAGTTGAGCAGCCTCCAATTTGCTAAGTTCCTCTTTCATAGCTTCAATTTTTGCTATCTTTAACTTAGTGGCTTTAACATCAAGTGGCTTCTTCTCACCTGGCTGTAGTGTCATCTTAGGTGCTTTTACAGCAGCTTTCTTAATAGGTGCCTTCACTACGGGTTTCTTTAAGGGTGCTTTAGCCATTGGTATTACCTTGTGTTCTTGCTGCTCGTTGTTGCTTTACCCATTCTGCTGCTGCTGGGCGACGAGGAGGAGCAGCAAGCCATGCTCTCATTGCTTTATCAACATAGGTTATGTTGGGAGTGTCGTTGTTGTCAATGATGTAAAACTGCTGGCCAAATGTGCCCTGTAACTTACCAAGTCCATTCTGAACCTGCTGCCAAGTGCTTGTGACAAACTCAGCATCAACAGTTCGACCTTGATCTTTTCCGGGAGTGCCCGCTCGCTGTACCGTTCTACCTAAACTTGTCTCAAGTGAAGTATTAACAAATACCATAGCACAATCATATCCCATGCTTTCAAGATGTGCTTTAACGTCCGCCATCTTCTCTGGATTACGAGCAGTGCCATCTATCAATAATCCTAAACGGCCAGCAAGATAATTGCCTTCCTGTTTCTTATACATTTGCCAGAACTTTTCGTAGTCACCTGCTTTGCCCATTTGATTATATAATTGCCAAAAGGTATCAACATTTAGGCTCTTAAGCCCAGTACCACCAAATAACTTATTAGCAATGGTGCTTTTACCAGCACCTGGAGCCCCTGCCATGAACACTGCTTTAAAGATATGAGGGTCATTGACACCTTCTGGAATTGTTTGAAAAAGTTCAAATACTCTCATTTTGGGTTGGCCCATTTTTTAATAAGTTCTTTAATTTTATCAGCAAGTTTAGGTTGTTTATCTTTAGGCGCTTGTGTAGTTTGTTGTTGTAGTATATTCATTTCATCAATGAATTTATATGTTCTTGAAAGTAATCTTTTATATGCTTTTGTACCAATTAAATCTTCATATAATCTAAATTCAATGAATAAATCATTAATAAGTTCAGTCGACTCTTTTCTTCCAACTGTTAAATATTCTTTAGCAAGCGTATATAACATTTGAGAGAAACGAGCATTAACTTCATGCTGCTGTTTATAATATCTATTCATTGATTTTTCATCTCCGGGTGTAGGAGTTTCAAAACCTTTATCAAATAGTGTATTTTTACTTTTAAAATTATCTAACGCATGTTGTAATTCATGTACTAAAGTACTTTGAAGATCTTTCTTATCTTGTTTGATATTATTAACATTGATACCAATCGCATTGCTATTTTTGAAAAACATTCCATATACGTTTTTTAGTATAGGTAAATTAAAATAAAAATCTAATGGATTGACATCATTTAATAATTTATTAACAGTTTCTGTCTTAAATTTTATACGGGGTATTCCTAAAGTGCTGCTCATTGCAAGTAAAGAATAAGACGGCGGAGAGTATGTAAAAAAGTCTTCATCATCTTCATCTGGATCAGAAGGATTTAATTTTTTTCCATATTTGGCAACAAAATTTGAAACAAATTTTGCGGCAGTTTGTAAATCTGAAATCTCGTCAACTGTTTCAATTAATTGTGTAACTTCAAATACTCTCATTTTGGGAGCCCTGTACCTAATTTTTTAGATAGATATTCGCCATACATATTATATTTTAGTGCGTAGTATTGTCCATTAATACAAATTTCTACACTTTGATCGATGGCAACTGCAAGGTCTTTATTCTTTGGGTGAAACTCATCAATGAATACTCTTGTATCATTGCTATCCATCCATTCATTACCTAATGTGCCTCTTAATTCAGGAGTAAATGCTAAGTCACCAAAAGCAGTATATGTATAATTGAATCCATTGATTGGAAATATTATGTAAGATGTTCCAAAATAACTGGCTGTTTCAAGAGCAGATGTGACAAATATGCTGTTACTTCTTAATGCTTTGAATCCCAGTTTATTCAACATATCATCAAAATGTCTGCTGAGTTTATCGTCGCTATCTACAGGAACTCTATTATCCCAACTTCTACCTCTGACAATGGGTTGATTACTACTAAACCCACGATACATGAATTTTCCTGCTGATTTACAGGCAGTAAGTGATTCACTACAATTTGGAACAATGGCTTTTTCCCAAAGTTGTTCAAACTTCTCAACATTGTATCCTATGATTTGAGGACCAATATTTCGTTTTTGACCGGGTTCAATTTCACTCAGACGCATGTGATATTTATTCGTAATAAGTATTGACACATCATAAGTATTCCTGTAGTATATACATATAGTGCGCTCGTGGTGAAATGGTAAACACAGGAGACTTCGGGGAAAAGGTTAAAAGCCTATAATGGTGCGAATCCAGAATCCCCGCCAAAAAATCTCCCGCTTCGGCTTGTCGGTTCGAGTCCGACCGAGCGCACCAAAAGGATTTACTATGGAGTTCAAACCCTTTGCAATACATACCGCCCGCACCAAAAGGACAAAATGACTCATATAGAAAATCTAAATGTTTTCCCAACTCTACTTAGGAAAGTCTCAAATTTTTTAACAGCTTCAGAATGTTATGAGATTGTATCAAAAATTGATCTCACTAATTTTTCTACTCATGCAGCGTTGTCAGGTCATGCTATTTCTAATCATATGAGTCAAAAAGAGAATTCTATAGATTCAATTGATCAATACATCAATATCAAAGATAGAATAAAATTAGAATTAGATGGATACACAGAAACATCTGGTTTTAAAAAAACTATTCTAGCCAACAGTTGGATGAGTATACAGTATAAAAATAGTGAACTGCAAATACATGGACATCCAGTTAGTGCTATTAGTGGTGTTATATACTTAAAAGTTGACGAAGATAGCAGTAAGTTAAGTTTTTTTAACCCAAACCCATTTCTAAGTATTACTGAAATTGCTGATTATACTCCTTATACTTTTGGAAAATTTTGGATAACTCCCCAAATTGGAGATTTGATATTATTTCCAAGTTGGCTTAGTCATGGGTCTGATGGTATTAACAATTCAGATGAACGAATAATTCTAAGCTTTAATACTCTTTATGCAAAATAATCCTATAATGAACTTCAAACCATTTGCGATACATGTAGGTTACGACACAAGAGTAACTGAGTATGAGACAGGTAAAAGGGGTAAAGGTCCATCTACTGCTGTTATGAACTGGTTAGCAGAAACAGACATTAACTGGCAGTTTGATTGGCATTATCCAGAAGCAACTGATCCCAGTGGTGTATTCGAAATGATGGAATACATTGACATCGTACAAAAGAATACAGAAAAAGGTGGCGGCATATTTTATTTTGACAGTGAAGAGGATAGATTGCTATTCTGTTTAAAGTGGCTTTCTGAAAAAGAAGAGACTATATTCTGGCATCCAGTATAGGAATGAAAATGAAACTTAGACGTGTACTACAAGATTATCTACCATGGTGTATCATCGTAATCTGTATCATGCAGGCTATGTTTTCTTTGATGCTGAGAAATCAAAATGAAGCATTTGCATGGATTATTGCTACTGTGGGGTGGATTGCATATAGAATTGAAACTTAAATAGTTTTAGCAAGAATGAGGACGGATGAAAACTGTAAAATTAAAAAATGAAAAAGACCCCCGTATAAACAACTTCATTCAAGCTGAAATAACCCACTGTAAGCAACATCGCATTAAGATTGAATTGATTGAAGTAGAATCAGTTGATGTTAGTGGTACTGCTTGCGGTGGGTTTTTTATTGACGAACCTAAACCTAAAATTGTAGTTGCAACCGATAAACCATTAGAAAAATGGTTACCAATCTTTGTTCACGAAAGCTGTCATAAAGATCAGTTTATTGAGAAAGATCCAGTGTGGACTGCCAAGATTAAGAAACATTTTGATGCAAATAACATATTTGATCAATGGATTAATCATGCCTGCGAACTAAATCCACGTCAGTTGTCCAGTGTAATTAGACAAATAATTGCATTAGAATTGGATTGTGAACAACGTGCAGTTCAAAAGATACAAAAGTATGATTTACCAATCGACGTTAAAGAATATACTCAAAAAGCCAATGCTTATATATGGCAACATAGAGCAATTCAAAAAACAAGATCTTGGGGAAACGAAACTGCACATGAATCTAAAGAGTTATGGCAGCAAATGCCAGTTGACTTTTGCAGTAGATATGCTAGAATAAGCACTAAGATGCTTGATCTTTTTAAAAAGCATTGTGGATAAATTATGATTGAGAAGAAAGATCGGTTCGTTACAGTTGACACTCAATTTGATGGCTACAGTAATTCGTTACTAATTGGCGATTATAATTGGTGGTTTCTAAATGATCTAATAATTGAAGATTGGGCAAAGCTAACAATGAGTAAAGGATATGAACGTAAGGGCATGGTCATTAAATTCGCAACTGCGGAAGATCGTCTACAGTTCCTGTTGCGGTGGAGCTAGTGAAACCTTACGAGTTAGAAGTAATCGACTCTGTTAATAAACGACCAAGTGTAAGAGTTAGTACACGACTGGATATTGATGCATATGATGATCGTAGTGCAATGGATTATTTGAGCGATATGCAAAACTGGACTGTTGAAGCTGAATGTGGTTGGCGAACAAGCTATGATACATTCAAATTTAGAAATCAAGAGCAGTTACTGATGTTTGTTATGAGATGGTCATGATAGAAATGTGGGCATGGATTAAAAAAGATTGGAAAACGCATCCCCTGCGTTTTAGCTTAGAAGTTGCCTGCTGGTTTAATAATCTACTGATCGCAATCATCTTTAATACTCATGTCCCTAATCTGCCTTTCCTGTTACTATATCCCATGTGGATAGGTGGATCGCTTGCACTGGCTTGGTGCTGTTGGAGCAGAGGTAGCGTTGGTATGTTGGCTACATATCTGATGTTTGTAACCATGGATATGTATGGGTGGAGCAAGGTACTGCTAGGATGATCATGTATACGAAGATAGAAAAAACAAAAGTCAAAGCAATGTCACGCACACTCAATGCCAAATATATCAGGGAAGAACCTCAGGAAACTTTAGTCGATTTCAGTGCTGAATATGCTAAGATACTACAAGAAGAGATCGACAAAGAGATCATTCAAGAACTTAAAGCACAGCAATTAGTCAATGAAGGGTGGGTCATGATTCCATTTACTGTGAAGATTTCGATTGACTGGTTTAAGGAAAACATGCAAGATGAGTATGCGATGATACTAGGTAAGATGTATTTCAAAAGCCATGATGATGCTGTGCTATACACACTGACATGGTCAAACCTGGAGACAGAATATGGCTGAGATAAGCGACGAGAACTTAGTTAGAGTCCTGTCAGGAGAGAAGATGATTATGAATTGGCGCTGTCGTATTGGGTGGCATCGTTGGACTACTTGGACATACGATCCAAAGACTCTGAATCCAATGACATTTGATACGCAAGGTACAGGCTACATGCATAGTACCTGTGTGGATTGTAACATGAAGAGAATTGAACGCCCAGCGAGTAAGTCTGTAACTGTCCCATCATGAAGTTAGCATTAAACAGCGAAGCGTGGGCTAGGATATACAGCAATCTGCGTGTGGACCTTTATAGAGTTAAACTTGGTGGCCCTGACAGCAGGCAAGAGCTTGTAGAGTTCTTCAAAAGTTATGGTGTTATAATAAAGACTGATACAGATGGCCGATGGGAAGAAGTTGAAATTGTGTTAGATGATGAAGAGCTTACTTTATTCTTGTTGACGTGGGCATGACTGCAAGAACATCAAAAGCATATCGTGTAGCTAGGAAATTGCCAATGAAAAGAGTTTGGGAATATAGTCCAGCTATACGCACATTCTTTTGGAATCGTGATCATTATAGTCGTATGCTGAATCATAATTTAGAAACTGATGAAGAGTTACTAGAATGGTGTGAAGAATATAGCTGTAATGTATACCAAACTTGGGTTGAATGTCCAGATGAAGAAACTGCAACTATGTTTGTGCTGAGGTGGTCATGAGCAACTATGACATCAAAGTTTGGTCTTCAGAAGAAGATATTAAGAACGGCAGGATGAATATAGAGATCGAACCTAAGCCAATTTCAACTGTGGCAAGGCTACAGTGGTATTATTACGATCCAGATGGTAGAGGTAGAGCAACTCAACTATGGAAAAACTTCATGGCTTATATTCACACATATAAGAAAACTCCAGATGCAGTATGGGGCATGGCTTATGCAATATTAGCAGAATATAATGCTCACATTGTCGAAGCGGACTATATTGAATTTGAAAACGAAGAAGATCAGTTGTTGTTTATGTTGAGGTGGGTATGACAAGGTATGTAATATTACACAAGCTAAGTCGCGGATTCAAAGAATGTGAATTTCACGGTAATAACATACCTAGATATCGTGAAACGGTTCCTACTATGAATGAAGAATTCACTGATTGGTATAATGAAAATATGCATCTGGTTAAGAAAGTCCATACTGAGAAAATGGTAGAGTTGGACCAAACTCAAATTGTTTTTGAGTTCCATAATGAGGAAGATGCACTGCTTTGTATGCTAACTTTCAGTTGACATAACCAAATAATATGCTATTATAACACTATGAAACATTACTACTTTTCCTATGGCATGAACACAAATTTGGACTCAATGGCCCAGCGTTGCCCTTGTGCTTTTTGTCTTGGTGCAGCACAATTAGAAGGCTATAAGTTTGTCTTCAGGCAACATGCAGATGTTGAACTAGCAGGTCCTGATGATCAAGTTCACGGTGTTCTTTGGCGTTTGGGTACTCATGACCTCGAAAGTCTAGATGCTTTTGAAGGTTTCCCATACTATTACCTACGTTGTAAGGCATGGGTGCATAGTGATGAAATTGGTTGGGTTAAGGCATGGATCTATACTATGGCAGATCAAGATTATTCAGCAGTGCCCAGTGATTCTTATGTAAGTATGTGTCGTGAAGGGTATCTTCAGAATTGTGTAAGTACCAAACAGATTGACGAAGCATTGGAAAATTTAGGAATTAATAATGAAATTGACTACTTGGGTTTTAGAAAAGTATGAAGACTTTTTGTTTTGGTATTCGGAAAAGCCTTATACCAAAATTTGGAATGGTACAAAGGACAGATTCGACGCTGCTGTCTTTTGTCTGCTGCTATTAGCAGTTGGGATAGTCAATCCCAGTAAACTGCGAAAAATTATGGTTGACGCATTGAGGGACACCAAGTGAATAAACGTCTCGAATGGTGTATGGAATGGGGCAGTACTGCACTATTGTTAGTTGGTGTAGCATTAACTTCATTGAATATATTCCCACTTAACCTATGGATTTGTCTAGCAGCCAATGCTGGCTGGACAGTTATGGGAGTTATTTGGAAGAAGTGGAGCTTGCTTATCGTTCAGGCAGTTGTCAGTGCTATATACATTATTGGAATGGTAAAGTACTATTTCTATTGAGCTATCGCCCTTGTTAATGTCGAGTCTAGCTAACTTGATATTTTGTTAGTGCATTGCATACTTGGTCGCTCAAGGATAATCACGGCATGTACAACGGCAAGGCCACTTGGCTTACTTGACAGCGAACGAAGATAGTAAGTTATAGCGGTGGGCGCTGTTTCCGGAGCAGCAGGGAACTAGGATGAGAATCTCCTAGATCCGGAATTTTATTTCTACAAAACCCAACTGCTAAATATTCTCAGCAGAAGGGAAAACAACATGCTAATGGATAAAGACAAGTTTTGGGATGCTTTTGAAGATTGCGAAGAAAAGACAATTGATGCTTGCTTAGAGCCACTCAATGCCGCAATGGAAGAATTTGAAATCAATACTCCAAAGCGTATGGCAATGTTTCTAGCACAGTGCTGTCACGAAAGCAGCTATTTCAGAGTTACTAAGGAAAACTTAAACTATAAGGCAGAAGGTCTTACTAAGATTTTCCCTAAATATTTTAGAGATGCAGATCCTGCTGAATATGCACATAATCCAGAAAAGATTGCTAACCTTGTTTATGCAAATCGCATGGGTAATGGTGATGAAGAATCCGGCGATGGTTGGAAGCATTGTGGTCGAGGATACATTCAGCTAACTGGTAAGAGCAATTACGAAGCTTGTGGTGAAGCATTGGATGTAGATCTAGACGAAAATCCTCTTTGGTTAACAACTCCAGAAGGTGCTGCTCGCAGTGCTGCTTGGTTTTGGCATAAGAATGGTCTTAACAAGTATGCTGATGCAGATGACATTGTTACTTGTACAAAGCGTATCAATGGCGGAACCATTGGGCTTGAAGAGCGCAAGGAGCTTTGGGAAGCTGCATTGGAAGTTTTCAGCGCCTAAAAATGATTATAGCCGGAAGAGAAATAAAGAGGGTGGTCGCTTCCGGCTGTAGTTTTACATATGGGCAAGGGGTCGACCCATCGGAAGCCTGGCCTGCTCAATTATCTAAATTATTAGATATTGAGTGTGTAAACTTAGGATTACCTGGTATGGGTAATGAACATGTACAGAGTAGTATCATTGATTATTTTTGTAACAATACAAGTCATATGGAAAATTCCTTTGTAATACCTTGTTATTCAAAATACAGCAGAGTTGAATTCCCATCTAGGTCTAGAAAAAACTACGTTAATGGACAATTTACTACTGCTACTACCATAATTAATGGTAGAATTGAGCCAGAATTTACTCGGAAATTTTTTGAAAATATATACGTTCCTGAATACTACTATGCTAGATACATGAGGTTAATTATAACCCTGCAATCCGTTTTAAAAGCATGGGATATTCCATATCTTATGTTTGAAGGTCTCAGCGGTAACGAACATATTAAAATGATAAAGGATAAAAACATAATTGTATTAACAAAGCAGATTGACAGAGATAATTGGCTTAGATTTATGACTGGAAATTTTGATTCAATGACATGCCCAACACAACGATTGTCAGATGGTCATCCCAATGCAAATGCACATTTGGAAATGGCAGGTATACTGCATAAGCATATAATAAATAACTATAACGTGGAGCAATAAATGAGTGAACTAATGATTGAAAGTGCCAAAGTAGTAATGGCTGACACATTTAAGTTCTATCTTCTTGCTCACAATTATCATTGGAATATAGAAGGTGCTGACTTCTATCAATATCATCAATTACTAGAAGGTATATACGAAGAAGTGTTTGCGGCTGTAGATACAATTGCTGAACATATTCGTGCTATGGATAGTTTCGTTCCAGGTAGTTTAGGACGTTTTGCAGAACTAAGCACACTACAAGATGAGCGTGAACAACCCGAGCCACTGGTTATGCTTTATCGTTTACTTAAAGATAACGAAATGGTGTTGTATGACATTAAAATTGCATATGATGCAGCAGAAGCAGCAAGTAATCATGGATGGAGTAATTTCTTAGCAGAACGTATGGCTGCTCATAAGAAACATGGGTGGATGTTAAAATCTACACTTGCTCCCCGCTAAACAATAATTAGTTTATGCTATTTAAAAATGATTCTAAAAAACATGGCTATTATGAAGTCAATGGCTATCAAACCTTTAGTAAACTTGAAGCAATTGAACTTCAAAATGCAACAGGTCATTGGCCACATTGGAATTTCAATCAAGATATCTTTACTAATCTAAATTGGCAACAAGATCCTTCAATTGATCTTATGACATTATATCGTGCTAGAGCTAGACAGATTAGACAAGCATATGATTACGTTGTTTTATTCTACAGCGGCGGCAGTGATAGCAATAACATATTAGGCGCATGGGTTCAAGAAGGGCTTAAGATAGATGAAATTGCCAGCTTTTGGAATCTAGATGGAGCAAAAGATCGCGATGATTTTATGAATGACGAAGTTGATAAAGTTGTGCTGCCCAGAATAAAACAGATGCAGAACGCAGGATATAACTTTAAGTTTAGGCTAATTGATCTAACTGAGCATACTGTAAAGTTCATCAAAAGTGTTGATCAGGACTACATCTACTATGTCAACAATCATTTTAGTCCAAACAACATCGTCAAGAATCAATTCAGAGAACGTATTAAGGACTATGCTGATCTAATAGCACAGGGCAAGTCAGTTTGTTTTGTTTGGGGAATTGAGAAGCCTCAGATATTCCCAGATGGTGACCGTCACTTCTTACAGTTCTTTGACATAGTAGATAACTGTGTGACAGCATATACACAAAGCAGAGCAAAGCAGGGATGGTATGACGAACTGTTCTATTGGACCCCAGATATGCCCAAGCTTGTGGTCAAACAAGCACATACTCTATTACGTTTTGTGGAGACTTGTGATATCCCACATTTCTATCAAACTAAATCAAATCGATATGGATATAACAAACGATTAAACAAGTATCTAACTAGCGAAACTGCTAAGACAGTATTGTATCCAACTTGGGATCCAAATACTTACTGTAACGGTAAAGCATCCAGCATGGTTTTTAGTGAGCGTGATCGTTGGTTTTGGGTAAGCAATATCCAAGCTAGAGATAATATAGAAGCATTGGGCAAGCGATATTTCAAAACCATTGGGGATTTTTGGCTTAACAAACCAAATGACCCGCATGGTGGAATTAAGTGCCACTGTAGCCCAAAATATTATCTAAATTAAGCGAATGTTGCCTCACTGTTCGCATAAATAAGATATGAACGTTAATCAAAAAGGTAATATTGGGCTAATTGAAGTAATTCGAGATCTAACGAAAAAAGGTTACGAATGTTTTCTACCAATGCATGACTACAGTGCAGTTGATTTGATAGTTATGGACAACAACTTTCAACCTAAGAGAGTTCAAATTAAGTATCGAGAGTTCACTGATGATATTGCTACTGTTGAGTTCTGTAGTGTAGTAAATGGAAAGCGAGTTCCGGTAGATTTGAATGCAATTGATGGGTGGGCAGTTTACCTTCCTGAAGTTGAATCTGTTGGTTATATTTCCAAATCAATGGTACAAGATGGTGTGAAGAGTTTTCGAATAAGAAAAGTTGAAGCTAAAACCACTATTAACGTTGACAAAGCACCAGCACCGCTATATACTACACTAAGTAATGAAGTTGTTCTTTGGAGAGGTGCCTGAGTGGCCGAAAGGAACGGTTTGCTAAACCGTCGTACCCCTTATACGGGTACCCAGGGTTCGAATCCCTGTCTCTCCGCCATTTACTTTGGAGTAAACATGAAGAAGATCGTTTTAATCTCATCACTACTATCCACAGTTGCTCTTGCAGGATGTCAAAGCACAGGTCCTAACCAAGTTATTGGTACTGGTGTAGGTGCTATAGGCGGCTATGCAATTGGTCGTTCACTAGGCGGTGGAGCAGCTGGATCTGCGCTGGGTGCTGTAGCAGGTGCTGTAATTGGTAGTGAAGTTGGTCGTAGTATGGATCAACCTCAGCCTTATTATCCACAGGAACGTCCTGTATATGTTGAACATCGTCGTTACCAGGAACGCTGTGATTTTGTACGTCAGTATGACTATCGTTATGGTGTGTAAGGTGACGTTAGGGTATGCTGTTAAATGAAAATGCTATTGTCTATTATCATTATAGCTTATTAACTTGCAGGGTGT
>Ga0136642_1000744_pt1 | contig 15662 bp, 4 predicted proteins | sample LowCatLa1302831Y_FD_115313 | JGI IMG/M metagenome (GOLD analysis project Ga0136642, IMG submission 115313) | Freshwater microbial communities from Lower Cathedral Lake, Yosemite National Park, California, USA - 13028-31Y | ecosystem: Environmental > Aquatic > Freshwater > Lake ... | reverse complement strand
TCCATAGAACTGGATGGCCGTCTGGGAGCTGACATTTCCTAAGAGGGTGTTAAGGGCGTATAAGGTGTTCGTGGCTGTGGAGACGGAACTGACCGCCGTCATCACCGTGTCACCCAGATTAATGGAGCCTGTGCCAGTGCCTATGAGAAGCGAGTTCACCTGGAGGGAGGAGACAGAGCCTTGGAGCGACGTGAAGTTCTGGAGAGTGAGAGTTGAGATGGCGGCGCTGAGGGACGTGAGTCTTGTTCCATAGAGAGTTGAGAGGGAGGAGATCGGAGTTGAGATGTCCTGGAGGAGGTTTTTAGCCCAATTACTCGTATTTCCAGTGGTTGTGCTGATGCTGGAGACTGCTGTAGAGTAGTCTTGGAGCAGGTTGCGGGACCAATTGCTCGTATTGCTCGTGAAGAGCGCGACACTGGAGACCGGTGTCGAGTAGTCTTGGAGGAGGTTCCTAGACCAATTGCTCGTATTGCTCGTGAAGAGCGCGACACTGGAGACCGGTGTCGAGTAGTCTTGGAGCATGTTACGCGACCAGTTGGACATGTTGCTCGTGAAAAGGGCCACGCTAGAGACCGGTGTTGAGTAGTCTTGGAGCATGTTGCGCGACCAGTTGCTCGTTTGACCTGCGACAGTGCTTACACTAGAGACCGGCGTAGAGTAATCTTGGAGAAGGCCGCGACTCCAGTTGCTCGTGTTGCTCGTGAAGAGTGCGACGCTAGAAAGACCTGTGGAGGTGACAGCTAGGAGGTAGGCTTGGGTGGATGCCAGCTGCGAGCTGGAAATATATCCCGCAGTCGCGAGACCGATTACAGTGCTCTGGATGGGGACAGTAGCGAGCTGCGCTAAGGTTTGCCCATTGATACTGGACACCACGATTTGCGGTGTGCAGACAGTGCCGCTGGCAGTAAAAACACCTGTGTTGATTTGGAGAGTGGAGAGGGATGTCGCAATCACATCACCCATCTCAAAGAAGGCATTGTTGAATCCGAGCTGTAGGGAGTCAATCACGAGGGAGCTGATATATCCCTGGGTTCCAGTTACATACGCCGCGTTCAGAGACGATGTGAAGATGCGAGCCGATGAGAGCGTGTTCGTGGATCCGTTGAAGATGACGCCTGTGACAGTGGAATACAGCTGGGCCGCCGAGATATAGGTGGCTGAGCCGAGACCCGCGACCGTGCTTTGTCTAGGCGTAGAGAAGTCCTGTAAGATGTTGAAGGCCCAGTTACTTGTGTTTGACGTGAAGAGGGCTACGCTGGAGAGGCCCGTGGATGTAACCGCTAAAAGATAAGCCTGTGTGGATGCGAGCTGTGATGTGGATATATAGCCGGCGGTGCCGAGGCCTGCGACAGTGCTCTGAAGAGGTGTGGCAATCAGCTGGGTGATTGTCTGACCATTGATTGTGCTGAGATTTACATTGAGCGTGGAGACAGTTACGAAGCGGCCTGTGCCTACCACGTCTAAGGTTGTCTGCGGAGTCGCCGTTCCAATACCCACATTGGAGGTGGAGCCCTGGATGAAGAGGGTAGGGGTTGGCGCGGTAGAGGTGGATGGCCATGAGCGAGCTGAGACGCCTGCCTCAAACACCAAGTTGCCCGTCGTCTGGAGGCGGATTTGGTCCGTCGTCGTGGACGCCTTGTATAAGAGGAGTTCCTCTGTCCCTACACCCGTCGTTTGCTCTGCAATCGCAGTCCCCTTGAAGGTCCCATCAATGCCAGGGAACAGAATCGCCGACTGTGTGGAATTGTTGCCAACATAGACATTGTTTGCATACAGATTCTGTGTGTTGAGCTTCTTAGTGGAGAGGGAGTTCGCAATCACGTCGCTCACAATAATGTAGCCGCTGGGCCCGAAGGAGAGGGTATTGATTTGGAGGGATGAGATGAAGCCGGCGCCAGCGACGAGCTGGCCTGTGCTGATCGTAGCAGCATTGAGGTCCTGAATATTCACATATCCGGTTGGGCCGCCGACCGTGAGGCTGTCCGTTCTGAATGACGAAATATAGCCTTCGACTGAACTCAGAGATGCGGATTTTATCGTGCGTGTGGAGATGCCTAGAGTAGAGCCCGCCATTGCGCCGATGCCCGCAACCGTCGAGTAGAGCTGGGTGGCCGAGATATATGTGGCGGAGCCGAGGCCAGCGACTGTGCTTTGAAGACCAGCAGACGAGATATAGGTGGCTGTGCCGAGGCCTTGGACGGTGCTACCCAGCTTGGCGTCAAGGCCGGCACTCGAAATATACGTGGCGGAACCGAGGCCTTGGACTGTGCTTGCCAGCTTCGCGTCCAGACCGACTGTGCTTATAAACCCACTCGCGCCGAGGCCCGTGATTGTGCTCGTGAGCTCCACAGGGTCAATCATGGACGAGACGTAGAAGTTGACACCAGCAACAGTGGAGTTCATAATCGCAGTGAGACCGATGGACGAGACGAAGCCGACGGTGCCGAGACCCACAATAGAGGATGCTAGTTCAACAGGGTCAATCATACTGGAAATATTGCTTGTGATGCCGAGCATGGAAGAGAGGAACGCGGCCGTCGAGATATAACCGAGTGTGCCCAAGCCTATCGCAGTGCTCTGGATAGGGACCGTGGCGAGCTGCGACAGTGTTTGCCCATTGATGGTGGAGACCACGATTTGCGGCGTGCAGACCGTGCCTGAGGCAGTTAAGACGCCTGTATTTACCTGAAGAGTGGAGAGGGATGTCGCAATCACATCACCCATCTCAAAGAAGGCATTGTTGAATCCGAGCTGGAGGGAGTCAATCACGAGGGAGCTTATGTATCCTTGTGTGGCGGTGACGTAGGAGGCATTCAGAGAAGATGTAAAGATGCGGCTTGAGGATAGCGTATTCGTGGAACCATTGAAGATGACGCCTGCGACAGTGGAGTAGAGCTGGGCCGCTGAGATGTAGCCGGCGGAGCCGAGGCCGGCTACCGTGCTTTGTGTTGCGGTAGACCAGTCTTGGAGAATGTTGCGCGCATAATTTGACGTATTGCTGGTGAAGAGGGCCACCGTGGATACAGGTGTCGAGTAGTCCTGGAGCAAGTTGCGGGACCAGTTTGATGTTTGCCCTGTGGTTGTGCTTATAGTAGAGACAGGCGTTGAGTAGTCTTGCAGGAGGCCGCGGCTCCAATTACTCGTGTTGGACGTGAAGAGGGCTACACTTGAGAGGCCTGTAGACGTGAAAGCCAATAGGTAGGCCTGTGTGGATGCGAGTTGTGTGCTAGAAATATATCCGAGAGTTCCGAGACCTATGGCAGTGCTCTGAATGGGAACTGTGGCGAGCTGCGCCAAGGTCTGGCCGTTGATGGAGGAGACGATGATTTGCGGTGTGCAGACGGTGCCTGAGGCAGTGAAGATTCCCGTATTAATCTGGAGAGTTGAGTGTGACGTGGTAATAATATCGCCCATGTTGATGAACCCCGAATTAGAGCCGATCGCGAGCGAATCCACCACAAGAGAGCTAATATATCCCTGTGTTCCCGTTACGAAGGAGGCCACGATAGAGGACGTGAAGATGCGGCTTGCTGAGAGGGTATTCGTGGATCCATTGAAGATGACGCCTGCCACTGTGGAATACAGCTGGGATGCGGAGATATAGTTGGCTGTTCCGAGACCGGCAACGGTGGACGCAAGGTTCGTGGAGTAATTATTAGAGAGGGCTGGAAGAAGGAAGTTGCTGGTATTGCTTGTAAACTGGGTGGCCGTCGTGATAGGTGTTGACCAGTCCTGGAGCATGCCTCTCGCCCAGTTTGACGTATTCTGGGTGTAGAGAGAGACAGTATTTACTGGCGTTGACCAATCCTGGAGGATGCCGCGAGACCAGTTGCTGCTTTCACCTGTATAAGTGCTGAGGCTGGAAACCGGTGTAGACCAGTTTTGGAACGCGCCGCGCGACCAGTTGGAGGTGGCGCCCGCGGCAGTGCTCACGCTAGAAACAGATGTGCTCCAGTCTTGAAGGATGTTCCTCGTATAGAAGATGACGGAGGAGATGGGCGTGGAGTAATCTTGGAGCATGTTACGGGACCAGTTGCTGCTCTGGCCAGTTGTGGTGCTCACGGAGGAGACCGGTGTTGAGAAGTCTTGGAGCAGGTTGCGAGAATAGAAGAAGACGGTGGAGACCGGTGTCGAGTAATCTTGGAGCATGTTGCGGGACCAGTTTGAGCTCTGGCCAGTTGTTGTGCTGATGGTGGAGACCGGTGTTGACCAGTCCTGGAGGATGTTCCTAGTATAGAAGATGACGGAGGAAATGGGCGTAGAGTAGTCCTGGAGCATGTTCTTAGACCAGTTAGACGTGTTGCTCGTATAGAGGGTCGCAATAGAGACAGCGCTAGACCAGTTTTGCTGGATATTGGAGGCCCAGTTTGACGTGTTGGACGCGTAGAGAGCGACGGTGGAGACCGGTGTTGACCAGTCTTGTTGCGCGTTCTTGGCCCAGTTGCTCGTGTTACTGGTATAGAGGGTCGCAACGGATACCGCGCTGGACCAGTTTTGCTGGATATTCGAGGCCCAATTGCTGGTGTTGCTTGTGAAGAGAGCGACAGTGCTGACCGGCGTAGACCAGTCTTGGAGGATGTTTTTGGCATAGTTACTCGTATTCTGCGTGTATAGAGTCAATGTATTTACAGGAGTCGACCAGTCTTGCAGTATGTTCTTGGCGTAATTGCTTGTATTGCTTGTGAAGATAGCAACAGTAGAAACCGGCGTTGAGAAATCCTGGAGCAGGTTCTTGGAATAGAAGAAGACAGTGGAGACCGGTGTCGAGTAGTCTTGGAGCATGTTACGGGACCAGTTGCTCGTGTATCCAGAGACAGTGCTCACACTCGAGACCGGCGTTGAGAAGTCTTGGAGGAGGTTACGGGCGTAGAAAAAGACGGTGGAGAGGCCCGCCACGTTCTGGAGCTGAGATCCGTCGCCCTTGAGGCTGGAGGCCGTGATTTGCTGTATAAGAGCGGTCGTGCCATAGAACGCACCTGACGTCGTGGAGATAGAGCTGATGGACACGGTATTAATGTCGCCAAGGCTGATGATACCTGTGCCCGTTCCGATTGTGAGCGCATTCACCTGGAGGGACGAGATGGAAGCAACCGCCGCTCCTAGGTTCTGGAGGGTCAGCGTTGAGATGGAGACGCTGAGCGACGTGAACGCATATCCGTAGGTCGTGGAGAGGGTTGAAATGGGCGTGGAGATGTCTTGTAACAAATTACGGGACCAATTGCTCGTGTTGCTCGTGTAAAGAGCGACACTGGAGATCGGTGTTGAGTAGTCTTGGAGCAAGCCGCGAGACCAATTGCTTGTAAGTCCTGAGACTGTGCTGATGCTGGAAACCGGCGTCGAGTAGTCTTGGAGCAGGCCTTTGGACCAATTGCTTGTGAGTCCTGAGACGGTGCTCACGGAGCTGACCGGTGTTGAGTAATCCTGTAAAAGACCTCGCGACCAATTGCTCGTCAGTCCTGAAACTGTGGAGACAGAGGAGACCGGTGTTGAGTAGTCTTGGAGTAACCCACGGGACCAGTTACTCGTCAGTCCTGATACTGTGCTTACGCTAGAGACCGGTGTCGAGTAGTCTTGGAGCAGGTTTCGGGACCAATTGCTCGTATTGCTCGTGAAGAGAGCTACAGAGGAAACAGGTGTTGAGAAGTCAACCAAGAAGCCGCGGCTAAACTGGTAGACGTTCGCAATCTGGGTGCTGGTCCCAGACGTTGTGGAATACATGTTGGAGTTCACACCAAAGACTGTGCTGGCGAGACGGGTATCGAGGCCAACGGTGGATATGAACCCTGATGCGCCAAGGCCAATGATAGAGCTTGTCAACTCAACAGGGTCAATCATGGAAGACACATATGTGTTTACGCCAGCCACTGTGGAATTTAGGATGGCAGTGAGACCAATTGCAGAGACGAAGCCTACAGTTCCGAGGCCCACGACAGAAGAGGCAAGTTCCACTGGATCAATCATGCTGGAAATATTGCTGTTGATTCCAATCATAGAGGAGAGAAAAGTGGCGGTGGAGATGTAGCCCGCTGATCCAAGTCCTTGGGTGAGACCTATTACGGTGCTTTGGAGATTTGTGGAATAGTTGTTTGCAAGAAGAGGGGTGAAGTAATTGGATGTGAAGCCGAGTGTTGTGCTGATGCTAGAGACTGGCGTTGAGTAATCTTGTAACAGACCACGGGACCAATTGCTCGTCAGTCCTGAGACTGTGCTTACGGAGGAAACAGGTGTTGAATAATCCTGTAAGAGGCCTCGGGACCAATTACTCGTAAGTCCTGAAACGGTGCTGACACTGGATACAGGGGTTGAGTAGTCTTGGAGCAGATTTCGGGACCAATTACTCGTCAGTCCTGAGACGGTGCTGACGCTGGAAACCGGAGTCGAATAGTCTTGGAGAAGGCCTCTGGACCAGTTTGAACTCTGGCCAGTTGTTGTGCTGATGCTAGAGACTGGCGTTGAGTAATCTTGTAACAGACCACGGGACCAATTGCTCGTCAGTCCTGAGACTGTGCTTACGGAGGAGACGGGTGTTGAATAATCCTGTAAGAGGCCTCGGGACCAATTGCTTGTGAGTCCCGAGACGGTGCTTACGCTAGAGACCGACGTCGAGTAGTCTTGGAGCAGATTTCGGGACCAATTGCTCGTCAGTCCTGAGACGGTGCTGACGCTGGAAACCGGAGTCGAATAGTCTTGGAGCAGATTTCGGGACCAGTTGCTCGTGAGCCCCGAGACCGTGCTGACCGTTGAGACTGGTGTTGAGTAGTCTTGTAAGAGACCGCGGGACCAATTGGACGTATTACTCGTGAAAAGGCCGAGTGTTGAGAAACCGCTCGAGATCACACCGAGGAGAGAGGATGTGCCTGAGCCGCCAGCGTTGGCCATAAAGTAATTGGACGCGGTTGCTGTGTTTGTGCTGAGTGTGGAGATGGAGGTGGAGTAGTCTTGGAGTGTGTTCTTGTAGTAATTGGATGTGTTGGATGTGAAGAGGGTTGCGGTGCTCACGGCTGTCGACCAGTTTTGTTGGATATTGGCGGCCCAGTTGCTCGTGTTTGACGTGTAGAGGGCGACGGTGCTGACGGGTGTTGAATAGTCTTGGAGTAAGCCGCGGGACCAATTGCTCGTATTGCTGGTGTAGAGGGTCGCGATGGAGACAGCACTCGACCAGTTCTGCTGGATGTTTGCAGCCCAGTTTGACGTGTTGGATGTGAAAAGGGCGACAGTGGAGACGGGCGTAGACCAATTCTGGAGCGTTCCGCGCGACCAGTTTGACGTGTTGCTTGTGAAAAGGGCCACGGAAGAGAGACCGCTTGACACGAGACCGAGTAACGAGGATGTGCCTGATCCGCCGCTATTTGCGAGGAGATAGTTCGAGGTATTGCTGGTGAAGCGGGCTACACTGGAGACTGTAGTAGACCAATCTTGTTGTGCACCTTTTGCCCAGTTGCTGGTGTTGCTTGTGAAAAGACTAACTGAAGAAAGGCCACTCTGTAAGACGAGGGTTGTTCCAGCACCTGCCGCAATGGTTGAAAGGAGGAGGTAGTTAACTTTTTGTGATTCCACGTTGGTGCCGATTGATGTACTGGCGAGCAGAATTACGGCATTGTCGCCAGTATAATCTGCCACGGTATTTCCGCCTGTAATATACTTATCTCCTAGCTTGAGTGTTTTACTGTAGAGGTCAATTGTAAGAGCGGCTTTTGTTGGATCAATTGAGCCATCCAGATTGATGAGACTTGACGGCCCAAAGAAGATGGTTGAGCGTGATGGTATGTCGGCAGTTATGATTCCAATTTGATTAATTGTAGCGCCTTGCTGTGTTGCAAAAGCTATTCTATCACTTTGTACCAATGTTTGGTATGACATGGTGTCCTATTGTGGTTTCTGAAATTATGGGTGACATCACGGGTGCAACCGCATGCGTCTAATCACTTAGACGAGTGTTCCCTTACAAGTATAGTATGTCAGGGGACCCTCATGGAGAACTTCTTCCGGGTATGACCAGACTTGGAGCTGAGCCTGCTGCCGGCATCAAGCCTGTTGCAGACATAAAACACGTTCAGCCGCCCATGAATCGCAAGGTAGTGCTGCTTGCCACAGCAAACATTACGGAAGACAATATATTCACAAATGGCCTCTTCCAGAACGTGGTCCTGCTCTACAAAATGTTCGAGGCAATGGCGTGGACGCCTATTCTGATTGTGAACGAGAAGCCGAAAAATCTGGATAAGATTCCTGAGCAGATTCGCGCATGCCGCGTGGTGACGGCGGAGGAGATTCTGAAGCAGCCTATCCCCGTCTATGGCTACATTGAAATCGGCATGAGCATTGATCCCAACCTCCGCAAGTTCCTCAAGATGATTGGCAGCAAGATTTGCAAGCTGTATCTCGGCAATATCTTAAACATCGACGTGGAGACGCCTATTTTCTATCCCGACATGAACTTCGCGCACCACGTGATTGGCGAGCTTGACAAAATCTGGGTCTCGCCCCACTATGCGCAGCACGACCAGTATGCAGCATCTCTCAATCACGTGCCTCTGGAAACACCTGAATCACAGATCGGCCCCTATGTATGGGACCCCAGCTTCGTCTTGGATGAGGGGCGGCGCCACATTGCGTGGAGGCCCTCCTTACCAGGCGAGAAGGAGCTGATTGTCATCACGGAGCCGAATATTTCTTTCCAGAAGAGCTCAGTTATCCCGCTGCTCATGATTGACCGCTGGTATCGCAAGAATAAGAGCTGGAATGGACGGGTCGTCGTAGTGAATGGTCCGCGCATCCTCCAGATTCCGCATTTCAAGCAGAACATCTACGACACGCTGGACATTGTGAAGGACGGAAAGGTGGAGATGGCGGAGCGGAAGGACATTGTGACGACGCTGAAGGCGTATCCGAATGCGACTTTCATCTGTCATCAGTTCAATAACGAGTTTAACTACATGGTTATGGAGCTGATGTGGCTGGGCTTCCCTGTTCTCCACAATGCTAGAAGCTGGGAGTCCTATGGCTATTTCTATCCTGGCTCGGACCTTGACGCGGGTGGGGCCATCTTAGGGCAAATCAAGGAGCACGGTGGAAAACTGGAAATCTACAAGGCGCATGCTCGGGCTCTGGCCTGGCGCCATTCTCCTTACAATCCTGATGTTCAGAAGGCGTGGGAGAAATTGATGGGCTAACGTCGTGATTTAATTATAAGGAAGCCACTGCTTCCTTATAATTAATATCCAACGACTAATTGGTGATGGATCTTAAATTTAACGCAGCTCTTCGAGCTTCGTTAAATTTAAGTCTCACCTGTATAGAGGGATGGCTGCCGCTATTGTTACTCCGGCTGGTATAGCAGATAATATACGACCTAGAATACAAGGAACGCTTGATAGTTTATCTATAAGTGATTTTGCTCACGATTTTGGCGGCACTTATCTTTATAGTCTTCTTAACAATGTATCCTTGAGCACAAAACTATCAAATGAGCAGAGGGCAAGAATTGTCGGCAAGATTATAGATGAGATTGCGAAGAAAGTAAGAACCGCACCTCGTGCGAAGTCTGCAACATGGAATTTATATAATCATTTTCACAATGATCTGCGGGAGACGGTCTTTCCAGGCGGGGTAAAAAATGAAATTTTATATCATGAAGCTCCTTCGGTTGATTCAGTCTTGCGTGGTGTAACTCTACAGCAAATTAAGAATCATTTCTTTCCAACAATCGGCAAAGGAGTGACCGCACTTAGCACGATTCGTGATATAAAAATCAAATCACACGAAAATGGTCAAGTCAATCGTTCCTATACTGTAAATGCTGTAAAATTTAAATATGGTAATGCGCCCCAATACAACAGAACACTTTCAGAAGTATTTCGCGAGTTGACGAGCGTGGACAAAGTTGGTATCATGGAAGATGCCTCTACAATACCGATGAGTGAACTTTCAACAGTTGAGCGGTTTGATGATGCGCAGACTGCCAATTTTACATATTATATAATAAAAAGCGTTGAGAATGAGTCTGATTCCGCAAATAAGGTGAACGCATATTGGGGCGACACTGACAAAGTTAAAAAGATATTTTTAAAAGATGCGGATTCTGGTAATACATATCCTTCATTTAGCGGTGGAGTGGGAAATAACGCTGCCGTCTACACAAATCTAAAATTCAACACTTGGCGGAATAAAAACGGCGAGATTGATGGAACATATCATCTTCCTAGAGATGAGAAGGTTGAAATATATAATTTATCCGAATCTAGCAAAATCGCAAAGACGGCGCTCAAAGTTATGGAGACATATATTGATAATTACAATGACTACGCGGCTGGGTTAAATGCTGCAAAACTAAAAACATGCCTGTATTTTCCAGTGAAAAAATTTGGAGATTGGTGCCAAGCCCTTTGCTTACTTGATACATCGCGAAAGTATACACAAATGGACCAGAATGATAAAAATATAGCTGGCAAAATTACACTTTCAGAAATTACCAACGAGGGAACTGTGGGTGTTTTGACAGGAGATCAGATTCTTTTAGCATATTCTCTTCTCATCGGTGTAAATGTGTTTTTCACTGTGAAAGTCCGCCCTCTTTCAGAGGCTGTAAGACCGATTACAGTTGCGACAGATCCTGCCACGGTAACAAAGGTAAAAGGTAAAAAAGATACCAAAGCAGCCAAGCGGGCAACCGACGAAGCAGCCAAGGCCTTGGGCAAGGCAGCGAAGCCGGCGAAAGTGGAAGATGATGACGAACATTCAGACCATTGGCTATTCTATTTCAAAAACAATAGTTCAGATGAGGCAGTCGTCGATGATGCGGAATCACTTATAAAAAGATTAGAGCTGTTGCTTACATATTTACAGGCTAATCTTGCTAAGATGACTCCAATTGTTGAAGCCTCTAAAATCCTCTCTGAAAGAATAGGTGCCAATGGTAAATTAATCGTAAAGGAAGATAGTAATGTAGAGAATGAAATTATAGGGTATATAGATGATCTGCGGACGAAGGGCCGCATACATTCATCAAGTCCACTTGAAAAGATTGAAACCCTCGTAACAGAAGTTAAAAATATGCAAACTAATCTACGCGGCGGCGGCCCTCACAAAAAGAGGGAATTTCGCGTAGATTTGCTTGAAACGCGGGTTGGCGAACTTATTATACAAAATGAAACACTTTCAGCAGGATTGAGCGATGAAGAATCACAAACTACAGCCGAGGTTGTAGAACTCATATTCTCAGATACAATTCTTTCCGATACAACGAAATTTCAGCGGTTTCTAAGCACTATTTTATATCCTATACGCGACGATTTCAAAGGATCGGATAATAAAATATCTAGGATTGTTTCTTTTGTTGAAGAGAATAATGCGCTCCTTGCGGGGAGAGTGGCTGGTCGCGCATCGCGTGTGAAAGTCTCTAACCATAAAAAATTTGTTAACACATTGAATGATGTATTTTCAAACTTTCTACCTGCGGCAGGTGGTACTAAATTCGCCAGTAAATGGGAGAAACAGGAGACGGATTTAAAAGAGGCATTTGATAAAATCCGTCTCCGCAGTATTCTTGTATTTAATACGGCGCAAGCGGAAGCGGTAGAAGCGGTAGCGGTACAATTAAACTTTAATAATGGCCCAGCTGGAAATCCGCCCGAAGAAGCTCAAGCTCAACCGCCGCGCGAAGATACTAAATACTATATTATGCCAGTCGGCGAGTATGTCATAGATCGTAATGGAAACTACTGTTCTGTTCTCGATAAATATATTGTAACACTAGATGAATGTGATACATTTATTTCAGCAAAAGATGATGCTTGCGATGTAATAGAAAAAAGTAAACTACAGGATCTTACTGCCGCAGAAAAAAAGAGTATAAATGAATTTAGAGACAAACTTGCCGAAGACGAAAATGGTGTATATTTAATGATGACAGATTATCTTTACTACCGCTTTATATTATTACGCACTGATATTCTTTATACAAGATATAAAGTTCTCGAACTTGAGCCGAATGATAGAGAAATAGGTATATTAATTGATGATACTCTCAGATTAATTAATAATGTAGAAGAAGAGGAAGGTGCTAAAGTAATCGAGCCGCAATCTGCCTCTCTTCGAAGCCCTGAGAGAGCAGCAACCCTTGCTGCTAAACGACTATTGAAGGCAGAAGAACAAATAAGAGTCTTACAACGTATACAAGCTACGAGACGTATTACAAAAGAAGAAGAAATAGCACGTGATGATGCGGCAGAGAAAGCTGCCAGAAGCGCAGAGGCGGCAGAACTGGCGATTAAACAATTTATGATTGCTAAACTAAACTATGTGAAAGGGCTTTTGGCCGATATTAGAAGATTAGTATTTAGTGGATACGCTAGTTTGGAACCTTACGTGACTGCGTATGAAACCCGTGAACAAGTAGAGCACGATGCTGATATCGATGAAGCTAAACGTCTACAAAGTATTGATACTTCGGTGGCCAAGGCGAACACAGAAGGAATTTTAAGCAAGAAAGAATCTATTGTTGTAGCGGAAGAGGCGTGTGAACGGGGATGGTGGTGTAGTGTTATGGGTGGTCGCCGCCGCAAAACAAGGCGCGGTGGCAAGAAGTCCAAGAATAGATACACTCGGCGCTAAGGTCGTGACTTAATTTTAAGGAAGCAATTGCTTCCTTAAAATTAATGTCCAACGAGCTATTAGACGATAGGCTTAACGTTTAGACCAACGCTCATTTTAAATTGCCGTTTTTAAGTAAGAAGAAATGGTTGGGCAACAACATTCTTCCGATTACAAATTGTCTGCTATAAAGCATTACGAAAAATCTGGTAATCTGACAGAAACATGTAGAGTTTTTGATTGTTATAGAAAAACTCTAAAATTATGGTATGACAAATATAAGGCTACAGGAAATGTCTCTAGAAAAGCAAGAAAAGAAGGCTCGTATAAGATCAAAAAACAACTTGTTCAATATGCTATAACCTGCATAAATGATAAACCCGACATTATTATGAATGATTTATTGAAAGAGATACAACAAAAATTTCCAGATATTTCCATATCAAGACAACATTTGGGAAGAATACTTCGTAATGAAAACAAGACAAGAAAAAGATTAAGGCATGTTCATCAACCTGCTACCTACTGGGGCAAACCAAGAAATCATGAAAAAGAAATAACAGACTATTTTAACACCATCAAACAAAAACCATTAGATAAAATTATAGCATTAGATGAAACTGGCATTTATGCATCTTTGAAGGGCAGTTATGGACGCTGTAATTTGGGTAGCGAAAGAACAAATTGTTTGGATATCTTCCCCAGAAATCCAGGAAATGTATAGGAAACAACCGAAAGAACTGCGAATGGAGTGTCAGAGAAGGATCAATTTCTTTGTAAATTTTCTACACGAAAAGGGGGTCAAGGATGGGATGGCAAACTACATTTTAAACTGCGAGATATACGAAATCTTGCCTATCTTTGCATAAAGTAGGGGCTCATTCAGGAATTTCTCTAAGTTGGTTTTCATAAAGAGCATAACGATGCCTTCTGACCTCACCATCTGAAACAACATGCGTTAAATCTCGCATAACACCAGTTGTATTATCTGCGACAACCATCGCTTGCCGTTGAAGCACATATCGTATTGTGTGTGTAGTTAAATTAATACGGTCTTCTGGCGCCCAATCAAAGCGACATCCCAGGCAAGTAAGTTGATTTTGCCGACGACATTCTCCACAATATGTATATGTCCAGACCCATCCGTCATACCAAGTATTCTCTCTCGAGGCAACTTCATTATTATCATTTGCGACTGACCAAGACTGAACATCGTATGTTCTAGTAATGCGTTCATTCGTATTCAACAGATTCTTGAATGTAATTGTTGGTTGTGCTGTGCGTGTGATTGTAGAACCGCATTTTTTACAGGCAAGTATGCGTAGAGGAATAATTGGAGATTGAATACCAAATGCCTTATGGCATTTATTTAGTGATAGGATCGCACGATTTAGAAGAGCAATTGTGGTATCATTTTGATGATATAGGATATTGCGAATTTTTATACACATATTTATATCTGACTGTAGGAATTCCCAAAGAAAATTAGGTTGAATTCGTACATAATTATCTCGTATGAGTTTCATTAGTTCCGAAAAATCTTGACTTTTCAAATTAATATTCTGTAAAAGCCCAGAAAGAACTCCTGGAAGAGTTTTGCTAATATTGTTAATAAGTCTGTCGCACTCACTACGCTTATCTTGAATAATAAGGGACATATTATCTATATTAAGCAAACCGTGTTTAAGCGATGGTTCAAATTTTGACGAAACGGCAATTTAAAATGAGCGTCGGTCTAAGAAAGGGCTTTGCCCTTTCTTAAGTTTTAGCATCGTCGTTAAGGCATTTGCGGCATTTGCGGAGCAAGCGCGCTTAAAAACATCAATACGTTTCTTTCAAGAGAAAAGATGCGCATTGCTGTGGTCGGTAAATGCCAGTTTTCCATGTTTAGTGGAAGCCAGGCGAATGCCACGATTGCTGTTGCCGAAACACTAAAACTTCAGGGACACGATGTGTATATTGTTACGGTCGGTACGGACGCTGTCTGGTGGGACGATGTGAATATGCTTAAGACAGTGTGGGAAGGCAAGGTTCTCCGCGCGGCTGACGTCGCGGACCCTTTTGACCTGGCTATCGAAGTGGGCCATCATCTGGAGAGTGGAAAAGAGCGCGAAGCCATCGCCAAGAAGTCGGTAGTCCTTTACAGAAAACCGACCGCGCTGGATGAGATAGAGCACTCGCTTTTCCCGACATCGGGCACCAAGAGGTGCTGGGACCGTGTATCCGAGGTCTGGGCCTTTGATTCCTTCTGTAACACAGATGACGTCCAGATTCTGGAGACAATTAGCCGTCTTCCTATCTATCGCGTTCCTTATGTCTGGACGCCGAGTGTCAATGAGAAGCACCGTGAGGAGACGCAGTCACCGCTCTGGATTCAGATGACGAGTTCGTATATACACGAGAAAGGCCCCACCCCATGGTCTTTCCATGTGGCCGAGACGAATACGACATCGGCGAGCAGCTGCACACTGCCCACTCTTATTATGCGCGAGGCGATGCTGAAGGGGGGCCTGGAGGTTAGCAAGTTTCGCATCCACAATGCTGACCATGTCTACAAGAGCAAGTTCTTCCAAGACAATATCTGGCGGCATGCTCAGGTGGCGGACTTGAGCGGGGACTTTGTTGGGCGGCAGAGAGTGGTTGACTGGGTGTTTGAGCCGATGAGCTGCGTGATTACGCACCAGCGATTCACACCTTTTAGACCGATGCTTCTGGATCTGGCGTGGGTCGGTATTCCGTTCGTTCACAATTCCCAGATGGTGCGGAACCTCGGGAATGGGTTGGAGCGCTTTTATTATGCGGATAATCGCATCAGCGAGGCAGTGGAGGCACTAGGTCGCATCAGGGAGGATTTTGCGACACGGACCAACTATTTCAGCATTGAGGGGCTGAATGGCTTGCGTAAGGGAATTATGGAGAGGCTCACGCCCTACAGTGGGCAGGTGAATGCGGTGTGGAGAGAGTGTGTGAATCGGGTGCTTGGATCTACTAGCCCTACTATGTTTGGGCAGGCGGCAACCTCGGTTCCTAGTGCCGTTCCTAGTGCCGTTCCTAGTGCCGTTCCTAGTGCC
>Ga0136642_1000743_pt1 | contig 15675 bp, 12 predicted proteins | sample LowCatLa1302831Y_FD_115313 | JGI IMG/M metagenome (GOLD analysis project Ga0136642, IMG submission 115313) | Freshwater microbial communities from Lower Cathedral Lake, Yosemite National Park, California, USA - 13028-31Y | ecosystem: Environmental > Aquatic > Freshwater > Lake ... | reverse complement strand
CTATTACGCCTCACTCCTGGAGGGCTTGAGAATTGATACCGCTAAGACTGGCGCTATTCCACCAGTTATTTGGCAGACGGCAATAGACCGAGACACAATTGCGTACGAGGCTTTCACTCTTGAGGCGGAATTTGAAAGATTCGAAGAGGTCGATCCTCTGTTTCCACGAACCTTCACGGTTGGCGAATGGACCATTGACGCCGGTGGCGAACTAGGGGACCGGGAAGAGGCGGAATTCACGATGTATCGAGAGTTACAAAGCGGAGGTCTGCGGCTGGTTGAAGTGGTGAGTAAAAATGATCGCTACTGGATAGACAAAGAGGGACCGATAACCAGAGCGCATCTTCGAATCATGATTGGCCTGCTTTTGCTGAAGGTTGCGGGCGTCGAAGAGGTCAGTGCGGAGCTGTTGTACTTAGAGAAACCAACAATAAACAGATACGGAAGTCCACGAGGAGTCGGCATCGTCCCGATTGAGTGCCACCTCACGACTAGCGAAGCTAGTGAACTGTTAGCTGAGATTCTTGGCATCTATTTGAAGGTGTGGAATGGCCCCGTCCCACTCTTCCCAAAGACAACCTTCGCGGTGGCCAGTGGCAAAAGCGGCTCGGAGGCTTGGGAATCGAGCCGCACTACGACTGGCGAAGGATCGTATTCGGAGAATATGACTCTGTATCCCTATAGCTACGAAGATCTACGGGTGCTGCTGTCGACCCAGGGCCAACAAAAGGGTGAGCTACCCTTCGCAACCGACCTAGTTAGGTGGCAGGCCGCTTTTCACTTCGGAGAAATCAAGTCCGGCGACTCCGAACCTTCACCACGGGTGCGAGCCGGATTAGAAGCAGCCCAAGCCGAGGGTTCACGCCAATGACCCTCTATTTTGATCTCAAGCAATCAACCGTTCAACTCCCTTCATTGTTGATGATCTCGGCGAGTGCAGGAACCGGGAAGACCTACACAATCACCGACCTTGCGGCGAGGTGGATGCTAGAAAACAACCAGCGCCCGGAAAGTCTCTTGATGGTCACTTTTTCAAAAGATGCGGCTCGGGAACTCAAAACGAAACTTCGTGCTCGGGTAAAAAAGTGGATTGAAGCACTTGAGGAGGCTGCTACCGGTTCTGACGAACTTGATTCGAACGAGGTTCCCAGAGAGGCGGCTCGTGTGGTGGCGGCCACGTTGGGGGCAGACGTAGCTCTTGAGCGAATGCGCTCAATTTTGAGTGACCTGGATGAAGTCTCTGCTCGCACGATTCACTCCTTCATTGGAACAATCACCAAGGTAGATGCGAAGGAGCAGACCAACGCAAAATCACTGGTTGAACGAGCCGTTAATGAGGAGCTTATTTGGCGAGCCAATACCGAGACAGCGACGGTGCAGCAGGCACTGCAATTCAGTGGCAAAGAAGCAAAGCTCGAAAGCCGAATGAAGACCCTCAATCAGCGAATGCGTTTGGCCGTAGACAGAATGGCCTCAGCTGGGGAGTACGTCTCACTACAGAATGACAACCACTCGGGATTTACGGCTTTGCTCACCAAGGCCCAAGCTCGTGTTGATAAGTTGCGCCAGGATGAGGGGGTCTCCACGTTTGATGGAATGATTTCTGATCTCGCGGGGGAATTAGGTGAAGGGGCGGAGCCCCTTGCGATTGCGCTACGGGACCAATTCAAATTAGTCATGATTGACGAGTTTCAAGATACCGACAAGTTGCAATGGCAAATTTTTCAAACTCTGTTCAGGGACCCGGCCTATGGCCCGGTGACCTCGATGGTGCTTGTCGGAGACCCCAAGCAGGCCATCTACGGCTTCCGAGGGGGCGACGTGGAAGTATTCCGCGCGCAACAGCAAGAGATTCAGCAAACGGAGAGCCCCAATTCGAAGTTGGCGGTTCTGGAAACTAACTATCGCTCAAACAAGCCGGTCGTGTCGGCGTACAACGGGCTGTTTCTTTTCGCAAACGAAGCCAAATGGCCTTTGGCCTCGGTTGTCCCCGCGAGCGAATCGACCTCTGGTGAGGAGTTGGCGGCGCTGACCTATCGCCCAGTACTTGCGGCCAAGGGGGGTGACGGTCGATTCGAAATTCGTCGGGTGGCAGGCAATGTGACGGGGGCTAAGCCCGTTATTGTTTGCGATGTTCGTAATGAAGTTGTGAGGCTTCTGCGCTCAGGCGCTGCCGCAGCGGATATTGCAATCCTGTGCTCTCAAAAGGAGCAACTCAAAGTTATCGGTCGAGAGTTGCGACGGCACAACGTCCTAAGTGTAAATGTTCGGGTGGACAGCGTCTTTGGTAGTGACGCCGCATGGCAACTTCGCACCCTGCTGTGGATGCTGGATGAGCCAAACAACCCACGACGAGTAAAACATTTACCAACAATCTGGTTCGAACTAGCGCCACCAGATATTTCAGAATTATCGCTCTTGGTTGAGACCGAAGGGTTCGCTGCCGTCCACCGGTATTTACTGAACGGGCGAACCTTACGGAGGGTCCTCGGCCTGTCACAGGGTGAGCGAAGCTACACAGATCTAGAACACCTTTGCGAGTTAATAGACATTGAGTTTCCCAAGGCATCTAGCCCCTTAGTAATTCGACGTTGGCTCGAGGAGATGCACGAAGAGGCGGCGGACGCTGATGATGAGAGTGCTCGTCGTCGTATTGAGAGTGACGCCAATGCAGTGCGTTTGACAACCGTGCACTCATCAAAGGGATTGGAGTGGAAGCACGTACTTATTGCTGATCTTCATCTCTCAGATCCCAAGACGACGATAAACAGTTTCACGACTGCTGAAGGACGCGTGATTGACGTGGACTCGATAATTGGAATTGAGGGTTCAGACTTGGAGCGGATTGCTGAGTCCAGACGCATCGACGAAAACCGAAGACTGATATATGTGGCACTAACTCGAGGAAAAGAGTCGGTGGTCGCGTGGATTCACGCTGAGCCAAAGGGCGCCGCACCCTTCGCTGAGCTGGCCGCGAAAATCGCGAATGAGATCTCCGATGAGGAGAAGCTGGCCTACTTAGAAAATTGGCGGCAATCCTTTCCTGGAGTTCCTATTGAATTTCCAGTTGTGCGGCTCGTTGACGAAGAGCATTTCCGAAGTTTCCCCGATGAGGCCCCGACCACCCAAGAAACTCGGCTCCTCCCTACTTATGAAGTGGCCGGGACGGTCAGCGAAGCAAAGCGGCGTTGGAGTTACTCAGGCTTAGGTATTAGCTCGTTGATTGTTTCAGATGCCGAATGGGACGCCGCGGTAGTCGAGGTAGCAACGGTCAAAGATGAGGATGTCGAACTAGACGATGGCTCCGATGAAGATCCGGGCCGGTCCGTATTTGGCACGCTCCGAGGTGCCTCACTGGGTCTAGCCCTACACCGATACTTCGAACTAGTTATTGGAGGAAAGGAACTCAGCGCTGATGAAAAGCGCAAAACCATAGATCAAGCCTTCGCTGAGTTTGGCCTTTTGAATGTGCCAGAGGCGATGCCCACCTTGCTCGACCAGCTTTTAAAAAGACCACTCGGACCCTTGTTCAACGGACGATGCTTTGACGATTTTGCCAATACCGCTAACGATCTCGTGAGTGCGGAGATGCGCTTCACGCTACCGCTCGCCCAAGGGCGTGAAGACGACCGGCTGTTGGAGATTACGAGGTTGGCCTGTGAACTAGACCCGACGGGCCCCTTCAGTGACTTCTTCACTACGTTGCTCACCACACCTCACTACGCCACTCGACTAACCCAAGGATTTTTAACGGGCTCTTTGGACTTAGTGGTGAATGTGGGAACCAGAGTGGAGCCTGTAATGGTGGTGGTCGACTACAAGACGAATGGCGCACCGGTGAGTAAAAAGTATGACCCCGAGTCACTGAACCAAGAAATGACAAAGTCGGGATATCCGATGCAGGCGCTGTTGTATACCGTTGCACTTTTTCGCTTCATCCGCAGTCGGACCTCGGTGGGTAAGCCCGAAGAGCTAATTGGTGGCGTTCTGTACTACTACGTTCGCGGCGCGCTCGTAAATGCAAGCCCCCAAGACGGGCTCATGACTTGGCGGGTTCCACCGGCGCTGGTTGTTGCGGTGAGCGACGCTTTAGACGGACGAGGTAGATCGTGAACGAGTTGCGTAACGAATGGCAAACCAGCGAGGTGCTTCAATCGGTCTTCACAACGGGCGACCTACTCGTTGCCGAGTCATTGATTCGTCAAGCACGAATGGCGGGGTGCGACTGGCAACCAAGCGAAGTCGAGATTACTTCCCTGCTTTTGCTCGCCAAGGCCACTCGCTTAGAGCACGTGGCTCTTCCATTGGGTGAGGAGGATTTGACCGAGCAGTTACGACGTGACCTGTGGAGTGATGATGAGCAGTTAGTGCGACTCCATCCACCGGCCGCTGAAGTGGTGGGGGTATTCCAAGGACAAGAGCACTGGCACGAGGCCCTCTGCGAGATTGTTGATATCGCCACTGATCTTCCCGCATCCGGGCGTCCAATTGTCATTGCCAAGAATGGCGCCTCGTTTGAGTTCGCGTATCTACGGCGACTCGCCTTCGCCGAAGACCAAGTGGCCCTCGAGCTCATTAATTCCATCGCCTCTATCTCTGAGGTCTATACAAAGCGAGGGTTTACTCACGAAGCGCTTTTGAAATCACTTATGACCGCGGCACCAAATTTGCAGACCAATGATGCGGTCTCCCAAGCCCTGCGTAACTTGGTTACTCGCCGTATCTCCGTTCTTACGGGCGGACCCGGTACAGGCAAGACCTTCACGGTGGCGGCTTTTCTAGCCGCCCTACAGGCCGAGGCAATAAGGGGCAATCAGATTTTGAAGGTCGCTCGTTGCGCGCCCACTTCGAAGGCTTCGGTGCGATTAGGCGAACAAATCGAAGCGGCTTTTTCTGAGCTCCCCAAGAGTGAAACGTATGGCGTCACTTTTGACGCACGATCAGGGTCGGTGCAACGACTCCTTCGGATGCATAAGAACAGTTCGACAGCGAATCGGGAGCTCGATGTGGACCTCTTGATTGTGGATGAAGTGTCGATGCTTGATCTCGGGCTCCTGGAGCAACTCTTGGGAGCCGTGCAGCCGCACACCCACGTGCTGTTGGTGGGTGACCCCAATCAACTGATCTCGGTCCGAGTGGGGGCAATCTTGCGCGACATCGTTGAATTGGCAGCGGAGGATGGTCCAGCAAGCGCTATCGTGACCAAACTAGAAATCGCTCATCGATTTGGTGAGTCGATTAATGCTTTGGCGATTGCAATTAATGCGGGTGACATTGCTGCGGTAAACGGTGCACTGGAGACATATTCTGGGGATCTATCCCGAGTGGAGTCGGCAGACGCCGTGAGCGACCGAGTACTTGATTGGGCGCGTCAGTTGGCGACCGCATCACGAATGGATGACCCCTCAGTGGGTATCGACGCCTTACGCTCGCTCAGCGTGCTTTGTGGCACACGAATGGGTCCCGGATCAGTCGCTTGGTGGACGAAGAAAATTCAAACCTCTCTCCTAGTCGAGGGCCGGCTGGCGCCCGATCAGCGAGTTCCTAAGGGCGCTCCGATCATGGTCACCAAGAATGAACTCAGAGCGGGATTCAACGACTCTGAGGCCCTCAGTAACGGTGACCTGGGACTGGCCATGAGTAACGCCTCAGGTGAGCAGGTAGTTTTTGGACCTTCGGGGCGGCCCAGAGTCAGGCGGCCGAGTGAGATTGAACACTTTGAACTCGGGTGGAGTTTGACAATTCATAAGTCCCAAGGTTCTGACTACGACGAGGTCATCGTTTCGCTTCCGCCCGCGAAGAGCACATTCGTTAGTCGGGAGTTGTTGTACACGGCGGTCACTCGCGCTAAGGCCAAGGTCACAATCATTGGTTCGCTCGAAACAATTGAAGCTGCGATCAAGATTCGAGCCAATCGAATCGGTGGCTTGAAGTTGCGTCTAGCTCGGAAGTTACAAGCAAAATAAGCGAATGCGTCACGCCACAAAGAAGTGGTGGTCTTAGGGGGAGGTTGGCGTCTTTGGTCGGCGTGTCCCCGGCTCACGGTCGCGAGCAGTTTGGCGGACATTGAACTGTGTAACGCCAATGGCCAACGAAGTAGCTCCAGCCACGTGCAAGCCAACCAACAATGCGGGAACGTGAGTCAGGTATTGAACCGCTCCAATTGTGGCTTGAATTAGGGCCACCACCATCAAGCGACGAACGCCGAACTTCACTGGCTCGGGAACAGGAGTTTTCCAAATTGCCAGAAGGAGACCAACTACCACGCCAATAAACAAGATGGCCGTGAGTGAGTGGATCCACGCCGCGGATGAAAACGCAATTGGCAAACGCTTGGCTACTAGTTGCCCGGTCGCCGAGCCGGCGTGAGGCCCACTGCCGGTAGCCAGAGTCCCGGTGTAGAGGACTGCTGCGAGTAGCACCCAAGTGGAACGAGCAATTTTTTTGAAGAAGGGATCGCGCACCTCGGCCCGCGCACCCTCCCCGTAAAGGTATTTCGAACGGTGATAAAGCGTGGCCCCGACCACCACCATGAAAAGAGAAAGCATCATGTGGAGCGATACGAGCCAAGGATTCAACTTGGTGTAGACAACAATTGCCCCCAGCAAGGCGTCGAGAAAGACGCCCCCAATTAGGGCACCCGAAAGAAGTATCAAGTCCTTTCGTCTGGGTGAACGCAGCAAAGCAGCGATGAAGGTAATGACGGTAACTACAATGAGTGTTCCCGTGACCATGCGGTTGGCGTATTCAATAAGTGGGTGCAAGCTCCACGAACCAGAAATGCGGTGCTGGAAGCAAGTGGGCCAGTCGGGGCAACCCAGGCCAGAACCGGTGAGGCGTACGGCGGCTCCGGTGAGGATAATGACAATCATGGCGACAAAATCAGCCAGAGCGAACCAGCGAAATAGGGGGCCAGATACGGGACGGCGGTTAGTAGTCACTCCCTTAGCCTAGGTAGTTTTTTTGTCTCGTAGTATGGAAAGTGTGACTTTGACGCTAACCCCGACTTTTTCGAAGCCGGACGTGCTTAAGGGCTACGTCGCACTGATGAAGTTGCGCGTGGTCGAACTGCTTCTCGTGACGACCATCCCGCCCATGATTGTGGCGTACAAGGGAATTCCGAGTATCTCATCAATGGTGGCGACCCTATTTGGTGGAACCCTGGCGGCTGGTGGGGCCAATGCCTTAAATATGGTCTTCGACCGAGATATGGACGCGCTGATGAAGCGCACCGAACGTCGCCCACTCGTGACCGGACTTATTTCCCCGGTGAACGCAACCATCTTCGCCGTAGCGCTCGAACTACTCGCCTATGCGGTGCTCGAGCATTGGGATAATCAACTCGCGGGCCTTTTGGCACTCTCGGGAACCTTCTTCTACATACTCGTGTACACCATTTGGCTGAAGCGACGATCGAAACAAAATATCGTCATTGGTGGCGCCGCGGGCGCCGTACCGGTGTTGGTGGGCTGGGCCGCAATTACTAACAATCTCTCGCTAGCCCCCGTCCTGCTCTTCTTAGTGATTTTTATTTGGACGCCACCACACTTCTGGGCACTCGCGGTGCGCTACCGCGACGACTACGCGGCGGCCAATGTGCCAATGTTGCCCGTCGTCGCTTCGCTTCGGCGCACGACCCTCGAAATCATGGTGTACTCGGTCATTATGTGGGCGCTAACAATTTTGATTGGCCCATTCGCTGGGCTGGGTTGGATTTACGCCATTTCGGCAACCGCCCTAGGATTCCTCTTCACCTTTTACGCCTACCGTCTCTACGTCGACGCCCACAACGACAAAGCGGACGTTAAGGACGCCATGAAGCTGTTCCACTTCTCCATTACCTATCTCACGGCACTCTTTGTCGCAATGGCAGTCGATGTCCTCGTCCGCAACCACTAAGTCTCGACGGGGGCCTTCGCCCATGATGTTGCTGTCATTGGGCATCGGTGGGCTGGTTGCTCTTTCGCTCATTGTGACTTTGACTGTTTTAACGGGAAAGAGTGTCACACTAGGCAAGTACCAAGTACCAACCTCGGCGCTCGTGGGGAAGAAAGTTCCGAGCTTTACCCTGGCGGGCATCAATGGTGGGAGGGTGAGCGCACCATGGAAAGCGGGCCGGGCCGGGGCCGTAATGTTTTTTGCTTCGTGGTGCACGCCATGTCAGCGCGAACTGCCTAAGGTCACCAACTACCTAAAAACACACTCCTACGGTTCGGTTCAAATCCTGGGCGTCGATGAGGAGGGTGCGGCGAGTGGACTAGCAAGTGGACGCGCCTTTGTGGCGAAGAACCACGTGCTGTTTCCGGTCGGATTTGATCCCAACGATTCAGTCGTAACGGGCATTTTTAAATTTGGACAGATCCCAGAAACGGTGTTTGTCTCCAAGTCCGGCGTTGTAAAGAGTGTGGTCTTTGGCGCGATCAGCTCATCGCGGCTCAACACCGAGCTACTAAAGCTGGAGCGGGCTTAATCGAAGCGGAAGGTTCGGGCCGCAAGTAGCGGAGCCAGAACCGCCCATACGAGGATGCTGCACCAGTCCTGCCAAGTAGGCAGTACTCCAGTCTGGAGAATACGGTGTAGCCCTTCGGCCAGTGCTCCCGATGGAGTGAAAATGGCGATGCTTCGAATGAAGCCGGGCATAGTTGTCAAGGGAACCACGATTCCCGATCCCAGCAACAGGACCAGATAGAGGCCATTGGCCGCCGCTAGGTTTACCTCCGCGCGCAAGCGACCAGCCAAAAATAATCCGATCCCCGCACAACCCGCCGAACCGCTGATGAGCAGAGCGGTGATGAGGAGAGCGCCACGGGGACCACCGTGGGGACGCCAACCGAGCGCCACGGCCAGTGAACCAAGGAGGACCACCTGAATGGCCTGGGTGACGAGAACGCTCGCAATTTTGGAGAGGAGGAGTCGCCGCTGGCCAAGAGGCGTAACCCACAGGCGACGAAGCACCCCGTAGGAACGTTCAAAACCAGTGGCGATTGATAAGGCCACGAGAGAGGTGGATAGAACGCAGAGCGCGATAATGCCAGGCGCGATGAAGTCAATCCGGGGCCCACCGGTGCTGGTGGTGAAGTGAGTCTTGCTCAAGAAAACGAGGAGCAAGGCGGGAATGATCAAGGTGAGCAGGAGGGTCTCACCGCGACGCAAGGTCATGCGAACCTCCGCGCGAGTTTGAGCAACTAGTGCCTTCATTGTCCGGAACGCTCGATATCAATAATTTCCAAGTACCGCTGTTCGAGTGAGGCCCTTGTTCGAAGCGAGACCAATGAATTACCCTTCGATTCGAGGTAGTTCAACAAAGTGTTCTGTAGCGCAGTAGTGGGGGCCGAAAGAATCCGTAGCGAGCGCGGTCCGTCACTTCGCACTTGGCAACCGAGATGGGCTGATAATTCAGCGTCCACCAAGGGGGAGGCGACTTCGATAACAATCTCAGGCTCTCCACTGAGCTCGGCCAAAGTCCCGTCGGCCACGACAGATCCGTGATGAACTATGACAATTCGGTTGGCGACCTTCTCCGCCACATCAAGTTCGTGAGTGGTCAAAAGAATCGCGACACCCCGAGCTCGCTCAACCTCCAAGAGCGTGGTGATGGCGGCACGCCCTTCTGGATCAACCGCAGTAGTTGGTTCGTCAAGGACCAGCACTTTGGGGCGCCCGATGAGGGCCAGGGCGAGGAGTGTGCGCTGTTGCTCACCACCACTGAGGCGGCGCCAAGTGGTGTGCTGAGCCTCGGTGAGAGAGAGAAGTTCAATGAGTTCATTGACCGGGCGAGGAAACTCGTAGTACGAGGAGGTGAGTTCGAGTACCTGTCGAGGGGTCATGGGAAACCACACCCCACCTCGCTGCAGCAACGCGCCCGTTCGAAGAGTCATCTCTTGATGTGCTCGGACGGGGTCAAGTCCGTGAACACGCACGGTTCCCGAAGTGGGAGTGCGAAAACCTAATAGCGTGTCAACAATCGTGGTTTTGCCCGCTCCGTTTGGGCCCAGCAGGGCCAAGATCTCGCCGTACTGGAGAGAGAAGGAAAGGTTGCGAACGGCCTCGAGGGAACCGAAGCGGACCGACAGATTCGAGATGTCAATTGCGTTACTCATCGCTATCCAAGTTAGGGCGTTCCTGGGCCCCAAAGTACACTCGGTAGGCTTGAGACCATGATTGATATCGCTCAATTACGTCAAGACCCTGATTTTGTGAAAACTCAGCTCGCTCGACGGGGTATATCGAGTTTGACAATGGACGAAATCATCGCCCTCGATAGCGAGCACCGCCGACTTCTCCAAGAGGCGGAGGGACTTCGTGCTCAGGTGAAGGAGCTTTCCCGTCAGGTGGGCGATGCGAATAAGGCGGGCCAAAAAGAAGAGGCTGAGACGTTGCGCCATCGCTCCCGCGAGGTCGGCGAGCAGGAGAGTGCCGCGAGCGAACTGGCCACCGAGGCCAACGAGAAATTGCGGGCCAAACTATTGATGGTTCCCAATTTGCCCGACGCTCGGGTCCCCGAAGGTACAGATGAGACTGAAAATGTTGAGATCTCGCAGTGGTGGGTAGGCAAAGACCAGGGAGCGCCCTTTCCAGTCTTTGCGGAGTACCAGAAGAAGCCCCACTGGGAGGTTGGCGAGGAGCTTGGCATTCTCGACTTAGAGTCCGGGGCAAAGTTAGCGGGCTCGATGTTTGCGCTCTACCGCGGTGCGGGCGCACGATTGATTCGATCATTAGGTTTTTACGCACTGAACGCCCACCTGGATGCGTACGAAGAAATTAGACCCCCGCACTTTGCGCTGACCGAGACAATGATGTCCACCGGTCACCTACCTAAGTCCGAAGAGGATATGTACGCCATGGAGCGAGATGGGCTTTGGGCGATCCCCACCGCTGAGGTACCCCTCACCTCAATGCACCGGGGCGAGATATTGACTCGTGAGAGTCTCCCCATCCGAATGACCGCACAGACATCTTGCTTTCGGCGCGAGTCTGGTTCGGCGGGTCGCGATACCCGAGGCGTGCTTCGCCTCCACGAGTTCGACAAGGTGGAACTCTTCGCCTACTGCTTGCCCGAACAGGCCGAAGAGGCTCACGCCGATATTCTTCGCCGTGCCGAAGCGTTGCTCCAGGGACTCGGACTGACCTATCGCTTAGTTGAGCTCTGCACCGGTGATCTCGGTTCAGCCTCGGCTCGAACTATTGATCTCGAAGTATTCAGCCCTGGTGTTGATCGCTGGCTAGAGGTTTCCTCGGTCTCGTGGTTCCGCGACTACCAAGCCCGCCGGGCCAACGTGCGTTACCGCACCGAGGAGGGTACGACCGCTTTCGTCCACACCGTCAATGGTTCGGCCCTGGCCTGGGCGCGAATCTGGGCAGCCCTCGTAGAGACCTACCGCCAGGCCGATGGGTCGGTTCAATTGCCCGAGGTGCTGGCACCCTTCATGGGTGGACAACTAACTATCCGTCCCTAACGGGAGAGTTCGTAGCGATACCCGACCCCACGCACGGTCGAAATGTGCAGAGGGGCCTTGGGGTCATCTTCGATGAGATTTCGTAGCCGTTTAATGTGAACGTCAAGCGTTTTCGTGTCCCCGACGTAGTCGTTACCCCAAATTCGATCAATCAAGGTTTCTCGCGTGAGGACTCGCCCTGGGTTTTCTAAAAGCTCTTGCAAGAGGGCAAACTCCTTGCGGCGAAGTGGAATCTCCTCGCCCTTGACATAACAACGCCGAGCTTCAATATCAAGTTTTACGGGACCAATTTCAATTGACTCTTCATTCTCAACCAGCTGAGGGGAGTGTTCGCGACGTCGAAGGACTGCGCGGATACGAGCTACCAATTCGCGCAACCGATAGGGCTTTTGTACGTAATCGTCAGCACCGATTTCGAGCATGAGGACCATGTCTACCTCTTCACCCTTGGCACTCACCACGATGACGGGAATATCGGAGGAAGAGCGAATGACTCGACAGACGTCGAGGCCGGACATTTTGGGCAACATCAGGTCGAGCAAAATGAGATCAAAGGTGCCGGCTTCGAACTTCGCTAGTGCCTCTTGTCCGTCTCGAGCTACCGTTATGTCAAAGCCCTCGCGTCCAAGGCCAACCTCTAGGGCGTCAATGAAAGATTCCTCGTCTTCGACAATTAATAAACGAATTAGTTTGGAGGCCTTTTCGGCAGCCTTCTTAGTGCGGTCTTTTTCCTTGGCCATTACTGGTTCATCGGCAATTCCAGGGTGAAGGTGGAGCCCTCACCCTCACGGGAATCTACAAGGACACTGCCGCCATGATTTTCAGCCACGTGGCGAACAATACTCAGGCCTAGACCAGTTCCGCCAGTTTCACGGGCGCGACCGGGATCGACACGATAGAAACGCTCGAAAATTCTCTCTAGGTCCTTGGCGGGGATTCCCTGGCCTTGGTCGGAGATGCTGACCTTAACGAGTGGCCCAACCGACTCCCCTTCACTATCAACATGCCCTTCCACCCGGGAGGTGCTTATTCGCACTTGACCGTCACGGGGCGAGTAGACAACGGCGTTCTCAAGCAGTGCGTGGAGCGCCGAAACAAGTTGACGACGGTCCCCAAAGACCACCAGATTGTTGGCGGGTTCTTCGAAGTCGAGGGAGATGTGGCGCTGCTCCGCAGCGGTACGAATTCGCTCTATAGATTCAGCGATGATGAGCGAGATTGGAACGGGTTCTCGAGTGGGCGACCCCTCACCTTCGATGCGAGATAGATCGAGCAAGTCCTCAATGATTCGGTTTACACGGAAGGATTCATTGTGAATTCGCTCAGCGAGGCGCTGCGCCACAACGGGGTCACGTTCAAATTGAAGGGTTTCGGCGAGTAAGCCCAGGGCGCCCATCGGAGTTTTTAGTTCATGCGAAACGTTCGCTACGAAGTCGCGACGAATATCTTCGAGGCGACGTCGCTCGGAAACATCTTCAATAACCGCAATCACGCCCAAAGGCTTTCTACCATCATCGATGACTGTTGCCCGAATCGCGAGGGTCCGTCGAGGGGGACCGTAGATATCGATCATGCGATCAGCAACACCGACCGACCAACCTTCCGCCAGCACATCGGTCACCGCCTGGGCCGCAATGGCGTCACCGTAACGAGAGGCCATCAGCGTCTCGGCCAGAGCGTTTCGAAAAACCACACTGCCCGCCTCGTCACAAAGAATGAGACCCAGAGAAAGGGCGTCGAGTGAACGGCGCAGGCGAGTCGAGTCGGCCGAGGATTCGGAGACGGTGTTGGAGGCCTCGCTGGTAGCGGCCTCTAAGTAGCCCAGAGCCTCTTCGACCTTGCCGTTATCATCTCGAGTTTCCACTCCTAGGAGAGAGGCCAGCGAAGAGATTCGTTGAGCGATAGATCGGTGTCCGCGCCGGCGATTCACCAGGACCCCAATAATGATTCCAAAGAGCAGGAGACCTGCAGCCGCGGCGTAAAAGATGATGGGGGACCAGTGCTGGGCAACGTTCTGGATTAGGGCGAGAGGCACAGAGACATTCTCGCAGAGTTCCTCAATTTTTGTGACACCCACGACCGTTGGAAAACCCTTACGAGAAAGAAGGTTTTTGTGTTACTGGCATCAGTGAATCTGTCACCCTCCACAACGGCGCTACCTGGTAGTGCGGCATTGCAACAGTTGGCCAACGGTATTGCCGCCTGGGCCCTTGTGGGTTCGTTAATTGGCTTGCTCTTTGGAGCGGGAATGTGGGCCTTGGGCGCCAATTCTCAGAATTCTTCTCAGTCCGTCTTGGGTCGCCGGGCAGTCTTCGCAAGCTTGGTGGCGGCTATTTTGATTGGTGCGGCGCCACACCTCATCAACTTCTTCTTCGCTACGGGGCAGAAGGTGAAGTAAATGGGCGGGCTGCTCTGCTTCATTAATCCAATCGGGTGCGCGGCGGGCTCAATTGCAAAATCGACTTTCGTCGGCCTCTTCAACGCAATTACGGGATGGATGTCGGGCAGCTTGCACTGGCTCTTGGCGATTGTGGCAAAAGCATTGACGGCGACCAGCGACGCCGCCACAATCTCTAAGGCCGCATCCGGGGAATTCACGTCTCTACTTCACCTGTCACCACTGCTACTTCTGGTGGGTTTATTGATCGGCACCATGCAGGGAATTCGAAGTGCCGACTCCTCGGCGCTGTGGCGACTCTATCTGGGGGCGGCACCACTTTGGGTCGCTGGAATTTTTGTTGCCCGACCAGTCGGTGAACTCCTTATCCGGATTGTCAATCAACTATCGGCCAGTTCAGTCTCCTCGGTGGGTAGCCATGTCTCACTGCTAGAAAAAAGTGTCGCATCGCTTCCCTCTTCGACGCCCGGGTTTGGCCTCTTCTTGTTGGTGGGAGCTCTCATTGCAACCGCGTTCTTACTGTGGTGCGAACTTGTCGTGCGGATGTCAGTGCTCACGCTTTTGCTCGCCTTGGTGCCAATTATTTTCCCACTCGCAGTAATACCGGCGACTCGCCGACTTGGGTTGAAGTTAATTGAAACCTTTACTGCGATTGTGGTGAGCAAGTTCTTTATTGTTATTACCCTGCTGGTTGGTTTTAGAGAAATAACCCTCGGAAATGCCACCTCAGCAATCGTCGGAGTTGTCACGATTGTTTTGGCGATTTTTTCGCCAATCGTGCTCCTGCGCATCATTCCATTCCTCGAAAACTCTGCGGCTCTCGGACTCGTGGGCCTTCGACAACGTGCCACATCTTTGGCCACGAACTTCCCGAATTCTGCACTCGGAAAAGCCGCCATGCTGCTTCAGCCTCTGAATGATTTTGAGGAGGGTCCGCCAGTGATCCCGGAGGACTTTGGACTCCCCGAATGGGAGGAAACCTACGAGACGCAGATGCCGGTCTATGACCCGACAATCCCAAACGAGCCACCGGTTCTTGATAACCAGCACATCCGCAAAGGCCATCGGGTGGTCTTACGTGACCGCCTAGGGCCAGTTATTGGTTGGCACTGGGATGATTAGACGGCTGCCACTCGGTACGGAGGATGTTGCATTTCGACTTATGGGCATCAAGGGCCACCGAATAGTTGGGCTATTAATTGGCGTGATGGGTTTTACTGGCGCCCTCCTTCTTGGTGGCGGGCTAAAGATTTTGGCTCTGTCAGGACTCGCTTTCTTGAGTGTGACGCCGATTGGTGGTCGAGGAACTCTAGGGGAGATAATTGTTATTGCGTCCAAGTACTCGTTGCGATCACACGCTTTTTCATTAAGTTGTAGTGACCTTCAACAGTTTGAGCTTCGTCAAATTGGACGGCTTGACTTAGCGGGGCGCGATAACGAACTCATTTCTTCGTTAGCCCAGATTGCCACTGGCCTGTCGCTCGAGGGAGATTCCAATCGATTCTCGATCTCGGTTCAGCGTGAATCGGGAAGAACATCGACCACCCTGAGCACCTCCGGGGAGCACGCACCAGCGGCACCGTGGATGAAGGTCGAGGAAAATAAGGGGTCTCTCGTGGGTCGCGAAGGGTGGTCTACCCTCAGGGTTGGAAACCAGCATTACTCCGTTTTAAATTTTGGCGATTTCACGCTGGCTAACCGGCGTCAGTATTTCTTTGAACGCTTTCTCGCATGGGTACCTTCGGGCGTAGTGGTTGCGGTCTTTGAGGTCGTGGGAGTCCAACAAGGCTTAAAGAAAAGTTCCCGCGCGGCTCATCGACT
>Ga0136642_1000742_pt1 | contig 15678 bp, 13 predicted proteins | sample LowCatLa1302831Y_FD_115313 | JGI IMG/M metagenome (GOLD analysis project Ga0136642, IMG submission 115313) | Freshwater microbial communities from Lower Cathedral Lake, Yosemite National Park, California, USA - 13028-31Y | ecosystem: Environmental > Aquatic > Freshwater > Lake ... | reverse complement strand
GGAAAAGAATGATACGTACACAAAAAGAATCTTGGATTTTGTAGAAAAAGCAACAAAGGGAGAAGAGTATACACTTGGTACTGGCGGCGTAGAAGAGGATTCCTATCAAATATTTCTCGACTCGTTTGAAAAGAGACTCGTGGTGAGTATTTATTTGCCCAGCAAACTTAAACCCACTGCAATTGCGCAACTTGAGTAAAAAATCATCAATGATGAATCTTTACTGCAGTTTTTATTTGGCGCAGGGGGACACGCTGTCCCCCCTAGCGGCGCCTGCGAGAAGCCTCCTTCATTGCATCACCCAAGCTTGCATTCTTGTTCTTGCGCTTCAGCTCCTGGTACACCTTCTTTACCATCTGCGCCCAGCTCCCAGCCTTACGCGTCTTGCCACTGCCCTTCTTGCCAGCCTTACGAGTTCCTCTGCGAGATGCCATTTGTATTCTACCTTAGTACAAGAAAACATTAGCGTCAAGTGACTGAATACCTTCTCGCCGGTTTTACAACCGGGGCCTTTAGGAAATCTTCCGCACCTCGTCGCCCAGCCTGCAATATAGAATGTCGTATTGTCTGGTCCGCCTCAAAGTTGATTGCATTTATTTTTCCGCAATCAATCTTTATTGTAGAACCCCGCCATTTTTCCGTTAAATGTGCCTGCTCTTGCCGAAATGTTGAATAATAAATATGCTGCAAATATTCCTGAAACGATATTGTACCCCCATCCTTCTTCAGATTACTCACAAACACAATTGAAATTGTTGAACCCTTTTCCCCTTCGTCTAAATACTTGAATGGAGATGGACATCCGAGCCCCCCATCTACATATAGAGCCCCCGTTGTCGCGTGTTTCACAGGCGTGAAATAAATGGGCACCGTCATTGATGCCTGTATGGCAAAAAGAACTTCTACATCTGGTGTCAGCCTGTAACTAAACTCTTCCGCCCTACAACTATTCACATTTGTCGCAATCACACGAAGAGCCGGCCCCCGCCCTAAGTCATGCAACTGCTTAAATGTCAGATGTGGGTCCAGATGCTTTGCATTCAAGATTGCTGCAAGGAGGCGGCGCAAATTCGCCCCCGTATCAATCCCAAACGTCTCCTGGAAGTTGAACAATGTATCAGGGTCAATGTCGCGTATAAGACTCCAATCAAGCATTGAAATCACCATACGAAGCTCTGAAAGGCTGCAGCCAATACAGAGGCCAAGAGCACACAGGGCGCCGGCACTAATCCCTATATACTCCTTAACCGCATGAAGAAGCCCCCGCTCCGCTAATACTTCTAGCGCACCCACATGCGCAAATCCCTTGATTCCCCCCCCACTTAATGAAATGCGATAAGGAGGTATTATCATCGAGCCTTTAATGTTCTAGAGTGAATATTATGCATTTTAAATACTCGCAGACAGAAGATATGTCCGGAAGAGCGGATGTCCCCGTCCTAGAACCAAGACAACTCTTTGAAAAACGTGTTCAACGCGACCGTGCTCGGCTGAGAGCCTACGACCAAGTTCTGAAACAAATCCAACAAAGGATTCGTACGATTGCTGCACTTGTAGGAAATCCGAATTATCTCGTTTATACCGTCCCTCCCTTTATTATTGGCCTTCCCGCCATTGACCTGCAAGATTGCGTCGTCTATATTGTGCACCAACTTCGGATGAGCGGGTTCGAGGTACGTTTCACGTATCCGAATCTACTCTACATTTCCTGGAAACACTATGAACAAGAATACATGCGCGAACAGAACCCTATTACACAAGCCATGAAGCCGCCCGCCGCCGTCAACTCTAGCAAAAAGGGCGCAGGAGGAAAACGCGGCATGGGACAAGATTCGACCAAAAAAGTGATGTTTGCACCGGACTTGGCGCGCATCGGCGGACCTGGCACGGCCGGCCCACGCTCTGCCGCCGAATATACACCCCCTGACACTTTCCTAGAAGGCATCCAAAGACCCACAAAACCTGCTACTGGAAATACAACTGACTCCGTCCTGGCCGACCTCTGGAAGTTTTAACGGCAAGTGCCCCTAAAGCAAACTTGCCAACACGCTAGTTGGCGGCCGCAACCTCCCTACCCTTCTCAATAATCTCGCGCAGCTGCGCAATCATCTCCTCTAACTCATATAAATGTCTTAGAGCAGTTGGTGTACCCTTTGATTTCAACGCGGCCTTGATGAGTCGCGTAATATCTGGCGCAGAATACGTCTTGAACTCGTTTGCAACGTGCTGAAGAAGAATGAGCGTCTCGCGTAACTTATGGAAGGCTACGTCCTCTACTGCGGGCATCTAGATACGGGTAGTAAGAAGGGTTAAGGCTCTTTTTTTGCACAACACGCTATACAGAAAGGAAAGGAAAAACCCAATCACAAACTCCATAATGTCTATAGGAAAATTTTCCCCCCCTTCACTGAACTGATACAGTAAAAAGATGGGAATAATAATCGGAAAATAGAATGATATAAATCCAAAAAATGCGTGCCAGAAACTATTCCATTTATCTGTGAAAATATATCTCATCTATTATGGTGTACTAAAAGAGAAGGTTGAGTGAAATTAATACTGGAAATCCAAATATACCCTTTGCCTCTAAAGGAAGAAAGAAGGCCATGCTGACAGAATATATTATGATTCCCAGAATATGGATAGAAGCGTGATAAACTTCTGCAACAGATGTATTTGGGTTGAAACAGAAACACCTATTGCGTTTACCGTAAGAATATACCACGAGCATATAGCCAAATCCGAGCACGTAGAGAAAAGGTAATACAGGGTGTGAAATGGCGAGCAGAAGAGTATGAATCGCAAGGAGATACATACTCATCTGGTCTGCGTAAAAGGAGACGATTGTGTGCGAATAATGAAACCAGATTGCACATACTGCCTGGGTAGTAATAATATACACATCTCCCCATCTTCCAAGAAGACCCGCTATTATTGTAGGAATAAAGATGAGATTTGAGGTAAAAAGGAGAAGGCTGCTGGGAGGCTCACCATCGATTCTAAGCTGCGTCATGCTGTAGCGGTTGCACGGGGGCGCAGTTGTGCGAATTTTATCCATGCAGGAGCCCCCACAGCCTCTTCCCCACGACTGGCCCCACTTTGCGCTTCCCTACTTGTACAGCGGCCAGTGCCCCCTCTTCAGCCCCCCAGACCCCTGTAAGAGTACCTCCAAACGCCGCCAGAATAGCTTCTGCCGTTGCCGCACTTACTCCTGGACAACCCTGTAGAGTACACAGGGCGAAATTCTTTGGGTCGTCGCGATTCCCCCGTTTTGTCACTGTAACTGTAGATGCATAAGAGAGAGCGGTCGGATCCGCTTTCACAAATACATTGGCCTCTGCGGAAATCTGGGAAGCAAGCACCTTACAGAGCTCTGCAGTAGCAGCTACAGTCTCGGTGTGAATCACGGACACTCCATAGCGAAGTGTAAGACGATTGAGGAATTTCTGCAGGGTGTCTTTTGACAAGGTGCCCCAGAGCCTGTCCATCATTCCTTCAATAATATAGAGAGGACGCGCACCCTGGGCCTCACAGTATGTAGTAAGGCGCGTCCGCTGCTCTCTATAACGCCCGTCAAGAATTGAGGCTTCTAGGTCATTGGTGCTTTTCCTCTCAATCACCAGACCTCCGCGACCAACCTCTTCGCCACTCAGACCAATCCAAATATCTCCTACAGGAATCGTACGAGTCGGCCACGGCTTCAGAAGCGGGATTAACTCTCGTTCGCGTGTATCGACGACGCACGAGAGGCTTGACATTACTATTATTTATTTACGGGCCTTTAAACGTCGGCGCGTCTTGCGCTTCTTGGGCTCCCTGCGTTTTCCGCCCCCACTGCTCGAATTATTCACAGAAGTATTGCCTGTATTGCCTGTATTGCCTGTATTGCCTGTGTCGCCTGTATTGCCTGTGTTGCCTGTGTCGCCTGTGTCACCCATGCTTGTGCCTGAGACATCGGTTATAGGTGGGGGGGTATGTGGGGGGATAAATGGGGGGATAGGCCCGGCCATTGCAGACTTAATAATATTCACTAGGGGTGTGAAGAAAGATTCTGCTGATAAAAAAAGGGGCGGTCTTGATGACGGGCGAGGCATGATAGTGGGGCGCATGATAATATCAGTACCAGACATGTCAGCACCTGTGGCACCAGAAGTAATCGCAATGATTGGCGAATTTAGTGGGGGTAAAATAGTAGCCAGCGCACCTGTAGCCAGCGTACCTGTAGCCGGCGCACCTGTAGCCGCTGCACCTGTAGCCGGCGCACCTGTAGCCAGTGCACCTGTAGCCCGCGCACCTGTAGCCAGCGCCACGGCACCTGTAGCCGGCGCACCTGTAGCCAGTGCACCTGTAGCCGGCGCACCTGTAGCCAGTGCACCTGTAGCCGGCGCACCTGTAGCCAGCGCCACGGCACCTGTAGCCAGCGCACCTGTAGCCAGTGCACCTGTAGCCGGCGCCACGGCACCTGTTACGGCCCCAGTAGTATTAAATATAGGACTAGGAATATTCTCGGGAATTATGGATCTTACAGGACCCGTCACACTTATATTATCTATAGCAGGCCCAGTAGACGTGATAAAATATGTACCAGAGGGGCCAGATGTGATTCCACTAGGGTCACCACCAGACATGACAGGTGGCACAAATAAATAGGGGTTCATCGCGACAAATCCCGCCGCCGCCGCTGCAGCCCCAGGAACACTATTCAAAAGTTGAGAAACCGCAGGGGTTGTCAAAATATAATTCGAAATCTCAGGATTTGACATTAAAAATGCCAAACTCTCCGATTGATGCCCTGCATGATCACCTGGACCTGAAGACATATTTCCTTACTTTGTGGCTACATTATTAACTCCAAGTCTCAGTGTCATTTGTAGGGGCAAACATCCGGTCAAGACCTGGTGTCCACTTCTGATAATCCCACTTGCCCATACGACTCTTGGACATTCCAGAAGAAGTATCGTAGAAAGGGTCCACCGCCGCCGCCGTATCATAGGCCGCAGGAGGCACCACAATATTTGCCTCCCCAGCCTTACGTAAAGGTGCAATAGAAGCCGGGGCCTGCTCATCCTCGTACATAACTTTCTCTCCCTTCTTTCTAACACCAATAATCTCATAAACTGGTGTCCCTTCTTGATGCGCTATTTGCGGAATAAGCCCCTTTGCACTATAGAGGCGGTGAATCATCTTTTCAGGGTCTTCATCTGGATTGTACGACCCTAATTCATTTGCACTGGGTGGCTTATATGTCTGTAAAATTTTCCTCTCCTCCATCTCAGTCGCTTCCGTATCAGGAGGTTTCAACCCATTTCCCGTCATGTCCTCATAAGGCTGCGCGTCTTCTGGAACAGTTGAACTACCATTCGCAAATGATTCACGCAAACCCGCCTGAAACTGAGAAGAAGAAGGAGGCATACCTGACCAATCCATTGGCCTCTGCGACATTAATTTGTTCTTTAGAGCCAAGGAAAGTTCCCTATCAGACTCGTTCTGATATACCATATTGTACTCGTAATCATCTAACTTTTTTATCTGCCCCTTTGCAACAGGGTCCAGGCTCGTCGTCTCCATTACAACACGCCCGGGTTTATTGCTTTCATCCTGGAATGTATTTTGTACAGGAAGGGCTGTCGGATATAATTCCCCTACAGTCGGACCCGTCCCATCATCTGATTCCCTCTTCCACCCATTCATCACCTTCTTTTTGTCCCTATCCCTCTGCGTAATGTCAGGGTCACTCCAAGACTCAGTATCACCCTTTACTACCGTCGTGTCACCATTTCCATTCCAGAATTGTACATTCTTTCCATCAGCCCTCTCTTTCTCGGGAAAATAAGATAAAGCAGTAAATCCTTCTAGGTACTTCTGCCCCTTTATGTACAGAACAACGTAACCACTTAGTATAAGTCCAAATAGAATCATAAATAACATTTCGCCATTCATGACGTTTTCCTCTACAGTGTTCTGCAGAAAATAAGCATCCCTTTAAGGGGTGCTTATTTTGTCCAGCTAGTTTAGAATGCCGTCCAAAAAGAAGGGACCTGTAATCCTAGATGTAAGTGCAGATGAACATCTGCCAGCTCTCGATGAGATTCTTAAGAATAATACAATCATTTTCGTAAATGTCTATGCCGATTGGTGTGGTCATTGTCACACGTATAAACCGATGCTAGAAGAGTTTGCAAAGATTCCTGGGCGAAAACTTCCAATGGTACGAATCAATGAAAAAGTTCTCGCTAAAACGGCAGCAGCAAAAGCAAAACTCAAGGGATTTCCCAGCAATATTCTTATGGGTCGCGACGGCTCATTTGCCGAGTTCCAAGATGAAGAGGGTGAGCCCACACATGCAGTACCCAATATGCGTGATAAGAAGGCAATGCGCACTCTTCTTCTCTCCGATCCGACAAAACTCACCAAAAATACTTACTCCAATGATGACACGCCTCAACCAACAAAAGGCGCAAAAAACCTCTTGGTAGAATCCGGAAAAAAAGCCTATAAAAATCGGAATACCCCTGTAGAAAATATGGAGAGACCTACTCCTCCAAATATGAATGCCGACACAGCAGTAGAAGCACCCACCTACACCCACGCACCTCTTGCTAAAAATGGCTCCCTCTTTCAAACTCTCCAAAAACTTCTGAAAGAAGATGATGAAGCGCCCCCACCTGTTGGCAAAAAAACCCGTGTTAATCGTCGTAACCATCGTCGCACCACCGCCAAGGCACGGCGAAACTGACGCTGAAGCCGAAAAAATTGGATGGATATAGTTGCACTTTGTAGGTACAACCATGCCCACCATCTTCCATTGCCTTGATGCAATTTCCCAGGATAATGCTGCAGAGGAAGGCACACTTCTTCCTGGCAACCTCACCGACGATGAAGAAAAGCCCCGCTATAAAAAGAAAAGTCCCGCCGCCGCGGAATATGTAAAGCCCGCCGATATGCGCTACACCATTTATCTTTTCGGTAAAACTGCAGAGGGTGAATACCTCCGCCTGCAAGTTAATGGATTCATGCCCTACTTTTATGTCGGCTTACCTGACAACCGTGGGGCAACATTTCACGCCTTCAAAACTCAACTTGCCACCGCAATGAAGGCCCAGAAGCGATGGCTTGCAACTGGCGGTATTGTCACTTATGAACTCGTTTCTAAGCAAGTGCTGTACGGCTATACTGGCGGTGCAGAGTACCCCTTCGTCCGCCTCTCCGTGCCCTCCATTGTCGCCTTTCGCGCACTCAAGAAATTCTTTCTGACCGGTGACACCAATGAGCCAATCTTCTGCCTACCTGGCCACGAGTCTCCTCTAAAAGTGTACGAGGCGAACCTGGATCCCATGCTCCGCTTCTTTCATCTGCGCGACATTAAACCCAATGGTTGGGTCAGCGTTAATGCCGAATTTGATGAAGTTGCGGCTATGGCGCTGGAGGATGCAGAAGGTCACCGCATGCCCCAACCAAATGCGGGGATGAAGCTAAATACAATGGAGGCCGACTGGGAAGATGTGAGCCCTACTGCCGCACCTGGAGCACCTGTTGCACCCTTCATCAATGCTATTTGGGATATTGAGTGCTTTTCCGATAATGGCGAATTCACCGTGGCCAAGAAGGGATATACACGCCTCGCACAGAATCTCTACGCGCTTGCGGAAACTCCTGAGGCCGCCGCCCAACTTATCTGGGATGCCGCCACAGGAATGCCAGCAGAAGGCATGGACCATCTCCGCCACAAGACCGAACTCAACAAAAAAACACTCGAGGCCGCCCTCGCAACCCCCGCCTTCTTAGAGAGCCTCGTACCCCTTCTTAAAAAGAAGGACGGACTCAGCGTGGCATCCAAAAAAGACCGCATCTACGACATTGCTGCCATACTCACCAAAGTACTTAAGGGAACCCTGCCCCTTGCCGGCGACCCTATTATCCAGATTGGCACTGTTCTCGCCGTCGGCCCCACTGTCGTCGAAAAACATATCTTTGTCTTTCATGAAGATGGGACATGTGACCCCGTACCTGGCGCCATTCTTCATAGATTCAAAACTGAAAAAGGACTTATTATCGGCTGGGCGAAATTCATTGGTGAATGCAATCCGGACATTCTGACCGGCTACAACGTCTTTGGTTATGATGAGAAATACGTGTGGGACCGCGCTGTAGAACTTGGCATCCAGGAGATTGATTATATCCAACAACTTTCACGCATGGCAGACCTCAATAAGAAAGTCACCCTCGAGGAAAAGTTTCTGTCCAGCTCGGCCATGGGCGACAATACTCTTTATATCCTTACCATGACGGGGCGACTCCAAATTGACCTTTTCCACTATATTAAGCGCAACTTCTCCCTGCCCGCCTATAAACTCGACTATGTATGTCAGCATTTCATGAGCGGCAAATGCGGCCGTATAGATACGAGCGGCAGCGCCGAATGGGTGATTCCCACCAAAAATACGGGCGACGTAATCGTCGGCCGCTACGTGGTCCTGCTCGACGAATCCGGTGACAACCTGGTGGATAAACTAAAGGTGGTTGCGATTGATGACAAGAAGAGTCTCACTGTGGCCGCACCCACCGGTGACGATATGGAAGACCTGAAGGGCACCGTACAGGATGCAGTCAAGTGGGCCGTGGTAAAGGATGACGTCTCCCCCCAAGACATTTTCCGCTTTCACCGAGATCGGGGGGCCGCCGGCCGCTCTACCGTAGCCGCCTACTGTATTCAGGATTGCGACTTGACATTTGAGCTCTTTAAGAAACTGGACGTGTTCAATAATGCAATGGCAATGGCCAATACGTGCTCCGTGCCCATTGGTATGATCTTTACCCGCGGTCAGGGCGTAAAAATCGAGTCACTCATCTTCAAAGAGTGCGACAAGCGCGGACAATGTGTGGAAGTCATGCAAACACAACCCTATGATGCAGACACACCTCCTCAAGGCGACGGCGATTCATATGAAGGCGCCATTGTTCTTACGCCCACTCCAGGTGTCTATACTGATTCCCCTATTGGAGTGGCAGATTTCGCATCCCTGTATCCCAGTACGATTATGAGCGAGAATATTTCCTATGACACGCTACTGTGGGTAAAACGTTTCACGATTGGGCCCGACGGCCGACCTGGCAAGTATCTTGGCCTCGACTACGGGAGTGAAGAGGGTGCTACGCTAGAGCCTGGAGTGCTATGGACCGACATTGAATTCGACGTATGGGGCGTGAAGGAGGGTGATACGCGCAAGGACCCTGATAAAGAAAAGAAGGCCATTCGCGTCTGCCGCTATGCACAGCTGCCTGATGGTCGCAAGGGCACGCTGCCGCAAATTGTCCAGGGCCTCCTGTCTACGAGAAAGGCGAAGCGAAAGGAGGCCGAGAAGGAGACGGACCCCTTCAAGAAAGCCCTCCTAGATGCCGAACAGCTTGCCTACAAACTCACGGCAAATTCCCTGTATGGTCAGCTCGGCAGCGGCACGTTCAAGATTCGCCTACAACATTTGGCCGCATCTGTTACGGCCTATGGCCGCAAGCAAATCATGTTTGCAAAAGAAGCGATTGAAACCTTTTATGGACCGGCGGCGGGCAGACCCGATTGTGCCGCCCACACCGTATATGGTGATACGGATTCCCTCTTTATCGATTTTAAAGTGCGGGACTGTGCCACGGGCGAGCCACTAAAGGGTGAGGCGGCAATCAAGGCCACTATGGCGCTCACAGAAGAGGCAGGGAAGTTTGTCACACGTTGCTTGAGGGACCCACACGATTTCGAGTATGATAAAGTGTTTTACCCCTTTATTATCTTCAGCAAGAAACGTTATGTTGGCAACAAGTATGAGGAATCTGCCACGGACTTTTATCAGAATAGCATGGGGATTGCAACAAAGAGGCGCGATTATGCAGGGATTGTCAAAGTGATTTATGGGGGTGCGCTCCGTATTATGCTGATGGACCGCGACCCCGTGGCGGCGGCGGAGTTTGTGAAGAAAAAGCTGATGGACCTTGCGCAGGGCCGTGTGAGTATTACGCAACTTACTCTTACAAAATCGCTTGCAGCAGAGTATAAGGCGGCCACGCCACCTGCACACAAGATGCTCGCAGAACGCATCGCCGCACGTGACCCAGGAAATGCCCCCGCGTCTGGTGACCGTATCAGTTTCCTTTACATTATCCCACCTGCCGCAGTACACAACTCCACTCTACAGGGAGACCGCATTGAGACACCGCCCTTTATCAAAGAAAAAGGGCTCTATATTGATGCCAAGTATTACATTGAGCATCAACTAATCAATCCTATTTCGCAACTCTTTGCGCTTGTTGTAGAGCAACTTCCCGGCTGTGTCGCACCTGCTGGCAAGTTATGGGCGACTGCATCTGAATCCGACAAAGAGTGGGCGGCAACCGAGTACCTCTTTAATAAAAGCCTTGCTGAATGCGATAAACGAGCAAAACCTGTAATACAAATAATCGCCGCTGAAGCACGCAAACTAGAATCCGTAGCACAAAAGGCAGGATTCTCAAATCTCTTTGGCACGACCATTATTCCAAATACGCTGGCAATGCCAACACGGTCTAGAACTCGCGCGGCAGCGGCGGCAGCGGCGACGACCCCTATTGCAAAACATGTACAGGCCAAACTTAGCTTTGGCCCCGTGCCTATTGCTGTACAACGAACACTTATTGAAGCCGCAGAAAAGGCAATCAAGGGCAAGTCACCCCCTAAAGAGAAATAGACGAACACCGTCAAGTGCCAAATTAAGTACACCCCTTTGGGGTGTACTTACATGTGCCTACTTGCCTACAGTTGTACTGTATGCTTAATACGTTCACCCCCTAAAAAGGTGAACGTATTTTGGCACAACACGGCACAGTCGCGCTCAACCCCCTTAAAGAAAAGAACTTATTTTAGCACAGCACGGTATAGAATGTCAGAAGGACAGCGCCTTCTAGATGTTGCTGAAGCAAAAGATCATTACTTGGCCGCATGCAAAGCTTCCGCCCTGAATGCTTCTTCGCGAGAGGGACAACACTACAAGCCCTTTTTTTTACCATCCGCCGACGCCCAACGCCTTAGAACTTGTGTGCAACGTACAGAAATACTTAATGGAGCTGACATAGTTGTTCTACATCCTTCTGCCGATAATGGATTTCCCCATACACGCCCTGACAAAATCGTCTGCGTTCCCTCTTCTTGTGTGCTGAATTTATCTACTGCCGAACTGGAAGAAACCATGCGCCATGAAGCCATGCATATTAATCAACGAGTCTACCCTGACCTTTGGAAGGCAAAATGCAGAAAAGAAGGATGGACAGAGTGCCCTCTAACAGAGATTCCCAGCCGCCTTCTTGAACGTTGTCGTATTAATCCTGATACAATGTACGATGCACCCTTCTGGGCGTGGGAAGGCGTAAGTGTCCCTCTCCCTCTTTTTAAGAAAGACACGCTTTCTATTGATTTAGGCGACGTCAATCTTGAATGGCTCGATTTGCGCACTTTAGCACTTTTTCATTCCCCCCCGCAATCCTTTACCAAACGTTATGGGACTGCCTCTCAACCAGAACACCCATACGAACTCCTCGCCGTTGAATATGCAAAAGCGGGCGTTTCTAGATATTCTGTATTAGAAAAGATACTGAAGGCATAATGTCTCTTTAAATTAACACGGCACGATAGATGGACGGCGTAGAAATAAGCCTACTGCCTCTCGATATACATCATACTATAAAACTAACCAAAAAAGGTATAATAGTCCCCCTTGAACTTCTTCCTAAACAGACGATTCAGGGTGATATTCTTGCCGCTGGAGGGAAACGCTGTAAAATCATTTACATGCAGAACAGTCTCAAGGGCGGTCATGGCATTATACGCCTTGCCAAGCGCGGCGGCACGGATGTTTGCGTAAAAACGTCCCATACAACTTACTATAACAGTGTTTCAGAAGCTATTATACAATGGTTGGCAAACTATCTGCTCAGTGCTTCTGCAATTTGCGGTGCCGTCCCCTGCATATATGATATTTTTCAATACGCAGGGGAAGTTCGCTTTTCTATGGAATACATTAAAGGGGTAAGTGCCTTTCAAAAGATTCTGGATTCTTCCACTTCTGATGTGACATTCCTTCAGATTCTCGCCCAAACAAGTCTCATTCTCGGCTTTCTAGAAGAAACTCTTCATTTAGACCATAGGGATTTAAAAGCGGATAATATTTGGATTCGCGACACACCTATTAATTATACTCTTCGACTTGGCGGAAGTAAATGGCAGATTGCCTGCCCCTTCCAAGTTGTTCTTCTTGATTTTGGATTCGCCTGCATTGGTGCAGAAGATGGAAATGCCGAAATAAATCTGAGTGATGGAATCCTCCCTAAAATAGACCCGTGCCCCAAAAAAGGACGCGACCTCTTTCAATTCATCGCCTCCCTTTGGTCAATTCCACGCATTCTTGAAACACTCGGCGCTCCCCTCCAAAAAGAGATTGCACTACTCCTCTCTTATAGAGGAAAAAGCTTCTCAACACTTCTCACAAAATCCATCCAAACACACTGGATTTATCTTATTGTAAACGACCCCCAGTTCACCCACGAACCTCTCCACCCTATCTCACTTCTTCAATTCTTGAGTATAAAGTATTGCAATATAGGATTGTCAAGTGAATGATACATGTCTCTATTTTAACAACCGTCTATAATGGCTGGGAGTTTCTGGAAGAATGTGCTAGAAGCATATATTGCCAGAAATCGGAATACGATGGAGTGAAAGTAGAGTGGGAATGGTTAATCGGCATAAATGGCCATGGCGAGGGAGGTGGGCCGGCAATGGTCGCCGCCGCTGCCGCCGCTCGTGGCCCTAATATACGCGTGAAAAACCTCTCGCAAGTTAGAGGACGCGTAGAAGCCCTCGAAGAACTCCGTACATATTGCTCTCCTAAATCGGATTGGATTGCAATACTTGATTGCGATGATGCCTGGATGCCAGAAAAACTCATCCTCCAAGCAATCGCCATTACCAGGTCGACCGTCCCCATAGACGTCATTGGAACCTTCTGCGAATATTTCGGCGAACGTAGTGGCGGGCCATCTCTTCCTGGTGGGTGGATTTCTCCAGAACGCCTGGTAGAGTCAAATCCTATCATAAACTCCAGTGCTCTTATTCGGCGAGAACTTGCCAATTGGGAAGACCGCTGCGGCCTAGAAGATTATGACCTCTGGCTCCGCCTCGCGCGGCACAGCAAGCGATTCTTCAATATACCTCATGCCCTCGTACGCCATCGAATTCATTCCGATTCGGCATTTAATAATGGTGGAAAACAAAGGCTTCCAGAACTTCGCGCCTTTCACGGGCTCTGCCCCCCAGCACCTACTGTAGTTTCTGCATATTACCCTATTGCAAGTAAGAACTCGGCTGAACAATATATGAAATGGATTGAAGGATTCTGGCCAAATATGCAATGCCAACTTGTTTTTTATACGGAACCAGAACTTGCCCCCAGATTTCGGGAAATATTCACGGGGAAAAAAGCGGTCGTGGTCGGCCTACCTTTTTCTGAACTAAATGCCTTTCGTAAACTACCTGCCTCTGTGTGGAAAGATGCATGCGCACTTGATACGGAACAGAATCATTCTGCTGAACTTTATGCCCTATGGTACGAAAAGAAAGAGTTTGTTCTGCGAACAATTCAGACAAACCCTTTTCACTCTTCTAAATTCGTGTGGTGCGATGCTGGAATCGGACGATTTCCAGGCTGGATTCAGAGTATTCAGGGATTTCCAGATGAGACGCGGATTCCTCTAGATAAAATGGTTATTCTGCATATAGACCCGTTTCAAGTGACAGATGGACGGGGGGCCGACGATATTTGCGGGGATTTCGGTACTCGCTCTACAGTTGGAGGAGGCATTCTTGCTTCTGGCGTAGAAGGATGGAGTATGTGGAGCAAGGCATATGATACGGTGCTCTTAAAATATTTGCGCGCCGGCCGATTTATTGGTAAAGACCAGAATATAATGGCATCCGTGATTCTAGAATATCCGGGCCTCACCGTCCCTATTCAGAGACCTACATCGCTTGGACCAGTGGCGGGCTGGTTTTATTTACTAATTTATTTAGCAGGGCTACGGATTTCTTCTTAGAATACCCTTTTATTTTCCCACCTGCCTGCGTATTCTCAGCTGTGGGATTTATGCCAAGAAAGTTCTCAGCAAGGGAAGTTATATTTGGTAGATTTAGAGAAACGGCAGAGTTGTTGACGGCAGAGTTATTTACAAGAGGAACATTTTCTTCAGGGCCATAATCACCATAACCATAGCCATACCCATAGCCATACCCAGGCATTGGACCCGATGCCCCCGAAGGCCCCCCTGGCCTTATAGGGCCTGGAAGAGCTGGTGGCAAAAATTCCGCCGGCGTACCAGATTTTGCCAATGCCCAACCTGCAGAATAACATAATGAATAGGCAATGTCATAACCATATAAATATCCGGCCCTATAATCTACAGATTCTCCTTTTGCAATTTGTATTAGACCCCCCTCTTGTACGGGCTCATCTGTGCCTTTTTCTGGCCCATACCCGTATCCATAACCATAACCATAGCCATATCCAGGCACTGCATCCGATGCCCCTGAAGCCCCTAAAAGCCCTGAAGGCCCTGAAGGACCCGATGCTTTTGGCGTCGGTTTTGGCTTCTTCACCCCAGGAGTAAATCCGCAACTTGGATATAATGTGTAAAGGTCATATCCAAGTGGCACTCCTTCTGATACTACTTGTCTACAAAATGCATCATGCTGCTGTTGCGACGTGAACCGTATGGTACTTGCCGCTATTACATCTACCTCGCCCATTGTATAAGGTAAAATACGTTTTGCATTCGCTATTTCATCATTATATCCATCCCTTCCACCATCATTTGCTCCTTGCCTACTGCCGTCCCTACATCCTCTCAAATATTGTGCCGAACCCACTATACAGTCAATACTGGGCCAGACAATCGGCGGGGGTTTCACTGGACCAGGGGGTGTTGGCCCTACAGGACCCTTTTCACCAGGCCCAGAAGGACCCTTTATATTTCCAGAAATGTCTGGCTGTATATGTTCAATTGGAAGATTATTATATATTGGGGGCAAGTCAGGCGGCGTGCCATGAATGTCAGGGGGGCCTAAAATATATATTATTAATGCCAGAATTCCAAAAATAAGAATCAATCTGCGTTCTCCCCATTTTATTTTTTTTAATTGCTTATTTATTTCTTTTTGTAGTCTTTCTCCCTTTTTCAATTCTTCCCTTTTCTTTTTCATTGCTTCTTCTTCTTCTTGTTTCTTCTTTTTTAATGCCTCCCGTTCTTTTTTTGCTAGTTCCCTTTTTCTTGCCCGTTCTTTTGCTGCTTCGTCTCGCTTCTTCAAATATTCATCTGTTTTACTCCTCAATGCCTTAAATCGGTTCTTGAGCCCGTTTATTAAATCTCCAAATCTAGAGGCAATCGTCTTGGGTGGTGTAGGTTTTGCTTTTGCCGCGGCAGCGGCTGCATCTTCAACTGGTCGAGAATCTGGTTTAGGAGCTCCATCTGCTATAACTTCTGCATCCCTTACTGCGCCCTCTTTTCCACCATGCTCTTTTTCAGCCGCATCTTTTGCTTTTGCAGCTGCCTCTTTTGCAACTGTTGCATCAACAACTTCCCCATCATTTTTTCCTGCCCGTTTTCCTG
>Ga0136642_1000741_pt1 | contig 15695 bp, 18 predicted proteins | sample LowCatLa1302831Y_FD_115313 | JGI IMG/M metagenome (GOLD analysis project Ga0136642, IMG submission 115313) | Freshwater microbial communities from Lower Cathedral Lake, Yosemite National Park, California, USA - 13028-31Y | ecosystem: Environmental > Aquatic > Freshwater > Lake ... | reverse complement strand
CGGCGGAGGCAGCGGCGGCGGCGGCGGACTTGGGGGCGGGGGGCTTGGAGGCAGTGGTGGGCTTGGCGGTGGTGGGCTGGGTGGCCGCGGCGGGCTTGGTGATGGCGGCGGCGGCGGGCTTGGCGATGGGGGCGGTGGAGGGCTTGGTGATGGCGGCGGAGGCAGCGGCGGCGGCGGCGGACTTGGGGGCGGGGGGCTTGGAGGCGGTGGTGGGCTTGGCGGTGGTGGGCTGGGCGGCGGCGGCGGGCTTGGTGATGGCGGAGGCGGCGGGCTTGGCGATGGGGGCAGTGGAGGACTCGGAGAAGGCGGAGGAGGAGAGGGGGGCGGAGGCGGAGAAGGAGGTGGTGGGCTCGGAGATGGCGGAGGCGGGCCGGGCGGCGACGGCGGTGGCGAGTAGAACCCCCTTGGAGCCGGCGCGAGCGGGGCTGGCGGCGGGGAAGGGTTCACGATTGGTATCGTGCCAGTGTCCGTTGTGGTGGTCAGCACATATTGCATGAGCCGGCGCCCGGCAGCTGGTATCGTGGTGAAGACCGCGCACACTCGGACAGTAGATCCGACGAGCGTCTGGTTGACAATGTGTCCCACAAGCAAGGGGCCACCAGCGGAGTTTGCGTTCCATGCCAGCGTTCCGTTTGGAACGACCACGCCGGACGTGAAGAGCGATCCCCAGGAAGCCGATATAGAAACCAGGCTTCCAATGGCGGATGCGGTTGATATAGAGTCAAAGTCGAAAGGCCGTGCGGTGGTGAAGAGCGTCTGGGCAAGCGCGGCAGGGTCGTCCAGGACGTAAGAAACCGTCCCAGTCGACCCGATGTCACAGAAAGCGGATGTGATGATAGGCCTCGCAGCGTTGGAGGTGTAGCTGATTCGCTTGGGGCCTCCAATGGTCAGAATAGATAGGTAAACTTGCACAGTGCCTCCGGAGACGGCGGGCGGGAGCACGACAGTAAAATCGCCTCCCATGGCGATTCCAAAGTCGACGTTGTACGTGACTGACGCATTTAAATCTCGGACGATGGCGGAGCCGGGAACCCATGTTGGAGGAGGAGGAGGGCTCGAAATAGCGAGAGCCGGCGTGTGCGGTGCTGCTGGAGGCGGATAAGGCTGCATAGGAGGCGCAGCGGCCGAGCACGGCCCGGCCGTCGCCGGAATAAGCAATACGGAATCGATATAGACGCCAGAGGTGCCACCAGCAAGAGAAACTGCGACAATTGATCCGATGCCCACCGTCACAGCGCAGCTCGTCGCGGTAAAAGTTGCGTACGCCGCACCCGATGCGGCCTGCGCGTATGCGAGCGTCCCGTCCGCGCTCGCCTCCATAATTGGCGGCGCTGCAAAGCCAACGGGGCTCGCAAGCGCCCAGTTCCACTGAATCACAAAGGTGCCGGTGACATTCGCCGCAAACGTCACATTCGTACCCGCCACGAGGAGAACGACGGCGAGCCCGACCGGGCCAAAGGATCCGCCCCCGGCGTTGGCAACACTGACTGCCACGTCGGAGTTGACGAGGCACGCACCGGCTGCGAGCGTCAGCGCTCCTATCGTGACGGGTCCGCACGTATGGGCTGAAGCGATGGCGGGGACCGCGAGCGCGGTGCCCGGGGGAGGCGACGGGGGCGGGGGCGGCACGGGCGATGGCGAGGGCATCGGCGGGCTCGGCACGCAGCCCGTCGTCCCGTTGTTCGCGAGCGACGTGGCGCACAGCGGAGGCAGCGCATATGAGTACACCTGCATGTCCACCACGGCGCCGCCGAAATCCAGGACGCCCGGGGCTGCGGAGCTCGGACACCCGACGGTGTCGCCCCCGATATGCAATATGGCGGGCGCCATGGGCATCGCCGGAGGAAAAGGTGGTCTTGGGGGGCGGTTTATAGGCGGGGGCTGCGACCACACCGACACGCCATCCACATCGACCACGAGCCAGGACGTGGCGACGGCGAGCAGCGTCAAGAGCCGCAGCATCCCTTGTAAAAAAGCGCACGAGCGTGCTTAAATATGCAGGAGCTCGTGTGTATATATGCTCATGTGACGTTCATGCATGGACTCGTCTATAATCACATCTCTAAAGAAGGTTACAAACCCAGATGGTCAAACTGGAAATACAATACAAGAATTGAAAAGTGCCAACGTTGACGAAACACTCGAGTCGGTCCAAATGGGAATCGACCAGGTTGCCGTCGAAGAAGTGGAAAGATTTGACAAAGTCGATAGCACACTCGGAAATTCAAAAACCCTCATAGAAAGCATCCAAAGAAAACTTCATACAATTTCCGGACCAGTAGAAAACCATAACACATACACGGGGCCGGTGTTCATATACAACCCTGGTGTTATCGAGAACCCGAACGACAAGATATTTGAGCAAATAGACAAGGCAATGCGGTACGGGAGCCTGTCTGTGCACGAAGCAGTGCTGGAAGTATTTCCGTACTCGAGGAAACAGTGAGCATGCAGTACGTGTACCTGAGCGCCGTGCCAATCTTCATAGTTTCGTTTTGGATACTTGGATATCTCTTGCGATGGTGCTTCGCCATACCCAACAACAAGAGGGAGACCGAGTCCCGGCCGACGCTCTACTGTTGGCTCTCCGCAAGTGTCGTTCTCTACCTCACATTAGGTCTGCCGATGACGCTCTTCGCCGCAGTCTATCTCGTATTTGGGGACGCGTCGGGCGCATGGTGGTGGATACCAAATTACAGGGACCCGTCGGCGGGGTGCTGCGGGCCGTGCGTAGACTCGCTCGCGGAGACGTTCCCGTGGAATTTGTATTTTCGGATAGCGGACTACGACGCCGTTCACGATGTTGGGGAGCACCAGCCCCATCAGCAGTCGTACGACAGTGCACCGTCTGCGGAGACGAACGTACTTCGTATGACGCTGGGAGGGAGTGCTAGGGGGGCGCCGTTCGAGGAAAAACCAAAACAAAAGTTTCTGCGTATTTGAAAAAAAGTGAAAAGCGTCCGAAAACTATCGTCGCAAGAGAAGATTTCAAAGTCGGAAGCATACTGATCGTTGAACACGTCCCGTGCGCCGAGAATAAATATGATCGCACAGGACGGAATTCTATTGGACAACCTAGCGCCTCGTTCTATCGGAACGATTCTTGACAAAATGGTTCTACCCGTACAACATCGGTGGACCGAGATGTGTCGGCCTGCGAATGAGTTATGCGAACCAGGCCACGAAACCGAACGCAGATTACGATTTCCTCAGCATTGGTGACTCTGGAATCATGTTTGCAGTTATGGTTGCTATGCGAAGCATCAGCGTCAACTATGGCAAAGGCTACAATCACCGACGAAATACACGACGGGTCGGCCATGCTGAGACGGAAATTAAAAATGAGCTCCATTCTGCCCCATTCCAAAATAATAAAAAACTCGGTCATCGCATACCTCTGCCAGCCTGTGTCACGCTGCATACTCATGGCACACTCCAACGGAGCGGCAGAGCACGCCACTCGTGTGCCCGAATGAACTGACGACCCATGCCATGTCCGGAACGTCGGGCGTGTCCATAGTACCTGTAATATTATAGCTCAGTATCAACTCCCATCACTATCTAAAACATATAAGACAAAATCACCTGGCCGCAAAGCCACCTTCCTCCAGCGCCCGCCGAGAACATCCTCTGCATTATGCAGCATCTCACAGCCAACCTGCCAATACCTGGCAGCGTTTGTGTCTCCCGGATGCACGTGCCTGAGCACATCAGAGTTGGCTCGAGATCGCCGCTTCTGTTCGTCGAATCTCCTTGTAAAGTCCCCCCAGTCGCTCGAAACCACCATGGTGTGCACCAGGAGCGCCTCGAACTCGGTCTTGGCCTCGTCGTCCTCCCCACGGCAGAGGTGGATGCACTCGTGGCAGAGCACTTTCCAAAAGTCGGGGTCGCTGCGGAACATGATGATGGTGCCGTCCTTGTGGTACGTCACGCCCGAGTTTATGTCATCCATGACAAGGGGCCTCCTGAACGAAACCACCTTGCTCGCTCTCCGCGCCGCGACTATGATCTTCACCGGCTTCGTGTATCGCCAGAGCCTGCATATGCAGGCCACGTACTGCGCAATCTCACAGGCTCTGTCGGACATCTCTTTCGAGAGACACACGACAGTCACCCGATCGCACGTCGCATGCACCGCGGAACCCGCACGAGACGCGTCGAAACCAAGACCCATGACCTCGAGCCTTTCGCGGACCAGCTCTCCGTCAGCAGAGGCGTCAACAACACGCACGCGATACACTTCTGGAATATGAGCAAATGCCCTGCTGACATCTGCATGCAGGGCCTGCAGTCGAGTGCGCCTGAATGTGACGCACGACATTTAGTTGTGTTTGTCTTAACGTATATAGAGGATACCAATCACGGGAAATTGTTGACATCTGCATTCACTTCCGCAGCCGCCTCATCTATGCTCCTTCGGACAAAGTCCACCGCGGCTTCCGTCCAGAAAGCCCGGTTGCTGACGTGGTACATGCGCTCGGCAAGCTGCCGATTGGATATCTCAGATCCGGGCCCTATGGGATGCAGCGCGTTCTGCGTCTGCGCGTCGACGTATCTCGCATACACCTTCCGGTTGAGCACCTGCGGAGGCGATTCAGTTAGGCTTTACGTACCAAACTGTGATGTGTGATGTGCCCTTCCTTACTTACTTACTTACTTTACGTACCCTGTGGACGCTTCTCGCGATTATTACGCAGAGCTGGCGGTCGAGTCCGCCTTGCCGCCATCTGGGCCCCTGAGCCATCTGAGGTCCGTATGTCTCGTTGTGTGTGGCGCCTCTCGGAACGTTGAATTTGTCGGGCAAGACCGGGTCCACCATAACTCCGTTGCGGAAAGCAAGGTCTGGATACCTCGGCTTTCGTCGAAGGTGCTCGAAGAGGGCGTTGAGGTTCTGCAGCACGAGGTTTCGCCTATCTCCGCCCAGAACGCCGTCCGTTATCTCAGTGGCCTTTTCCCACACAGAGTCACAAATCTGCCTTCGTATGGGCAGCGAATTCTGACCAACAACTCTGCCACGGTACCTGTCGGTGCTCGGCGGCATACTTTCCAAGTATCGAGCGCCTGCGCGCACAGGCCCGACGACGCTGCTGTCCGACTCGTACCCATCAGATGCCAGACCCGCGCCTCCGTCGTCGGAGTCGTCGGCAGACCCTGACGCAGCGGGCCCCGATCCAGCGGGCCCCGATCCAGCGGGCCCCGATCCAGAGGGCCCCGATCCAGCAGGCCCCGACCCAGCGGGTTCTGTTCCACCAGAGCTTGCGGGTTCAGTGTCTTCGTCCTCGTCGGAACTCGGAAGCGCATTCGGTTGAAAGTCGGCAGCCTCGTCCGGCGGATCGTCGTCGGAATCTCTGCAGTAGATTATAAACTCATCATCTTTCCATGCAGCAGCCGTGGTATCACTGCGACGACTTGTTCGTCTGGATGGTCCTGCGCCACCCGCAGTAGCCGCGGTGGATGGTCCTGCGCCATCCGCACTCGCCGAGGTGGATGGTCCTGCGCCACCCGCAGCTGCAACACGAGGCCGTGGTGTCCCTTTGGAATCTATAGGCAGTGTCTGCAGATTGTAGTATTCCGGAAGCAGCATTCTTTCCAGGGCTTCCCGCGTGTACTCGCGATAGTTAGAGGTGCCATCATCCCAATTTATTAAAGCAAAGAATTGTGGGTCCGGCGCTTTCCCGGCAACAGTTCCCAAAAAGTAGCCAGCTCCAGGGAACTCCAGCTCCACACGCCGGCCAATGTAGGACGAGATGCTGCGGCTGGAAGCGCCTCGAGCTCCAGCTCGATCTGGTGGCTCTCTCTGCGGCGAGGGGTTGCGCCGTCGGCGCGCTGAAGTCCTGTTCCTCGTCATGCGACCCGTGTATCCAGTTGCGCCATCCGAGTCTTCTTCTGAAGAAGACGGGGCTTGCACGGGGGTCTTGCGCACCACCCGCGTGAGCGGGGGCAGGCTGTCGCCGATTCCAAAGTCGTAAAGAATCTGGGACGTGTCAAACTTCAACTCGCTCCCGAGTATATTGTCCCCGCGGCTGTGGCCGTCGCCCTGCCACAGCCGAAGCCACGGGAGGCAGTCCCGGATCGAAAACGGCACAGCCCGCATGCTCGCAAACACGGCGTAATGCCGCTCGTCGAAAGTGACCATCGGCCCGCCGTTGGCCGTGACACGGTGGCCCACCACCGTCGAGCGCGCGGCGGGGCTCAGGACGATCTTCGCTGCGAGTTCCTGCATCATGGCGTGGTTCGGATCGAACGCGTAGCCGGCGGCGAACGAGTCCTGGCCCGTGCGACGGCTGAAGAAGAGCACCACGCAGTGCGACACGCGCAGGCCGGTCTGCTGCTGGAGAAGCAGCGCGTTCATCAGCACCTGCTTGATGGTCTTGCTGTCGTTCAGAATGGCGTGCACCGTGTGCACGTTCACCTCCATGAGCGTCTTGTATTCCGCAACTATTAGACGGCCTTCAGCGGTGCGACTCTTGTTTCTGAAGTCATCGTCTTCAGACCTGCTTGATGGTGCAGTTTTGGTTTTTGGTGATTTGTGTTTTGGTGATTTGTGTTTTGGTTTTTGGTGATATAGAGATGCAAACGTTGAAAAAATAACATACCTTGGGAAGGCGAAAAATACACAGTCAATGTAGAACTGGACGAATTTGCACTGCGGGCACTCGGCCTTTGTGCTGCTATCGCCATAGAGCGCCCAAGGGTTGCACACGGGGTATTGAGGCGCCAGAGCATAGCACGCATGTGTCTGGTCGATTCCGAGGAGCTGAGCAACCCGAAATGCCAGGTCGGTCATGAAAGGCTCGTACAGTCTGGGTATGTCGGTATCGTCCCTGCCGAATACAAAGTCCCTGCACATCTGCTTCAGGTTCGTCGCCAAGTTCGCCTGGCGGAGGCGGGAGCATCAGATTATGAGCGTATTATATCTGTAGAAACATGTCGGACTCGAAACACGCTCTTACCCTGTCTGGCTTATTGAACTCGAAAGGGACGCTTTCGTGCGAGTCACCCGTGCGATTCTCCATGGACGCAACCACCTTCCAGAACGGCCCCCTTTTGTTGTAGACGGTCCTCGGCCGGGGAGCTGCTATATGCTGCTGCGCAAACGATGCTTGCGCCCATGCTCTAATATCAGCCCTTATGCCGGTGTACTTGTAGACGGTGCTGATCTGATACCTGTCAAGGATGCCACTGCGAACAATTGCGCCGATATCTGTCACGCCCTCGATGTGCGGCATCGACGGCACGACGTTCGTTTCGTCCGGCTCGTAGTCCTCACCCTTCCATATGCATCGCTTGAACGTGCCTCTGAATGCCTTCCAGTCCCCCGTTCTGGCGGTTGCTGAGGCCACCGCCGCCGACGACCAGGAGGGCCCGACACTCAGCCGCCGAGGGACGCTAATGTCTTCGGCGTCCTCCTCGTCCTCGTCGTCTTCACGCTCTGCGGGAGTACGGTGGAACGTGCGGGCCTCCTCCTCGTCTATGCGGTCGGTCTCTGCCGGTATGACGCTTCGGTTGCACCACATGGTGGCGCGCAGGCGCCGGGAGGCGCCCAGAAAGGAGACGCCGCTTCCGGGGCCGCTGTGCCAGGGTGCCACGTCGGACCCGTCGATGCCCGCAAAGTAGCTCCTCGATATATTCGGGCTCGCAGCATCCGTCATCTCCCGGCGCAGCACCGTCTTTCGCTGGTACACCACGGACGCCGCCACCCCCGCGTGCGCGAACGCCATGAGCTGCGCCTTTTTTACAACCTCCGGCCCGGGGATGTCCTTGAAACGCGTCCTCAGCCAGCCTTTGCGGTGGCAGTTTCTCCAAATCTGTATATGATTGTGGAGATCCCGCCGTTCTTCGTCTTCTATCCACTCGTTCCGCGAAAGGTACTGTGGTGACAGAATAAAAAACTGAATGTCCCAGAGGCTCTCGTCCACGTCGAACGTCTGCGTCTGATTCCACGAAGGTGCAGTCTTCCAGAACCTCTCCCCGTATCTAAACGTGATCTTATCGTCTGAGAGAGTGGCTTTGACGAAGAAGCACGGGCGGGTGAATACCCGAGCGATGAACGTGTCACCGTCCTCGAACCCATAGAGCTTCAACGGAACGCGCACCGCGTCATGCACGTAATCGTCTGGGACTCCGGTGCTATCCGCGCGCACCCTCGTGTCTATGATGAAGCCACGCCTCTTGTCATCGTCGGTGCCGGCACTGTCGAACACAACCTCGCCATCCGTGGCAGATGAACCCAGCTGATCTTCGGTGTACGCGTACAGCGTCCGCTTCCTTGTCGAAGGCAAGGTCTGGTTGTAGAAGCCGTTGAACTCGTAGGCGCCGTAGTCATCGTGTTCCGTGTAGACGACAGCGACGTTCTTTCCGTTCACGTGCACGACGCCAACGACGAACCCGAACTCCCACACGCGCACGTTTCGGAGCACGCTGCCGTCCCGGACGCGGAGGTCGATCCGCTCGCATCGCCTCACCGGCGCAAAGAGCAGCGCCCTCACGATCTCGGCAGACGGTGCGAAAGCTGCTGAAGCGGGGCCATGGGCCGCAAAATGTCTCGATATGATGTTAAGTTCGCGCTCGGCGATTCCTCTCGCAGTCTCCACGCCCGCCATCTCCAGCGGGATTGTCCTCGCCGACGCAACGAAGGCTTCCGGTCCGGACCCGAATATCCTCTCCATCTGATCTTCCATTCCGCCAAGTCCAGCCACGGCGATCACTGCATCCCACATGCTTGCTTCGGACCACCATGCATTCACCACTTCCTCGTACGTCACGCCGGTGAACCGTTCTTCCACGGGCGAACCGAGCCTCATTGCGCGCTCCATGACAAAGACGTCTCGAGGATACGGGTCCGGACGGACCACATCGGCGGGTACATCTCCGTCTTCGCCATCGCTGTGGTCGTCAGTGTCGTTCGCGTCCTCCCTCTTGCGTACCACGCACCAAGTCCCTGTGGAAAGTGGATACTATGTGAATAAGTGGATGATGGACTAAGTGAGTGATGCCAAGTGTCACATTCTTCGGTTCAGGCGTGGCCAATGTCAACATCAGAGTGTCATACGCACCGTGCGAGAAGCCGTTGCCCATTCTACCATATCTGCTGACGCTGAGTGGAAATTTCGTGAGGTCAAAGTCGTTATCGTCCAGCATCTTCAGAGCGCGGTTCTTCTTCTTGCACGCATACCATCCGGGCGTCACGCTGCCCTTCGCCAAGAATATGAATATGTACGAGTCCCGCGAAGCAACTTGCATGTAAGAGGACACGAAGCCCAAAGGCGCCACTCCGGGCACGGCTTCCTGTATGACATTTTCCCACCGCCTGAAACCCGGCCTCGCTGAAACGTTTCGGGTCGCGAGCGCTTCGTTATTCTTGCGGGCGTTTTTGATGAAAACCTTCCACGTTCGCCGTCTCTGGTCGGTCGGTAGGATGAGAGGCAGCAGCAGAGAGAGGACCACGGCCTCTTGAGTATCGCCAAGGCGCATCAAGGCGAAGCTTCGGGCGTCTGTTGACAACAGGACGTCTTGCCCGTTGTCCTCGGATGGCCACTGCATCCTGAGAGCGATGCCAACCCACGAACCCTTCTTTGGGCGGTTCGGCTCGGTATAGTACGATTCGAGCCTGTGCAGCTCTCCTGCCACGACGCATCGCATGTCACCTCTGATGCGGGCGTGCTCCCACGTGTCGCCGGTGAAGAAGAGCGCGTAATTCATGGCCCTCGCGTACGCCTCGTTCTGCGAGATGTAGTACTTGTATGCTCCGAAAGCAGCGTCCGCCAGAACGCTCAGCTTCTCGACAGCAAAGCACCACTTTCCATCGAAGGTGAGCGTCGCGTACGGCTGCGTCACATCAAGCGGTAATAGTCTCCGAATGCCCGTCTTCCTTTTGACTAACCCGTTCACGTAGGTGCACGCCTCCCACCCGTTTTCCGTCTTCATGAGAATGGTGTCTCCAGCCTCGGGCAGAAGCCATCGATCTTCGATGGTCTGGTACACTCTCTCGAGTTCCAAGAAGGACGCGTCCCTCGCCTTCACGAAGCACCACGACCCGTTCTTCACGACGACTTCGGGCTTCTCAATCTCACGTGGGTCCACGAGTCCATTCACAACGTTTCCATAGACTTGAACGATCACCCACTCTCCGTCCTGCATCTCCAAAATGGTCTGGGTCCTTTCGTTCGTAATCCACATACCTGCCTGATACGCAGCGTACTCGACGCTCTTCACCGCATATGTGGTGAGGACATCGTTCTCCAACACCTGTGTCCTGATGCTCCCGTCGCGCGCCCTGAAGCTGAAGTTTCCGCCCGGCGGGAATGCGGTCCATGCTGCATTTGCAGTAGGTCTGGCGAGTCTAAACAAGCAGTCGGAAGCGTCGTCATTGGAATTGTCGTTATGAAAGTTTTTGATATACCACTCCCTCATTTTGTTTTTTGCTGTTGTTTTACGCCATTATATATAACTCCTACGCAGAAGAGCGCTCTCGTAGCCTACTGTAAGTTCCCAAAGCTCATCAAACCCCATAGTACCCCGAGCTGCGAGCGCTACAACACGCGCTCTGCGCACGTTCCGGGCCACATCGTCGTTCGAGAAGACCGAGGTCACCGCCCTGTGGAGGCTCAGAGCGTTGTTGTACGAGACGAGCCCTTCATCGTTCACAAGCGCCCTGCGCACGCCGAACATCGCGGCCAGCGCAATATGAACGGAGGTGCGCCCGAGGCCCCTGAGACGTATGGCCTCGGAAACGTCCTCCGCCGTCTTCTTTGCGAGCGTGCGCTCGGAGACGGAAGCGGACGCGCTCGTGTACAGGAGTCCGGCCACGTACTTTGGCACATCGGCGTCCCTCGCGGGCATGCCGCTTTCCTTCATGACGCGAGCGTAGAGCGATTCAGCAGTCCTCCGCAGCGCTTCGTCCTTCGCAGCCGCGTGCGAGTAGTGCGCGCCGTTTGCAGCGTCAAGAACAGCGCGTGCCCTCGCTGCCATGGCCTGCTGGACCGCAGTTCGCTCTGACTCTTGAATCCCCAGCCACAGGGACGTGTCAAGCAGAAGGTTCAGGAGCTCATCGGGCAGATTCGGATCCATTAAATCCCACCAACGCAGAGCCTGCTAAAAAACGAACGAAAGACGAGCGCCCTTCGCTTGCCGATGATAGGCGCTCGCTTCGGACAGCTTACGCTATTCTGTGCAAGAAGACGAAGAACACATCATGCATAACCGAGGCGGAGGTCCTGGAGAAGTGGCTCGGAAAGGAACTGAGGTGTGTGATAAGCGGTAAGACCGGCAACATCAGAATCGTGCAGCACGGGCCGGGGGTCATAGGGCCCGATAACATGGCGCTCGTTGACGAATCCATCCATCGTGCCTTCAAGTTCAATGGCGACCAGGACGACTGCCTCACCGAGATTTACGGGATCCGCATTGCGGAGAAGCCCGAAGCGCTTCCAATGTCCGACGAAGATAAGATTGCGTACGAGTTCCTGGTGCGTGATACCTGTCAGTGGCAGTGTCAATGTCAGTGTATCCTGACCACACTGTGGTATGCAGGAGTCGAAGCCCATAAAATTTTCGGTGATCAGAATCGAAAAATACGTCGAGAGCGACGCGGAGTGGCGAAAGCGTGTGCGACTCGTATCTGGAGACGCGAGCTACGAGAGAGACTACTCGTACAGCGTCGGGTCAGCCATAGTGCGGGACGCCAGAGGCAGAATGCTGACCGTCATTTTTGCTGATGGCGGAGTTCCAAAATTCCTCAGCGAGTTCCCGCCCGCGTGCGCCGTCTGGGAGGCTGGCAGCGCGTGCATATCTGGCGGCCACGAGATGTGTTCCGTTGGTATTGTCACAGAACTCTACGGAAAGCCGACCCGCGGAGGGGCCCAAGGCCCGAGGCAAGCAGCGTCCCTACCACTATTCGATGACACATTCTTCTCCATAAAGATGACACTTCCGCCCGACGAACGCGCAGCGTGTCGGTCGTGCTCAAGACGAGGCCGTCCATGCTGGACGTGGATGAGAGCGCTATGGACGCCGCGGCTGAGGAGAGGCTGCGAGCGCACGAACTCTTCTACAGCGTTTTCGGTAAGACGGCGAGCTGCTACGAGGAGGCGTGCGCGTTCGGCGAGGCGTTCCGTCGACTCGTGCCGCGGCACGGCTCTGCGTGCTTCTTCAGGTCCCGCACGATGCGCGTCGATCCGATTCATTTTGGAAAGTCTGCGAAGGCTGCGTTTCTGTGCGAGGACCGCATGGACCACGCCGCTCTGTGCATCGCTCGGAATTTCGCAGATGAGAGGGCGCGCAGAGACATGTACTCGTTCGACGAGGAGAAGCTTTACGAGGAGATCCGAGTCCGGTTCGGAACGGACACGAAAGAAGGAGCCGCGCTGCGCATACAGCAATGGAAGGCTGCCATGAATCTCCTCGCCAGATCCCTCTTCATAGCGAGGCGCGAAGGGATCAGCGAGACGGTGTGGATGGGAACCTTTTGATGGGTGGGTGAACTTTTCTCCGTAGCAAACGCATGAAAAGTATATAGGTGGTCCGAGCGCATCACGCAAGCATGACATCGACGTACAGCGCGCCTCCGGGGCTGGCCAGCCGCCCATTCAGCGCCGGGGAGACTTTCCCCGGCGCGCCAGGGTTTGGCGGGCCGCAGGCGGGCGGATCGATGGGAGCGTTGTCTTTCCCCGTGTCGAATAGTCCATCGGCCGGGGGCTCTGGAATAAATGGCTTCGCTCAGGCAGTCGCGCGCGATAACCGCGTGGTGGACTGGGGCACGAACGGCCAGGTTGCATATCACATGGTTGTGACGTACGACAAGAAGAGTGAGGAGGCAAGGCACCGCATCCAGGAAATCGGCATTGGCATGCTCTGCTTCGCCCGTGACATGTCGCTGCGGGCTTTCGATCATGCGGAAGGGAAGCATAGCAAGCCTAACTACGGACCCGGGACGCGGACGGACCGCATGGTGGAGGCGTTCGAGCTCACTTCGCTCAACAACCACCTCAGGGCCACGTCCATCGATAAGAACCAGAAAACCATATGCGTATCAGACTTTTACAAGACTGCGACCGAGGTGAAGGAGGCCTTCCCCATGCTAGGGGTTGTCTTGGCCGAGGTGGCGCCCTCGAACGACAGCAACTACGGCAATCGGCCGTCGACGCGCGTCATCAACTTTGTCGTGCGCGGGCGCGCGGTGACGTTCAACCTGTGGTCGGGCAAGCGGCCCGCCGGCACGCCCGTCTGGTTCATAATCAAGAAGGTGAGGGACGAAAAGAACCGGCTCGTCTGGGCGTTCGTGCCATACCCGGCCGCGGGAGCCCCTGCTATCGCCATGCCGTTTCTAGACTATCACAGCATGCGGCCGTCGCCCGACGAGATGTGCTGGGAAGAGGAGGGCCAGATGTGCGTGGGCGATGCGGTATACGTAGGCAGCCTGGGGCACAACGTGGGCGACGTTGCGCTTGACCCGAACAAGGAGCTCTGGAAGCAGGGGCTCTTCAAGACCGGGAACAACGTCATGCCGCCCACGACGGACGTTTTCATCCGCATCTAGTATATAGGAATTCTATCTCGGGGATGATGGACGATGCAAAGAAGACCGCTGTGCAAATTTCGTTCGTAAAAGACACGGTAGCAGGCGCTGCGACGCTCCTCGTCTTTGCGTCGTTCGGATGGCCCCAGTGGACCATATCAGCAGTCCATGTACTCAGCGTCCCGGGGACGGTCCTGCAGATTGAGGGGACGGCCCTCACGGTGTACCTCCTCATTGCAACGCTCGCTGCCATCGTCGCCGACCTCGTCATAGTTCTCACGCTCACGTGCGGAATTTCAAACTGCTGCGCGCCAGGTATGCCTCCCCGGGGCTGCATTTCGGACACATTGTTTCGGATTCTTCATACGAACTCAGATCGCCGACCGACGCAGGGAAACTCGCACCTGCATTTGCGCCAACGATACAGGCTTGCGATCCGGCGTACTCCAGAGTGCAGGGCAGCGTGGTGTCGACGACGGCGATGGTGTCCGTCGGAGTCGGAGTGCTTATGGGGGCTTCGAGGGCGCTCACGATAGAAAGGAGCGCGGGGAGCAGCGACTGGATAGCACTTGGGTTTGTGTACGTTGTGCTTCGGATATACCAGCTGACGTGGGTGGCGGGCGCGCCGACGATGGTCGCGCCCGCGATCCTCTGGGCGGGCACGCTGGTGGTGGTCGCGCTGACAACCCTCGTGGGGCTCCGACGGAGGCGCGCCGGCGTTGAAAAAAAGTCGTCGGGCACGATCCTGTACGTCATCGCGGCCCTCGACATCCTCGCCGTTCTGGCGCCGCTCGCGGGCCTCGTCCCCAAAGAGATTTCGCCGGCGTACTACATCATACAGTCGATCATGGCCATCCTCGCCGTGTGGCAGGCGCACCGGATCTATGCATCGTCGCACATGCCCGCCGAGGACGCACAGGATGCCGACGCGGACGTGAAGGGCAGCGCTGTAGCGACGGGCTCGAGCGCGTTCCTAAGGCAGCGAAACCGGTCAATGTGCCTCTAAATTATGTCTTTTCCTTGCGTTTCGTGGCTTTTTACGGAGGTTTTTTTTCGTTTCCCGGAAAAAAGAAAATGCTCGCCGCCGTTCGCAAAGCAGTCGCGCCCGCCGAGCCTAAGAAGGCCGCGGAGGCGCCAAAGAAGCAGGCTCCCGAGGCGACCAAGGCGCCGAAGAAGCAAAAGACGGCTGCCGAGCCGAAGGAGGCGCCGAAGAAGGTCGCACCCAAGGCTGCGCCGAAGAAAGCTATGCCGAAGGGCGCACCGAAGAAGGCTGCGTCGTCGAAGGTCATCAAGACGGGTCTGCAGTCCATGTCGAACGCCAACTTCAAGCGGCACGCGGTGCTCGCCGGAATCAAGCGCATCAGGGGCAAGGAGCAGCTCTACATGCGGTGCAAGCACCTGACAAAGGCGCTCGTATCAGACATTATCAAAAACTGCGTGGTGATGATGAAGACGTCGAAGAAGAACACGCTCACCGTGCAGATGGTGCTCTTCGAGGCGCAGCGCCAGGGGAAGACCGTCTTCTGGACCGACACGAACGCCCAGCCGTCCGTGCACGCCGGCAACGCCTCGAAGAAGAAGGAGGCGAAGAAGGAAGAGGAGGCGGACGGGGAGGACAAGGAGTAAGGGGCGTAGTAGTTAAGTGCTGGAACCAAATCGTATGCTATAGAGCAAGATTAGGCTGGCGAGCGAGTCGCACGACGCCACCGCTACCGTTCCCTCCCACCTTCATCCGCATGACCCACTCATCACCGGCAGCATTTCCGCTGGCGGGTTCGGGGACAGGTTTGTGCCTCGAGCACATGTATATCATTAAAGCGACGCACAGGAGCAATACGCCTCCACCGATTCCTACTACCCACGGTGCTCTCTTGGCAACCCAATGCCTAGCCTTCCACAGCGTACTGTGCTTGGTTGGGGAAGCGGGAGGCGGTTGCGTCGCGTTATGAGGCGGACTGGAAACCGGTGGAGGTAGGCGCAGCACGGGGGGCGGCATTACTGGGCTAGGTGCTGGGCTAGGTGCTGGGCTAGGTGCTGGGCTGGGTGCCGGGCTGGGCCGCGCTGGGCTTGGCGGCGGTGGGCTTGGCGGCGGCGGGCTCGGTGGTCTTTGCAGCGGGCTGGGCAGCGATGGGCTAGGTGGAGGTGGGGTAGGTGGCGGTGGGCTTGGCGGCGGCAGTGG
>Ga0136642_1000740_pt1 | contig 15715 bp, 15 predicted proteins | sample LowCatLa1302831Y_FD_115313 | JGI IMG/M metagenome (GOLD analysis project Ga0136642, IMG submission 115313) | Freshwater microbial communities from Lower Cathedral Lake, Yosemite National Park, California, USA - 13028-31Y | ecosystem: Environmental > Aquatic > Freshwater > Lake ... | reverse complement strand
GTAACTACCTCGGCACTACGGGCCCGGCGCAAAACTTCACGGTAACTACCAAGCCGTTGACCGTTACCGCTGCGAGTCCGTCCATTACCTTCGGCGCATCGGTGCCCGCGATTACCTACACCGTGTCCGGTTACGTCAATGGTCAAAACGCCAGCGTTATTCTCGCCGCACCGACCTGCACCTCGACGGCCAAGGCGCACCCCGCCGGTGGTACCTACGTGACCTCCTGCTCCGGTGCGGGGGCCATCAACTACGTCTTCACCTACGTGGCGGGTGCGTTGACGGTGGGCTTAGCCGTGCCCACTACGCCAACCATTACTAATCTGCCCGCCATGGACACCTACGACAACACCTACGTCCCGACGTTCGTGACGAACGCCGACGGCGACCTCGTCCTCACCTCGTCGACGACCTCGGTCTGTGAGGTTGACCCCGCGACCAATGACGTGATTTACGTCGGTGTAGGGACCTGCACCCTGATCCCGGGCGTCGATGCCGGTACGAGCTACGCGGCCGTTACGGGCTCACCGGTGAGCTATACCGTGGCGTACGCCAACACCTCGGCCGCGGTCACCTACGGGTCGTCGGACTGGTGGGGCAATGGGTACAACTCGTCAATTACCCTGACCGACTCGTCACCCCTGAACGTCGGCACTCCTGACGTGCCCTGGACTTTCAGCTTCGTGGTCCCCACCGGCACGTCACTGTCGAGCCTCTGGGGCGCTGACTACGCCACGTCCGCGACGGTCGGTGGCACGTTGGTCACCGTGACCGCGCTAGCGGATACGCCCGTTCTCTACCCCGGTCAGTCCGTCACCATTGGCTTCACCACCACGGGTCCCGACGCCGTGACCGGCTTCCTCATGGGTGGCGTGTCGTCACTGACGTCGCCCACCGTCCCGACCGGCATCACCGCCACCCAGAGCAGTGGTACCGCCACCGTCACCTGGACGACGCCGACGAGTTGGGGATCAGGCGTCGCCTTCTCCTACGTCGTGAGTGTCGTGGGCGCATCGTGGAGGACGTGCACCCTCACTGGTGCGACGCTCACTTCGAACTCCTGCACGTTTACCGGTCTGACTAATGGCACGAACTACTCCTTCGTAGTGCGCGCCATCAACTCGGCTGGCGTGTCGAGCTCCTACTCGGCGGCCTCGAACACGGTCATGCCCGTTGGGATACCGGACGCGCCGAGCATTCTGTACGTGGCCGTCTCGGGTACCAACGTGATCGTCACCTTGGGCGCTCCCTACAACACGGGTGGTGTTCCCCTCACTGGCTTCACGGTGACGGCTCACAGTGCCACCGGCACGATACCGTTGCCCTGTGTCGCCACTGGCCTCGTCTGCACCTTCACCGGCCTGACCGACGGCGCGAGCTACACCTTCACCGCGACGACGACCAATGCCGTCCCCCTCACCAGCGCCGCCTCGGCCGCTTCGGGCGCCGTCGTGGTCTTCGAAGCTCCGGGTACGGTCACCATCACGAGCGTGACAACGTCCTCACAGTCGGCCACGATCACTTGGTCTGCCCCGACCGTCCTCGGTGGCTCGTCTGTCACTGGGTACATCGTGACGGCTTCCCCCGGCGGTAATGACTGCTACACCACAACCACCTCATGTGTGGTCGTGGGGCTGAGCAACGGGACGGCCTACACCTTCTCGGTAACGGCTATTACTGCCGCCGGCTACGCCTCGACCATCTCCACCTCGTCGACGTCGACCCCTTTGAGTGCACCGAGTGCGCCGGTCTGGGTCCACGCTACGGCGGGCAATGAGTCGGTTCTCGTGGCCTGGTTGGCTCCGCACACCAACGGTGGCTCACCGATCACCAGCTACACGGTGACGGCGAACGCCAGCGGTGTGACCCTGCCCGCTCCTTGTACGACGACCGCACTGACGTGCACCTTCACCGGACTCACCGACAACGTCGCCTACACCTTCACGGTGACCGCGACCAGCCTTGCTGGTACGTCGGTGGCCTCAAGCTCGTCAAAGCCCTCGACCCCGCAGTCCGCCACACAGAGTGCCTCACTGCACTACCTCTTCGTCAAGTCGTTGAAGTGGCCCGGTGGCTACTCCGGTCAATACGCGGTCAGTAACCGCACCAGTTACACGATTGGTTCACGCACCAACCGCTGGACCTTTAGCTTCAAGTTGCCCGTGGGGACCACGCTGTCGAACCTCTGGAACGGCAGCTACACCACCAGCCTTAACGCCGGGGTTACCACGGTCACCGTGACCGCACCACTCAGTGCACCGAGCATTGCCGCTGGCGCGGCCTACCCGGTGTACTTCAACGTGGTCGGTACTGGATCGCCGAACAGCTGCACCGCAGCGGGGAGTAGTTGCACTCCCTAGGCAACACGTCTGCGTGGGGGTAGTGGTGTCACTACGCAGTTTCATCAGATGACCCACTCCTTCGGTGACGAAGGGGTGGGTCATCTGCTTTTTGTTCATCACTGCGAAACCTTCTTTAGTAGCGTGGGGGCGAGAGAAAGAGGTCGCAATGTCAATTGCCCTTGATATTGTTGGCGGATTTATCGGTGTGGCGGTGACGTTTTCGGCCATTGGCAAGTTGACGAAGCGTCCCGATGTGACCGCGACGCTGGCCAAGGTAGGAGTCACACCGGCCCAGATGCCCCTGCTCGCCGCCCTTGAACTCCTCGCCGCCATCGGGCTCTTCGTTGGCATTTGGGTGAAGGCCGCCGGTTCGGCCGCGGCCGCCGGACTAGTGCTGTACTTTCTCGGTGCAGTCGGTGCTCACCTTCGGGCGAAGGAAACTGTGAAGGACCTCTTCCCCGCGGCGCTCCTGGCGGTCATTTCACTCGGTACGTTGTTGCTTGAGGTTCAGCGATAACGCAGTGGAGCCAATCGATGGTGCCACAACGTTTCATTCGCTGAAGCGACCCATCGGACTCTCACGCGTTCGTTGCCGTGTCGACGAGGTCGATGGCTCGGTTCGCTCAACGTTGCTCTACGAAGAGTGCTGCGGTATTTTTGAAGCCCGCACTCTTGATGAAGTGGCGGCGGTACTCGTCTCTGTCGAACGGGCTGTTCGGGCGGGCTTTACCGCCGTTGGCTTCGTGAGTTACGAGGCCGCACCGGCCTTTGATCAGGCGCTCACGGTGCTCAGTGGGCCTACGCCGTCGCTGCCTCTGGCGTGGTTTGCGATTTTTGATCGGGCGATAGTTCCAGAGCCAGCCAGTCTCGATGACAACCCGACGTCGGGGCCATCATCATGGCGTTGTGATATCGATGAGGAAACCCACCAAGTGGCAGTCGAGACAGTTCGCGCGGCGATTGGTCGGGGGGAAACGTACCTGACGAACCTCACCACACGCTACCGGCGATCCTGGGGGCGTGACGAGTCGCCCACGAACCTCTTTACACACCTGAGCCAGCACTACACCTCGGGTCAGCATGTCCTGATTGAAACCGAAGAGTGGGCGGTGGCCTGTGCCTCGCCAGAGCGCTTCTTTTCTCTAAAGGACAGCGTCCTGACGGTGCAGCCGATGAAGGGCACCGCGCCACGTGGTCGCTGGTTGGCCGATGATGACGCCGTTGGGCAATCACTTCGTGCCTCGGCGAAAGAACAGTCGGAAAACGTCATGGTCGTCGACATGATGCGCAATGACCTCGCCCTTGTTGCGACCACAGGCAGTGTTCAGGTGCCCGTGCTGTGCGAAATTGAACGGCACCCGACCATGTGGCACATGACTTCCACCGTGACCGCCACGCTCCGACCCGATTGTGGTCTCGTGGACGTTTTCGGGGCACTCTTTCCTTGCGCTTCGGTCACGGGCGCTCCCAAAGCCTCGACGATGCACCACATCAGCCAAGTGGAGTCGTCAGCCAGGGGCCTCTACTGTGGTGCCGTGGGCGTGCTGCGCCACTCTGGCGACTCGATTGAGATGAATTTTTCGGTGGCCATTCGGACGGCCGTGATTGATCACCGCGGTGGTGAGGTGACCTACGGGACCGGGGGTGGCATTACGTGGGACTCGGTGGCGTCGCAGGAGTGGGCCGAGCTGCAGCTAAAGGCCCAGTCGCTCTGGACTCACGACGCCGGTGCCCCAGAGCCCCCTGCGATAGTTGAAACGATGTACGCCGGAGTCGGTGAAATACGCAATCTCGATCGTCACCTTGCACGACTCCGTGATTCAGCGACGTACTTTGCCTATTCGGTGCCGCAGGACATGGTGGCGCAGATCACTCGGTACGCCTCGACTCGTCCCGACACTCGCCTAAGGGTCATCCTGCACTCAAATGGGGAACTGGTCTGTGAGTCATATCCATTGCCTCTTTCCCCATCAGGCCCCATTCGTCTCTGTGTCGATGGGGTGCCGGTCTCGTCAACGTCGGCCTACTTGTTTCACAAGACCACGCAACGGGGGGTCTACGAGGAGCGGAGTGCCCGACACCAGCACGCCGACGACGTCATGCTCATTAATGAGTGCGGGGAGGTGACCGAGACGACTCGGGCTAACCTCGCCGCGCTCATTGACGGGGTGTGGTGGACTCCGTCACTCGAGTGCGGTCTACTTCCCGGCGTCGAGCGCGGTCGTCTCCTCGAGTTGGGTCAACTACGTGAGCGACGGTTGACCGTTGCCGATGTTCAACAGGCCGACGCCGTGGCGATTACGAATTCGCTACGGGGATGGCAGCCAGCGGTCGTCATTTCCTGTGAGGACTAGCGTCATCGGAGTTGGTGAGACACTATCCTCAAGGTGCGCTTGCCCAACCGTCGGAATTACTATTCGCTGGATAGAACTAAGGAAGCGCAATGAGTGCAACGTACCCCATTCACCACATCACCTTGAGCGTTAATGACATCAAGGCGAACACCGAGTGGTTCCAGAACCTGTTCGGTCCGGCCGACATAGTCGAGCGTGAGTTCGAGAACTTCTCGCGCACACGAATGACGTGGCCGGCCCTCCACGATCTCCGCATCGCGGTGATCTCCCACAATGAGGCTGACAAGTCAAGTAGGTTCAGCCACCTCCAGCCCGGACTGGACCATCTCGGCTTCGAGTGCGCCAGTTCCGCGGAGGTCGGCGAATGGGCTGCCAAGCTCAACGCATTGGGCTACACCCACGGCCCGATTGAGGACGTGCAATACGCGGTGACGGTGACGGCACGCACTCCCGATGGCATTGACATCGAGTTCTTCTTCCCGAAATAAGGGGCCTTCACGAGCGGTACCCGCCAGTGGGCACACCCTACAGCGAAACCGAAAGTCGGCCAGTCGGCTGGCCACTCCACGACGCAATGAGCTCGAAATTTTTGTCGAGGTGCTCAGCGGACAAGCCAGTGAGTTCGGCGCGGTCAGCCGGCGTTTGGGGTTCATCGCTCGTTTCCGCCACCGCATCAACTAGGTAGTAGGAAGCTCCTACTAACCCGGCACGATTCATTTCGTCCCTTTGGTCGCCCTGCCGATATTCGTCAGAATCAAAGACTGCTTCTGCGCGGCCAAATGTGGCAGCCGACGCTTGGCGTGCCCCACACAACGTGACATTCTTGCGCTAGCAACCAAGCGCATAAGTAATTGCTGAGCAGACCTTTTGCATCACGTCTTCGCCGACTCGTCCGACGGGACCGGTGAGCGAAGCCTGGGTGAGAGTGTGAAGACCATCGCAATTAATGACCGACGGTCGGTCCAAGCCGATTCTGACGTGATCGATAGCGACCTCGGCGGCGAGTCCACGGATCGAAGTGGTTACCTCGGCCACGGTGACGAGTTCTCGGACGTCGAGTACCTCCGATCGGGTGAGCACGAGGACGGGTCGACTCTTTCGACCGACGTGGGCCAACCACAATTCCCCACGTTTCAATTCTCGCCCCATGTTTCAGCTTCGGTCCAGAACGTATCCGCACGTTCGGGAAGTCTTCGGTAGGCTTCTCGGTCGGATTCTGCCAACGCGACACGCACGGCATCGGCAACTCCCTGACGCGCTGCCGCTGAAATATTGACGCCAAGTTGGCGAGCGCGCTCAGCCATCTCCTCATCTAGGGTGAACGTGGTCCGCATGGAAGCCATACTTTGATGCTATCAGAAAGTGATGGCAAATTGTACAGTGAGTGGCGTCCATTTCGGCTTCAGGACGCCAATCACAATTGGCCACACGAGCACCGGAGTGACAAAAAGGCTTCACTCCGCACTTATCCATAAGGCTGCTGATCCATGTTCTTTCAAAGTGGGGGGAGCCAAGCGAAGAGATCTTCAACAGGCATCTCGGAGAAATCGAAGTAGAGCGCATCGCACAGCGCGAGGAGTTGGCCCATTGCTCATCAACGACTTCGACGTCGACGAGGTCATCGCCACAGTCCTGAGTGAGCGACCTTCGAGCGAGTTGGAACCACTTCAATCCCTAGGAGCGCCTACGGTTTCTGCGGTTTTCGTGCCCGCAGGGCTGCACGATGAAAATGGGGTTGTTCGAACCACTGAAACCCCAAGTGCCTTTAAGGGAATCATGGATCTAACGTACTGCGGTAAGCGTTTGGCAGTCCCAACGGGATTCGAACCCGTGCCTATACCTTGAGAGGGTATTGTCCTAGGCCACTAGACGATGGGACCATGAGGTGAGAGGTTGTGGAATCAACCTCTCACTTCGCTCGGGGGCAAGGACTCGAACCCTGAATAACTGGACCAGAACCAGTTGTGTTGCCAATTACACCACCCCCGAAGGGCTTGACAATCTTACCCGAGCGGGGCACCCGCTCGCCAGACGACCTACAGACCGTGGCGGGTCGTCCACTGGCTGAGGGTGTCGTACCCGACGAGACGACCAAGGCTAACCGCCAGTGTCTCCTTCGCGTAGAAGCTCCAGAGATTCGGTTTCTCGTACTGATTGGCCGGCACTGGCGAGGGCTCGGGAGAGAGCCCCTGCGCTGACGCGATGGCCATGGCTCGGTATTCGTGAAAGGGATCGGTCACGGTAATGACGGTGTGAAGGCCCCGTTGCTTCATGCGAATGACGACACTGCTGACGTTCTGCCACGTATCGTTGCCACTGCCAATAATGATGCGTGCTGCGGGCACGCCACGTTGTTCGAGGTACGTCGCTGAGACCCCCGCTTCGGTGTAGGCGTCACCGGGTAGCTTCCCTCCCGTCACGACAACCCACGGAGCCCGCTTGGCGCGGTACACGACGAGCGCCTCGTCCAGTCGTGCCGCCAGGTCCTTCGACGGCACGCCGTTACTCTCCTCGCACCCGAATACGAGAATCGCCTGGGCGGTCCCAGTCGAGTGCGTGTGCGACGCGAGCCAGATTTGTGTAAAGGTCACGCCCAGGTACACGACCACGAGCGAGAGGAGCGCGCTTACCAAGCGCACCAGTAAACGCAGCGGGCCGAAGACTAGGCCGAACAACGCTCGAGTGCCTCGCGCAGACGGGTAATCGTCTGCTCTCGACCAAGCAGCTCGAGCGACTCAAAGAGTGGTGGCCCCACGAGCGAACCGGTCACGGCGCAACGAATCGGGGCCTGCGCCTTACGAAGATTCAGTCCCATGGCTTCGCCAAGTTCAACGACTGATTCGTGCAGTGCCGTCGCGTTCCATTCCTCAGAGGCGAACCGCTCGATGGCGGTCGCGAGCAGTGCCTGATTGAGGGGATCGTTGGCGATGGCCTTGGCAAAGTCGCCGTCGTCATACGGCACGGTGTCGAGGAAGAAAAACGCGACCATTGCGGGTACTTCACTCAGTAACGCCACGCGCTCCTGCACCAGCGGGGCCACCCGGGTGAAGAGCTCGATGTCGAACTGCTCCGCAGTCCACGGCACCGTGCGGTCCGTTGGCTGCCAGTCGGTTGCCCAGGGCTGCACCCAAGGGGCGACCGCGTTCAGGAACTCGTCAAGGGTGAGGCGCCGAATGTACTCACCGTTAAAGAAACGCATTTTCTTCACGTCGAAGAAGGCGGGGGAGTGGGAGACGTCTTCCAGTCGGAACTCATCAATCAACGTCTGTCGAGGCACGATTTCCTCATCACCGCGCGGACTCCAGCCGAGGAGGGCGAGGTAGTTGACGAAGGCCTCGGGCAAGTACCCCTCATCACGGTAGGACTCGGTCGCGACGGGGTCCTTGCGCTTGGAGAGCTTCTTTCGTTGCTCGTTGACGAGCAACGGCAGGTGGGCGTAGACGGGAAGCGGGACTTCGACGCCGGTGACCGCGTTGAGCGCAGACCACAACAGCATCTGCTTCGGTGCGTTCGGGAGATGCTCTTCGCCACGGATGACGTGGGAGATGTCGTCGTTACGGTCGTCAGTCACGTTGGCCAGCGCGTAGAGGACCGCACCGGATGATTTGGCCACCACGAAGTCGTCAATAACGATGTTCTGAAACTCCACGTCGCCGCGAATAAGGTCGTGCACGATCGTCGAACCCGTGCGCGGGGTCGCGAATCGCAGCGCCGTGCGCTCGCCGCGAGCGAGCCCGCGGTCCCGACAGAACCCGTCGTAGCCGGGGGTCTTGTTGTCGGCCTTGCGGGCGGTCACGTCATCACCGGTGCAGTCACAAAAGTAGAGGTAGCCGCCCGCGAGCAGTCGTTCGGTGGCGTCGAGGTGAGCGGCGTGATTGTCACTCTGGCGAAAGGGGCCGGCATCGTGGTCGAGACCGAGCCACGCCATCGCACTCACAATGCCGTCGACCCACTCCTCGCGGTTGCGATCGGTGTCAGTGTCTTCAATACGCAAGATGAAGACACCGTCGGGAGACTGACGAGCGATAAACCAATTAAAGAGAGCGGAACGCGCCGAACCGACGTGGAAGAATCCCGTGGGTGATGGTGCGAACCGGACGCGAGGTCCGTTCATGATCTATTCCTCGATGATGATGGCGCCGTTGGGACACACGGCGGCGGCTTGACGAACGGCGAGCTCGAGCTCGGCGCCGGGTTCCTCCGTTAGGAGGTACAAGTAACCGTCGTCACGGACGTCAAAGACTTCGGGCGCGATACCCATGCATACTGCGTTTGAGGAGCAACGGTCGAAATTGACACTTACTTTCATAGCTCGACCTTAGTATTTGTCGTACCTGTTCGTTAGGAAGTCCGTCGAAAGGTAACAAGGGGGTTCTATGCACACTCGATCCATTGGTTCGTTATCAGTTTCCGAGGTCGGCGTTGGCTGCAACAACTTTGGCGCGCGACTCGATCAAGAAGAGACGACGGCCGTCGTCCTCGGGGCTCTCGCGACGGGCGTGAACTTCTTTGACACCGCCGACATTTACGGTGGCCTCGAATCCGAGATGTTTCTCGGCCGCGCCCTCGGCGCCCGCCGGGGTGAAGCGGTCATTGCCTCAAAGTTTGGTGTTAAGTACGACCAGTCCGGCTTCGACGGCTCGGCCGAGTACGTTAAGTGGGCCTGTGAGCAGTCGCTCGCGCGCCTCGGCACTGACTACATCGACCTCTACCAGTTCCACTACCCCGTCGGTCCTACTGGTGCGCCGATTGCCGAAACTATCGGTGCCCTTCAAGAACTCGTCGCCGAAGGCAAGGTTCGCGAAATTGGCTGTTCAAACTTCTCCGCCCAAGAGCTCGCCGACGCCCAGGCCGCGGCCGGCGGCGGCCCTCGCTTCGTGTCGGTGCAGAGTCAATTCTCCCTGCTCTACCGTGCACCCGAGACTGACGGAGTGCTCGACTTTTGTGACGCCAACGGCGTGGCCTTCTTGCCCTACTACCCGCTCGCTAACGGTCTCCTGACCGGCAAGGTCCAGCCCGGACAGCCCATCCCAGAAGGCACGCGACTCTCGCTCATGCCGCCGGAGCGCGCCGCCCACTGGACCAGTGACGTCCTACTGGGTCGCGTCGGTGATCTCCTCAACCATGCCGACGAGATTGAGATTCCAATCCTGACCCTGGCCTTCTCGTGGCTCCTGTCGCACCCCTCGGTGGCGTCAGTTATCGCGGGTTCTTCCAGTGCGGCGCAGGTCGCGGCGAACGCCGCAGCCGTGACGGCGCTAACGAACGAGCAGGTCGCACTGCTCAACGTACTGACGGCTTAAAAGAAAGTCGCCCCCTCGAACCCGTAGGGGTGCGAGAGGGCGACTTTTTGCGTCTAGTTTGCCTTGACCGCGGCGACCAACTTGGTCAGCGTGTCCTTGGCGTCACCGAAGACCAGCGTGGTCTTCGGGTTGTACAGCAACTCATTCTCAATGCCCGCGAAACCGGGGCGCATGGAGCGCTTGAGGAAGATGACGTTTTCTGCCAGGTCAGCGTGGATGATCGGCATGCCGTAAATAGGCGAGGTCTTGTCGTCTGAAGCGGCGGGGTTGACGGTGTCGTTGGCGCCAACCACGAGAGCCACGTCAGCCGTTTGCAGTTCCGAGTTGGCCTCGTCGAGTTCGAGCAGTTGCTCGTAGGGGACGTTGGCCTCGGCGAGGAGTACATTCATGTGGCCGGGCATACGACCGGCGACCGGGTGAATGGCGTAGAAGACTTCGATGCCCTTGGACTCCAGTTCTTCGGCGAGTTCTCGCAAGACGTGCTGGGCTTGGGCCACGGCCAGTCCGTAGCCGGGAATGATGGCCACGCGCGAGGCGAAGCCCATCAAGATGCCGGCGTCCTCGGGGCTGCCCGAACGCACGGGGCGCTGATCGGCACCGCCGCTCGACGCTGACGTGGTGGCCGAACCGAAGGCGGAGAACAGCACGTTGGCGAGGGAGCGACCCATGGCCTTACTCATCAGGCGCGTGAGCAAGATGCCCGATGCGCCGACCAAGGTACCGGCCACGATGAGCAGGTTCGACCCCAAGGTGAAACCCGATGCCGCTACGGCGAGACCGGTGAAAGAGTTGAGCAACGAAATGAGAACCGGCACATCGGCGCCGCCAATTGGCAAGACGAAGGCGATGCCGAGCATGAAGGAGAGGGCTAGCAGGACCCACAACAGCGAAGTTGCACCGGAAACAAGAATGGCCACGATAAGGGCGAGCGCGCCCAGCGCAAAGACGGCATTGAGAATCTGCTGACCGGGGTAGGTGACGGGGCGGCCCGTCATCAACTCCTGCAGCTTGGCGTAGGCGATGGCCGAGCCGGAGAACGACACTGTACCGATCAACACGCCGAGCAGCACTTCGAGAGTGACGTACGTGGCGGGGTGGCTGGCGTGGATGTGGCTGAACTCGGTGATTGACACGAGTGCGGCGGCCCCGCCACCAACACCATTGAAAATGGCGACGAGCTGGGGCATGGCGGTCATTTGCACGAGTCGAGCGGCGGGTACCGCTACGACAAGCCCAATGACCATGCCGAGCACAATAAGTCCGACGTGGTGCAGCGGGTGGCCATCAATCTGCTTGAAGAACGTGGCCCCGATGGCGATGACCATTCCCACGGCGGCGAGCAGGTTACCCTGACGAGCCCGCTTGGGGGAGCCCAGGCCCTTGAGCGCCACAATGAAGGTTGTGGCGGCGATCAGGTACAGCAGGTCAATCAGTGTTTCGCGACTCATGACGCCACCTCATCCTTCTTCGACGACTTGGCGGGCTTGGCCTTGAACATTTCGAGCATGCGGTCGGTCACGACGAAGCCCCCGACCACGTTTAGGGTGGCCAGGATGACGGCGAGGAAGCCGAGGATCTCTTCCAGATTGGTGGTGGCCGAACCGAGGACGAGCATCGACCCCACCAGAATCACGCCGTGAATAGCATTTGATCCACTCATCAACGGCGTGTGCAAAATGCTCGGCACCTTGGCGATGATCTCAATACCAACAAAAATACTGAGCATCAGTACGGTGGAGTACTGCAGTAGGACGTTTCCCATTAGTTCTCTTCCTTTACTTCGGTAACGATTGCGACGTGGGGTACGCCGAGTTTTTCGGCGGTCGGGGCGTGGGTGATGTCGCCATCGCGGGCCACGGTGACCCCGCGAACGATGTCGTCGTTCCAGTCGGGCGCCAGTTCACCCTTGGCCCCGAAAAGACCGAGCAACTTAATGACGTTGTTGGCGTACATAAAGCTGGCGTGGGCGCCCATCTGAGCGGGCGGATTGGCGAGACCAACGACGCGAACGCCATTGCGCTCGACTATTTCGCCCACCTTGGTAAGTTCACAGTTACCGCCACCGTCGGCGGCCATGTCGATAACGAGGGAACCCTCGCTCATAGCCTCGACCATGGCTTCGGTTAGCAAGATTGGGGCCTTGCGCCCCGGCACAGCAGCGGTCGTTATGACAATGTCAGCGGCCGCGACTTCCGAGAGCAGCGCAGCTTGCTGGGCGAGCTTTTCTTCTTCGGTGAGCTCACGGGCGTACCCGCCAGCGGCGTCGGCGGTGACGCCGAGCTTGACAAACACGGCACCGGCCGACTCGGCCTCTTCCTTCGCGGCCGAGCGAACGTCGTAGGCCCGCACCTTGGCGCCGAGTCGCTTGGACGTGGCAATCGCTTGAAGACCGGCCACTCCGACACCCATAACCAGCACCTTGGCGGGGCGGATGGTGCCGGCGGCCGTCGTGAGCAGGGGGAAGAAGCGGTCGAAGTGCTGCGCCCCAGCTAACGCGGCGCGGTAGCCCGAGACGGTGGCCTGGGACGAAAGGGCGTCCATGTACTGGGCTCGAGAAATACGAGGCAGGAGGTCGAACGAGCAAACGGTAATGCGACGTGTGTTCATCGCGGCGACTACGTCACTCGCGAGCAGCGGTGACAAGAAGGAGAGGTGGAGTGAGCCCTCGGGGAGGCGTGCTACTTCGTCCAGCGTCGGGGCGTTGACGCGGATGTTCACGTCGCCGCTGGCGACATCCACAATGGTGGCCCCAGCGTCAACGTAGCGCTGGTCGCTGTAGTGCGCGAGGGCACCAGCGCCCCGCTCAACTGCAACGGTCCACCCATCGCTGATGAGGGCTTTGACGGCATCGGGGGTTAGGGCAACCCGTGTTTCCCCAGTGCGCGACTCTTTGAACAGAGCAATTTTCATTCTGTAGTTCTAGCAGTAGTACTCGGACTTTTCGGCATACCGGCAGTGAACAGTGCACTTATTTAAGTTTAGGGAGGACCTTGAGAGCTTGTGCAGCATTGCAGTAGAACGGTGGAGTGACAATGTTTCTCCTTGCGGTGGATTCGCCGGTCGGACGTTGGGGCGTCGAGGGCGATGCGCACAGCGTGCACCGCATTGTGATGCCCAACGACATGGTGGCTCTCGACCTGGACGCGTCAGGGCCGGAAGTACTGCTGGCCGCGACGCAGCAGCTCGCGGAATATTTCGCCGGAACTCGGCGATACTTTTCCGTGTCACGGGCGCTCGTACCGGCGACGGTGTTTCAGTACGACTGCTGGCGCGCCCTTGAAACCATTCCCTACGGAGAGGTCGCGTCCTACGCCGAAATCGCCGCCGCGGTAGGTCGGCCCCGCGCGGCCCGCGCGGTAGGCAACGCGAATCACGCCAATCCGTGGCCAATTGTGGTGCCGTGTCACCGCGTGGTCGCGGCCAAGGGCCTTGGTGGGTACGGCGGAGGGATTGACGTCAAGGAGTTTCTCCTTGAGATCGAGCGGTCGTCAGTAGCGGCGAACGCGTAACTCAATCGTCGAGCCACTCTCGACGGGGATGAACTGAGCGGACCCACCGTGTCGAGACGTAATTTCGGCCACGATGGTGAGGCCCAGGCCCGTCCCGCCCGACGTACGAGTACGAGACGAGTCCTCGCGCACGAAACGCTCGAAGTACTTGTGGGCCGTCGCCACGTCGACGCCTGCTCCATCGTCGTGTACCTCGATAACGCAAATAGCGCCGTCGAATCGCAGGGCGAAGGTGAGCTCAGAGCTGGCGTAACGCGAGGCGTTATCAACGACGTTACGAATCGCCCGACGCAACAGTGCGGGGTCGCCCCACACACGCCCGGGGCGGACGTGGTTGGTGTTGACCTTGAGAGTGGTCAGGTGGCGAATACGTTCGGCCTCTTCGTGCAGCACGTCGTCGAGATCGACCTCTTCCTTGCGCATAACGATGGAGTCCTCTTCGTTACGGGCGAGCCAGAAGAGATCGTCAATCAAGCTATTCAATCGACGGCCCTCTCGTTGCACGGTCGCGGCCACGGTCGGCCAGTTGGCCGTGTCGGCGTGGTCGGCAGCGCGGTCGATCGTGGCGAGCAGGGTCGTGAGGGGGCTGCGGAGTTCGTGCGAAGCATTCGAGACGAACTCTTGCTGTGACCGCTTGGCGTTTTCGAGGCGAGTCAACATTTCGTTGACGGTGATGGCCAGCCGAGCTAGCTCATCTTGGGCCTTCGGCACGGGGATGCGCTCGGCGAGATCGCGAGCGGCAATGGTCGCGACTCGTCGTCGAATCGCCTCGACTGGTGCGAGGGTCACTCCAATACCCAACCACACCAAGAGCGTCGAAAGAAGCAGCAGGAGGAGGAAGAAGCCAATGACCGTGGAGTGCAGAACGTTGAGGGAGTTTCTGGCGGCCGAACCGTAACTCCAACCGAAGACGAGGGCTCGCCCGGAGTGTGTCTGAATGACAACAACGCTGCCCGTTGATAATTCGCGGTCGATGGTTTGGCGTTGGGGTGACGTGAGGAGTCGAGGGACGTACCCACTCTGACTTCCCAGGGCGGGGGTCACGTGAGCGAGAACGGACTCGCTCAAAATGGCGGAACTAGCGGCCAATACGCGGGTGCCCGCAAAATTAGTGATCTGCACGACGGTGTCGCCCACCATGGGGATCGCGTAGCGAACGCTGCTCGAGGGGTGATGCTCAATGTAGGTATCCTGGGCGCGCACAATGGCCGCAGAGACTGCGTTGACCGCGTCGGCGTGCAAGGACTTCGTCGTTAAATTGAGTAGTGAGATGCCGGTGACGACCAAGACTCCGGTGGTGGCCAGAGCGGAGAAAAACGTCAGTCGGGTACGGATTGACCCACGGATCATAGGGTGCCGAGCGTGTACCCAACACCACGCACCGTGGCGATCAATGACTGCGCTCCAGGTCGGTCCAGCTTACGGCGAAGGTAGCCCACGTAGACCTCAACGATGTTGGGGTCACCATCAAAATCAACACCCCAGACCGCGGCGAGTATGTCGGACTTCGTTACGGGGCGACCCAGGGAGTTCATGAGGCAGTCCAGCAGTCGGTACTCCCGAGGTGTCAAGGAAATGGCCACGCCATTGACCTTGACTTCTCGCTTCATCGGGTCAATGATGACGTGACCAATCACGATTGGCTGGGGGCGGCCGAGGTCGTGACGACGCAGGAGTGCCTGGACGCGAGCCAGCAGAATGGCGCTCTCGAAGGGCTTTCGGAGGAAGTCATCGGCCCCGACTTCGAGTCCTTCGATTTCGTCCAGTTCGCCATCTTTCGCGGTGAGCATCAGGAGAGGTGTGGTGTTGCCAGACTCACGGAGGTCCATGCAGACGGAGAAGCCGTTGCGCTTTGGCAACATGATGTCGAGCAAAATCGCGTCGTACTCGTTGTCCATGGCGGCCTCGTAGCCCGCCACGCCGTCGTAGCGGATGTCAACGAGAAACCCGGCGTCACGAAGTTGGTCCGAGACGGCCTGGGCGATTGCTTCGTCATCTTCAACTACTAGTACGCGACGCTCGGCTGACATATAAAAAAACGCTAGTCGCTCTACTACTCAAGTGGTGGATAGCCCTGACGGCATTACTGCAGGTAGAGGTGTCCAGCGTGCTCGACTACCGAGAGGGGGGTGAGACCACTCGAGGCGGGGCCGTTGACGACACTGCCGTTGGCGACTTCGAAGGTGGATCCGTGGCAGGGGCAGACC
>Ga0136642_1000739_pt1 | contig 15723 bp, 7 predicted proteins | sample LowCatLa1302831Y_FD_115313 | JGI IMG/M metagenome (GOLD analysis project Ga0136642, IMG submission 115313) | Freshwater microbial communities from Lower Cathedral Lake, Yosemite National Park, California, USA - 13028-31Y | ecosystem: Environmental > Aquatic > Freshwater > Lake ... | reverse complement strand
GGTTATCCCCAAAACGGCTATGCCTTTGGATTTGGTGTACAATTCCCCAACAACCCAGCAGGCAATGATTTCTTTCTGAGAACTGATTTTTTGCCCAACAGATTGTTTAGATTCGACGGTGCGGGACAAACATGGGTCAAAGTCGAGGACAGTGTACGTATGGACATGACTAATACTGACACCCGAAACACGCTCAAGACCAGTTTCATTAATAATAACAATTACACTTACAATAATCAAATAGCTAGCGATGTAATTGCATTGACTGCTGGCGCATCTATTATTTCTACTAGAATATTGTATTCCCTAGGCAGCACTGCTCCGTATGTTGTGATCAAGATAGGAGTTACCACTCTGGAGTATGCGTTGAGTGATTACCCAGCCTTGTATTCCACATACGATTACACCAGTATTACTGGAACTGTGACTGCTTGTTTGAGAATCACATTACCTATCATAAGTGCCCAACAACAAACCATTCTATACAGCGGTCAATACACAGTTTCACTGTATAACACACGAGATGCTCAACGAAACAGTCTTAGCAAAGCACTTAAACCCAGGGCGGATCTATAATGCAGTTTTTTTACGACGGGCAAGTAAGACGATACCTTACTCAAACCATTAGAGCTTTCAGCAATTTCGTTGTGAAATACGGGGATGGCTCGCTACATCAGGTGCCTGTGATGTATGGAGACCCTGATCGTGCTGTAGCCAGCATCATTAGACAAAACAGCGAAAATGTGGTCAACAGTGTTCCCAGGATCAGTATATACATCAGCGGTTTGGATTTAGATAGAGATCGATTGGCTGATCAGAGTTTTGTAAGCAAACTAAACTTTAGAGAGCGTGATGTAAACAACAGCAGTCAATACACAGGCGCTCAGGGCAGAAACTACACAGTGGAACGACTGATGCCCACTCCATATAAACTCACAATGAAATGTGATATATGGAGCAGTAGCACTGAACAAAAACTACAGATCTTGGAACAAATACTGGTGCTGTTTAATCCCAGTTTGGAACTACAAACCACAGACAACTATATAGATTGGACCAGTATCAGTGTGTTGAATCTAGGCGCCATAAATTGGAGTAGTAGACAAGTGCCGGTGGGCAACGATACTCCTATCGAAGTGGCCAGTTTAACTCTGGACAGTCCCATTTGGATCAGCCCGCCCGTCAAGGTCAAACATCTTGGTGTTATTACAAAAATCATTGCCAGTGTTTACAATGGTTCTAGTACGTATCCCACCGGATATGAGCAGGGTCTGGGCATTGATCCTGCTGTGCAAAGTGACGGGAATACCACTGCATTTAACTCATTGCTTGCAACTGAAACAGTGACCATTACAGGCTTTACCATACAGGTATATAACGGACAAGCCATACTGCTGAAACAAACAGACGGATTCAGTCCTAGAGAACCCACGTTGGACATACCTGTACCAACTGGTGCTCCGCTGGATTGGAATGTGTTGTTCAGCCAGTATCCCGGACAATATGTTGCTGGCAGTAGCACACTGTATCTGCAACAGCCCAACGGCACGTATGTGATTGGCACAGTTGCCATAAACAGTTTAGACTCCACCAAGCTGACAGTTAATTACAATCCAGACAGTTTAACATCCAATACTGGCATAGACAGTGGTGGGCATCTCAGCTATGATGTAACAAATTACAATGCTGCCACTTCTAATAGGCCATCCAGCCCGGGTACATTTGATGCCATTATCAATCCTTTGACTTACAATCCAGGCACAGTGGCTTCAGGCACTAGGTACCTAGTGATAGAAGACATTGGCAACGCAAACAACAGTGTGCCTGCTACCGCATGGGGCAATCTTGTGGCCATGGCCAACGACATCATAGAATACACAGGCACTGCATGGAAGGTTATTTTTCACGCCAGTCAGAATACCACGGTCATGATATGGCAAACGAATATATACACTGGAGTTCAATACTTGTGGAATGGTGTTTCATGGGTCAAGAGCTTTGAAGGTGAATACACAGCGGACCAATGGAAAATCGTATTGTAAAAGATCAAATAGTGTGCAGTGGTGCATTGTTTTATGCAAAAAACACCAGACGGTTTCTTCTACTACAAAAGAAAGCTGGCAAGCATGAAGGCACATGGGGATTAGTTGGCGGTACCAATGTGCAAGGTGAAACGCCATGGCAAGGCCTTCAACGAGAAATAGCAGAAGAAATTGGCAGTGTTCCCGCACTGCTAAAAACCATACCGCTTGAAACATTTGTATCAAACGATCGTGTTTTTAATTTTCATACATACTTGTGTGTTGTAGAAAATGAATTTGTACCAATATTAAGCGATGAACATCTAGGTTGGGCTTGGACCGTGATGGATCGTGCGCCCAAACCCTTGCATCAAGGTCTTAGAAATAGTTTCAGTAGTAAAACCATACGCACAAAGTTACAAACTGTATTTGATCTAGTAGATTTGATCTAGCTAATAAAAAAAAGCACCTTGCGGTGCTTTTTTATTATTTTACTGTTACAACACAGTCATCTGTGCCGGACCAATATTGAAATCCGCAACTTACTGTGGCAGCATCACCTGTTCCCAAATGATTGGCAAGCAAGCGCACTTTGCCTTTGCCTTCAACTGTCTTAACCTGTTGTTTGTTCAAAACGCCAGCAGTTGTTTTAAGGTACACAGTAGCATTATGCTCTGTATCTAAAGGTGCACCTTGCGCTGTTCCTAGATAAAATTCCAAATCCACATAACCATCTGCTTCTACTTCAGCAGTTTTGTTTGTAAAAAATATTTTTGGCATGTGGGTATGTAACATCATGCCTTTAGCAACAGTCAAAGGTACAGGTTGTACTGTTGCATTTATTCTAGCCAATCCTTCTTCGGCAACTGATACTAAAATATCCCAATCTGTAGGAGGCATATCTGCTAAAGGAACAATAATGGCAATCATGGCATTATTTTTTCCTAGATTGGCCCAGGCAAACGGATTAAGTTTGCTAGTGGCCGTATGCGCAACGGAGTTGTGTATCACCGCAACAGCTGATCTGTTTGCCACTTGCCTAGAATATGTTAAAGGCAAACTGGATTTCTCGACTATATTTAAGGGGCTGTCTGGTGTGTAAATTTGATATACTGCATGATCGCTGAAGTCGGGTAATTTGGTGATGCCATCAAATTCAACTGAATTGCTTTCCTGATGTGAAATAACCACGGTGCCCGTTACAGGATCATTATGGGTCACTGTGGTGTGTTCATAAACTGCAAATTTATCAGTGGTCCATAGAGGTTTCTCGTCAGGCAAAGGCATGTTCATGGGTGCAAACATAGGGGTTTCTAACTGTTGCTGCCATGCTTTCTTCAGATCTTGGATAGGGAAGGCAGGATAGGTTTTATAAGTTAGTCCTGTTTCTGATATGGTAACATCCAACGCAAACGTTGGTTCTGCTGTGCCAACAGATAGATATAAATTCATGCTAGGGCTCCTTGTGCTCTCTTTAAGTATTTATCACAGTGCTCTGTCCGTACACTTCTATATTGTCGATAACAGCTACTTTTTCGCTTACCACTTTGATAGGGATCATCTTTTTCTGCGTCCATTCTTCGTGTTTCATCATGGTGCCAAATATGTCCTGGCGCTCAGTGGGCAAGCCTTCTGCTTTGATAGTGACAGGAATGTAGCCATTGGTTATTTTCATGATACTGAGTGCAAACAAGGGTACAGCATCGCTGTAGGCATTGTTGCAACTGGCTGTCCAGTATTCCCCATCAAGGAACATGCATGCACCTTTGCAAATGTGCAGAACAGGGCATCCGCCGCACTCCTTACGATTGCTCCAGTGTGTGCTGGTTTTAATTTCCACTTTGTCAAGTTCAGCTAGATTACCACCCAGGTGTGTTTCGCCGTTTTTGCCAATTTCCAAGGCGCTGACGTTTTGACAGGTAATCACATTGCCTTTTAGATCAAATGCTATGATGCTTTCATCATCCATGCCGCATTTTTGTCCCAGAAATTCAGCACTCTTGTGTGTGAGCACAGCTTCGGTAAAATCATCCACTTTTTGCAGAATGCCAGTGAATCCAATGTCGCCGTTTGATCCGTATATTTCTCCAAATGCCTGTTGTCTAAATGCAAAATGTTCCGCCTTGGTTTTCATGGAATTTTCCAAACCATCAGCATCATAGGCATCCACAAAAGCACCTTCTCCTAGAGTAACGCTGGGATCATTGGTAAAATCTACGAACCAATCATAGATGGCTTTACGGCTGGTGTTTTTGCTGTTGAGCATGCTGTTGAAACTGATGCGATCCAAGGGTCTCAGTATTTGATAAAGATCTAATACAATTTCGCGTTTTTTTGGATCGTCAAAAGGATCCGGGCCGCGCACATGCTGTCCTGGACCGTCATGGCTGATGCTCACACTGAATCCCATGCTGTACAACCAGGCACAATTTTCTTCTGTTAGCAAACTGCCATTAGTGATAACACTGAACTGCGGTTTTTTCTTCCAGGACTCAAAACGATCAGCGATGGCTTCTGCCAAAGGCTTCATGGTTTTCCAGTATACAAATGGTTCGCCGCCCCAGAATTCCACTCGCAATCCCTGTTGCTCGTCAAATTCCAAGTTGTTGAACAACTGCATGAAATTTTCAATGTCTTTGGCATTGGTTTCTCTTGGGCGCTCAACAAACTTTTGACTGCAATAGTCGCAACTGTAGTTGCAACTGAGACCCATTTGTATTTTTACTATACGTGCAGATTTGGATTTTTTCAAAGGGCGATCTTTGTCAAAGCTCACATAGGGCTTTTGCTCATGCACATGTGTTACAGTGGCAAGAGCTTTGGGATATTCATACACAAACCCAGTTTCATCCACCAGCGTGTTGGTTTGATTGTCATAGTAAAATATTTTTTCGTCGTCTGCGTTCCGTGATGCCAGTATTTCAAATTTCATGAGTGACCTTGGTTAGTTAACAGTTGCAGTTGCAATTGCAGTTACAGTTTACACTGTAACTGGTGTAATTGCAATTAAAAGTGCAGGCACAGTTACAGTTGGCTTGTAACCATGCTTGTCCATCACAATTCTGACAGTTAACACGACCATTGATAGTACAGTTGTAGCAGTTGATATTTCCGCAGTTGCAGTTGTTGTTGGTACAATTGCCGTTGTTGCATTGACCTTTATTCTGACTGTTGAAGTAAGTTAAGTTTCTAAATTCTGCTAGGTCTGGATAGGGGTCGCGGAAGGTGGGTCGCGGTGATGATCCACAATTGCTGTTGTAGCCCACGCAATTTCCGCCGTTTGGTGCGTTCTGAAAATAGCCGCCCAAACTGGGTGCAACATAATTATGCAAAAAACCCAGGCCCATGTTACTTCTACCAACGCCAGTTTCGCTGGCAATATTATCAAAGCTGATGTTTGAGCCAGGTAGCGTTAAGGGATTAACAATATTGGGATCAACTGGCTTGTTAACGTTAGTTTGATCTGACATTGTTATTCCTTATCAATCTTGGCTTTCAACTCTTTTACCATGGCACTCAGTTCCTTGACTGCTTCAATCACAAGTGGTGTTAACTTTTCGTAATGAATTGTCATGTACTTAGCGTCAATGGGTGCAGGTTTCACAATTTCTGGCAGGATCTTTTGTACATCCTGAGCACTCACACCAACTTCACGTATGGGCTCATAGCCCAGAGCCTGTGCAGTTTCGTTGGCTTCATAGTAGAAACCAGTAAGTGTTTCCAATTTTTCCAAAGCATTTTCAATATTGCCCAGGCGTGTTTTGAGTCTGTCGTCTGAGTAGTATGCTGTGATGTTGCTGGTGGCATAAATCTGTCCGTCACCTGGGTTGTTACTTGTACCAACACCCAAACTGCCCAAGTACATGAAACAGCCACTAGTTCTACCGTTGATGTTGTTCACACTGGTCAAATTCAGCGTTGTGGTGCTGGCCAGTGTAACAGTGGTACCAGTAATGGTGTGTGTGCCGCCAGTGGTTCCTATATTGATGTTTGGAGCTGATGTGGCAAGGTTCAGTGTGGCCGTATTGGTGGCCATGTTTACTGTACCAGTCGTAACACCGTTGGTCAAGAAGTTGAAGTTAGTACCTTGTGCTGGGAATGTTTGTATACCAAAGTTACTTGCTGCCGCAGTGTTGAAACTGATACCTTCTGTAGTGGTCCATGATGCTTGATTCACGTTGCCGCTGGTTGGGCCAGTGGCTGTGTTGGTCCAGAAAAACTGTTTGTTGGTTGAACCATACAGTTTCATGCCGCCGCCGTTGGCATAAGCATCGTTGGATCCTGGGGTAATGTTTGTTACAGTGCCTGCCGCAGGAGTGTTTCCGCCTGTTACTATAACTACCATGCTGGTAGCACTGGGCACAGTTAGTATCAACTGTGAAGTGTTACCTGAACCAAAACTGCCTGAGCCGTTGGTGGCTGAAATGGCACTGCCGGGCACCAAGTTTGTGGTTGTGGTCATACCGCTCACTGTGGCATACCATGGACTGCCGTTCACATTGCCTATGGTAAAGGTCAAGTTGTTGGTACCGTTGGCGCTGGTGCCACCAAATGCACTACCGCCTATGGTCACTGTGTCACCTATGGCGTAGTTCAAGCCGCCTTGATTGACAGTGATCACCGTTACACCAGTGTATGTAGCGCCTCCACCACTAATGGTAATGTTGAATGTGGCTCCAGTGCCGTTACCGCTTGTACTGAGTGGAGATACATTGGATATGCTAGCTGTGTAGCCCGATGGAATTTTCTGACCACTTATGGAAAGAAAAGTGGTTGATCCAGTAATGGATCCGCCAATAGTGGTCACAGTGCCTGAGCCAAAGTTGATAGGGTTGATGTAGCCAATTTCAATATTTTTGTCTTCCACCAACACACTGCTGGAGTTCACTTGCACCAAGTTGCCTTTAATATACACAGCACCGTTGAATGTTGTGGTACCACCGGCAGCTCCAATGTTGATGTTGGTTGCCGCACCACCAAAATTGATTGTGGTGGTATTGGAGTTGACCAAGTTCATGGTTGATGCACTTTGCACCAAATCGCCGTTCATGAGCAATGCATAGGTACTGCTGTTGCCGTTACCAGTTTGAGTAAAAGTTGGACCACCATCAAATGATATCACAACGTATCTTTGAGTATCTGATGCCAGCACAACCACACTTTGGTTGGGCATGACCAAGCTGGTGGCTCCTGAACTGCCTGGTCCAACAAATGTTGCAGTAGGAGTGTTCAAGGTAACAAAACCGCCTGAGTTGTTGTAGAACGTTTGTGTTGATCCATAATAAATGGTGGGATCAGGAATGGTAACCGCATAAGGCGGACTTCCCACTAGCTCTGTTACCAAGCCCTGACTTGGAGTTGTGATAACAGTTTGCGAACTTAACGAAGCAACTGCTGAGGTGTTATAACGTGCCATAATTTATTCTCTCTTGTGATCCTATTATTGTGTTGATGTTTCGATACCGTACACAGTTGAATTCACAGTGCTTGCGGCACTGGCTTGACACACAATGTTCAAACCAGCTTGCATCACTAGACCTGTACGTTCAAACACACCGTAGCCCACAATAGTTGTTGAACTTTCAATAAAGTCCGAAGCCAAAGGTGCTGCCACGTTGGCTGTTGTGCACATTGCCAGCTTGATAGTGACCGCAGTGGCTGCTGTATTTGTCAACGACACGTTGAAAATACTGTAGTTGTTGCTGGGCACTGTGTACAGTATGGTGTAACCAGTATTGGTTACCTGCACTGAGCCAGCTGTTTGTGGTGTTGTAAATCGTCCTGTTGCCATGTTGTTATTTCTCCAAAATTTTTATCTTTGTGCGAAGAATGTAAGAGCAACGGGTGCCCCATCAATTCCACCTGTAAATAGCATTTTACTGCTAACGTAAATCTGTTGATATCCAGTGGTATTGTAAATTTGGTTGTTACCAACAAATATCACACCCGCCGTTAGTGTATTTACGTTCAAACTGCTCGAACCGCCACCTATCTGAGCTGTAATATAGCTCTTGATAGCTTTCTGCGTTGGAACAATGTTGTCGCTGTTGGCAGTAAAGTATGGATCTGTGCTGAACGATGTAATCGTAGCTGAACCGATGCCCACTGTAACAGATCCCAATGTCAAACTCTGCAATCCAGCCAAGTTGAACGCACTGGCATTCAAGCTGGCAGTACCAGTTGCTTGTTGCACTCCAAACAAGTTACCAACGTTGAAGTTGCCGTCTTGGTCCGTACTGGTAAAGAATGTGCGTCCACCAATGTTGTTCAATGTCTGATTGGCACTGATTGCATTTGAAGGTATCACGTTGGGATAATTGGTTTGGGTTTGATTACCAGTACCAATGTACAAGAAATCATGTCCAGTCAAACGCACTTGGCTGTATTTCAATCTTGTTGTGATCAAGTTGCCAGTGGCAGGTGCAAGATACACACTCAAGCCAGGATTGATTTGGAAAGTTGCTGTGTAGTTGCCTGCAACGCCCAACAAATTGGTAACGGCAACCAGCTTGTACCATGCATTTGGAATTGAAGCAAACTGCACGTTTGCGCCTGCTAGAGGTGCTTGGTACAAATTGCTCACATTTATAAATGTGCTGGTTTGATAGATATCACTGTATCCGTCACCTGATTGACTGGCCGTTGCTGTGGCGTTGGCCGCACCCCTGTTGGGGAAACTAGGATTAGCAAGCACACCGTCGCCTGTTCTCACACGCACCAGTGCGGCGTTGATACGATTTGGATCAGTAATAGTTGCTATTGGTCCAGTGGTATATATCATGCCAGTTGGTGCTGTTGTTGTCAACGTCACAGGCGTTGTGCTGCCTGAAGTAGCAGCCACTTGAAAAGTGCCTGCTGGAGCCACTGTTGGGGTAATGCTGGAGCCAATCACAAAGTAAGTAGTTTGCACAGTCAAACCGCCTGAACCAACTAGGTTGAATTCAATTGGCTGATTGGCTTGTAACCCTTCAATATTGTCAGCTGTTACTATGTTGGTACCAGCTGTGGTTGCTGTGACGTTGCCTTTGGCAAAACCACTGCCTGGTTCAACCATACGTACTTCACTCACAGCGTTACTTAGTACCTTAACACGACCGTAAGGAGTAGCACCAGTATGTATCACAGCCGCTGTTGTACCTGCGGTGTTGGCCACACACACAAACAATGGATTGTATCCTACATTCACTGCTAATGGATTGCCAAATGTTACACTGCTCCAGTTCTGTGTTGACGGCAAAGTTTGTACAGTCCAATTGATGCCGTCCCAGCTGGTGGCGCTCACGTTGCTGTTTGCGGCAACAACTACAAATTGTCCTTCGCCGTAACTAATGCTGGACCAACTGTAAATACCTGGAAGTCCTGCGCCACCGCCAACTGTGGACAAGTTCCATGAACCGCCACCGTTGAATGAGTATGCAACACTTGTGCTGTTGCTGGCTATGGCAACAAATCTGCCATTACCGTAAGCAATGCCGCTCCATGCCAAACTGGCTGGCAAAGTCACATTGGAACCGCCTGCTGTTTGAGGTATGGCCCATGTGGTACCGTTGGTGCTTGTTATAGCAATATTTCCGAATGTAGGAATAGCTACAAACAATCCAGTTGAAGTATTTCCAGAAGCGCCAGTACCAGTTGAACCATATGCAACTGCACTGAAATATTGAGTTGCGGCTGCGGCTGGCACTGTTCTTGCACTCCAGCTTGATCCGTCACTACTGCTTGCAACTATACCGGCACCTCCTGTGCCACCTACAACAACATATTGGCCACCACCGTAGGCAATTGCATTGTAACCTGCACTTGGTGTGGTCATTGGGTTCCAAGCACCTGCCACACCTGTTGGTGCAACGTTTGCGCCTGCTGTTGTTGGGCTAATTGCTACAAATCTTGCTGATAAATCTGCAATGGTTATTGTTGGCACAGTGGTATAACCAAAACCAGACACTGTGACTGCATAACTACTGATACCGTTGTTGGTTAATGTTGGCGTTACAACCGCTTGAGTTCCCACGTATAACAAGTTCACAGTGCCGTTAGCCACTGTACCACTGGTATGAGTTGGACCACTTGTGGTGAATGTGCCTGTGCTTGAAGCTTGGTAATAGTTGGTTACGTTGGGTGTTACACCTGTATTCAAGAAATAGTAGTAACTACCGCTTGTGCCCGAACCACTACTGCTCCAAACTGTACCACTAAATGGAGCACTGAGTGTAACTGATGGTGCAGTGCTATTGTATCCATAATTTTTGCCCCATGTTACAGGAGTAACTGCGGTTACTGAACTTGTAACAACTGCCACGTTTGCACCACTTGTATATGTAGAACCATTAATGGTCATAGTCACTGTTGTGATTGTACCGTTGAGAACAGTACATGTTGCAACTGCGCCTCCGCCAGTACCCACGGGTGTTATAACAATTGTTGGCACTGTTACATAGTTGAATCCGCCGTTCACAATGGTAATACTTGTGACTAGTCCGCCAACCACGTTGGCTGTGAGCACTGCTCCTGAGCCGCCAAAACCACCCAGTGTAACCGTAGCCTGTGCGCCTTGTCCACCGCCATATGTAACTGCGTTCCATGAAGCTGAACTTGGTAAAGCTCCGCCGTTGGCCCATGTTCTTCCGTTGGTGCTGTACTGTGTGGTAGTTGCTCCTGTTGCAATTGCAACATAACTGCCAGAGCCATAAGCAACGCCACTGTAGCTTGCACTTGTGGCCAATGTTCTTGCCGCTTGAGTGTAGCCTGGGCTTGAATAGCTTACCGCTGGCTCGATGATATAGGCTGTAGTCAAATCAGTTGTGTTGTTTATTACAGTGCCTGGAACCACATGATCCCAACCGGCCGCATACAAGGACACAGCTTGGCCTGTGATGGTGTTTACCGAAGCTGGGCTGGTGCCAGTTGCTGTGGTTGTTACACTGAATGTTGTACCGGGAACACCTGCGGTGTTTGTTAAGCCTTGCACATAGTATGCTGAGTAAGATGTTAAACCAAACGGTGCAGTCAATGTGTAGGTAAATGTTAACGGATTAACCAAACTAAATGCAAATGTCAATCCAGTCGGTGTGCCACTGGTGGTTATTGGGTTTGTTGTGCCGCCGCTTGTGGTTACTAGTGTTATAGCACTTACGGTTGGTGTTGGAGTTGCGGCCACATAGTATGTGCCATTTGCAATTGATCCGCCACCGCTGTTTGTTCCGCTGATTACCACAGGTGTTCCAGCTGGTAAAGCCGCGCCTAAAGCAGTAAATGTCAAATTACCTGATGCACCAATGTTTACTGATGCCAAGTTGCCACTTGTTATTACAGTGCCTGCTGTTGTACTGATAGTGGTACCGCCTGAAAGAGCTGTAAGCAATGTTACACCAGTTGCTGTTGGTGCTGGGCTTGTGGCAACAAAGAATGTTCCTGTTGCTACTATACCAGTCCCAACGTTGGTACCAGAAACTACCACTTGAGTGCTAGCTGGCAAGGCTGTTACAGTTGATGTGAATGTTATTGCACCAGATGAACCAATAGCTACACCGGCTAAAGGTGCCACTGCTGTGCCCAAATATATTGGCAATGTATTGAACAATGTGGCATTACTACCCACAGTCAACGTGTTCTGTGTACCAGTAATTGTAGCGGCCACTTGGGTCTGTGCAATATTTAACAGCGTTTGAGTACCAGTTGTTGGTGTTCCAGTAATGGTTGTAAAGCTATTGGCTGTTAGAGCATAAGTGCCTGCACCGCCTGCTGTGTAAGTGCTTGTGCTGCCAGACACTGCACCGTAAAGCGTGGTGTTAATAGTTATCACACCAGTCGCTGGATTTACAGTACTGACATATGTTCCTGCAGGAATGCCACTTATTTGTCCCACAAACTGTCCAGGCTGTATGGCATACACTGACCCCACAGTAAATGACGTCAATGTGAGAATGTTTGTGCCAGATGTTCCAGTGAATGTGGCTGTGGCCAAAGCTGTACCTGTGGCAGTTACTTGTCCAGCTACAAAACTTGGGATAACACTGCCACCGCTCAAGACCATGCCTGGCAACAAGTTGCTAAAAGCAGATCCTGACAGTAAGGTCTCTTGCACGTTGGTCACTGAGCCTGCTGTAGGCGTAGTACCTCCTATCACTGCATATGTAATGCTGGTTGTGCTTGGTATACTTACTACTGTAACACTGGTTGGAGTACTGCCAAACAATGTTCCAGCACCGTTAGTAGCTGTAATCTGAGCACCAATTACAAACCCGCTGGTACTGCTCATGCCTGTTATAGTTGCTGTCCATGGATTGCTTGCGGTGCCTGCACCGCCAAGGGTACCTATTGTGCCAGACGAACTGAATGTTGAACTGGAAATTGTTGCTCCAGTAATCGTACCGGTGTTTATGGCTGTGATATATGTTCCGGCTGTAACTGTGCCAGTACTTGTCAGGAACATGCCTGCCACGAATGAACCACTTGCAACAACTGGTGCAACCAGTGTTGGATAAATGCTTGCATATGTTGCAATGATTGCACTGCTACTTGTGGAAGCTGTGGCTGTTGTACTTGCTGTTACACTCAATGTTTTGAATGTGGGACGTACAATTTGTGCGTTTTTAGTATTGTTGTCATATGTGAGTATGGTTGCATATTGACCTACACCGGTACCAGCTGTAATCAACATGTTCATGCCGTTGTAGGTGTTGGATAGTGCGGCATCAGCGGCAGCTATCAATTGATTGCCTGGTCCTCTTGGGTTCACTTGACCAACGTTCACAGCAGAAATATAGCTAGTGCCGCCTGTTGATCCTGTATTGGTAGGATCAATTAGTCTTGTTTCAAACACACCAGCATCTCTAAATTCATCCTGGAATGCCACTGCATTGTAACCTGAACCATTGATTTGTGGCACTGAGTTGGTGTAGTTGAGGCCAGCATTACCATATTCAAATCTCAAAATCTGATTGGTAGCATCCGTTACAACCGAAGTGACTTGTGCGGCAGCACCCCTGTTGTTCAGGTTGGCAAATATAGGAGTTTCAAATGTGTCAGTGCCTTCAGCGATAACACCATACACGCCATATGAACTGTTGCCGTTGGTGGCTCGTAATCTGCCGCCTAGTTCTGCCATGTAGCCTGAATAACAGTAGTAGTTGAAAACTGACACAAGTTCAGCTAGTGAACCACTGCCTGTGTTCCACCAACCAATGCCATCACCAATCACGCATGTGTAGTCATTGGCCACTATAGATTTGTTGCCAGCACTGTGCAATGCGCCATCAACTTTGGCTCCCACGGCTGCATATCCAAACATGGTACAGTTTTGTACATAGGTACTGCGTGTGAGAATCTGCACACTCACATCATTTGGTCCAAATCCTGGGTCAAGACTGGTATAAGCTCCGCCTGTTGGACGTTTAGTTCCATAAGGCCCGGCTGCACTTAGAGTGCCTGTAATGCCAGACAATGTGACATTGCGTATGCCGCTGCCGTTGCGTACCAAGAACATGTTGCTGATAGTAGAGCCAGACACAGCATTATTGTAATTCTCAACTGCACGTAGGCTTCTGTTGTTTCCAGTGTATTGCAAGTCATATATCATGCCGTTCAATAGAGCAGTGATATAGGTCTGTGCTGTGTTAAAGTAGTTCACTGTAAACGAGCTACTGGTGTTGGTCAATACCACTGCTGTTTGAGTGCCTTGACTAACTTGTGTTGTTGACACTGTGAATGTTGTATTGCTGTTTGTGGTCAATACCCAATAAGTTGTACTAGCACTCAACCCGCCAACAACTGAACCACTGAACTGCACTGGATCTCCTACTGTGAAGTTATGGTTGCCTATAGTTGTAATCAAGTTGGTTATGGCCGCTGTGCTGGACACAGTGCCGCCATAACTGGCAGATACATATGCCGTAGCTTCTGCTGTTAAGAATCCAAGATTGGCCCTGATGATTTCGGCGGCATTGATTATGGTTACTGTGCCGTTGTAGTTTAAACTGCCATGAATCATAGGAGTGTTGTAATACAACACAGTGGTAGTTGGTCCAAATGTTGTTGTGGCCGACATGCCGGTAGCAGTGTTTGTTATTGTGTATGCAGTTCCGCTCTTGTAATTTGCGGTGATTGTGAGTGTTGTACTGCTTGGTATGGTATTGATGTAGTACTGATTGTTTGGCCAAATACCGCCGGCCGCATTTACCACCAAAGTCATGGTACCGGTTAGCGAATTTACAGCGATAGCCGACCCACCTGATGTGGTACTCACTGTTATGCCTGTGCCGTTGGCACTCACAATGTAGTACAATTGATATGGAGTTACTCCAGCAAATGTAGCACCACTGAAATAACACTGTTGACCCGCACTAATTCCCAAAGTGGAAGCATAACCGCCAATGTTCAAAAGATTCGCAGTGGTCTGAGCTATAAGCGTACCTGTGGCAGTTGTCATCGACACACTGTTACCGCCAGGGGTAGCACTCAGCGCCATACTGGCACTGGCTGTTGGGCCAAATCCAATTACATAGTAGGTTTGTCCTGAAGTCAACCCACCAAAACTGGTGTTTGACAATGCTATTGCTGATCCTATTACCAGACCAGTAGTGGATATGGTTGCTAGATAAGTGTTAAATGTGATACCAGTAGCTGTGCCAGCTGTAACTGTAATTGCTCCACCTGTAACTGTTGTGAGTGTTATCTGACTTGTGCCGTTGGTTGTTGATTGAACCACATAGCTGTTGCCTGAAGCATATCCAGTCCAGGTTACACCACTGAGAGTGCCTGTCACTGTGAGCACTTGTCCCACATAAAATGTACCAGCCGACTGTGGAGTTCCAAATGTCAAACTGCCTCCTCCGTTGCTGGTGATTGTTCCAACACCAGTGAGAGCAGTTGCAGTAGTGGCTGTGATTGAGCTAGCAAATGCTGAAAGTGTGCTGGACACTGTGGTATTGATGTTGGCTGGCAGGCTTGTGAACACAATTGGTTGATTAACTGCCATGCCACTAGTGCTGGCCACTGTGAGCACATTGGTGCTAGTGGTAGCAGTGGACAATGTAGTTGCAGCCTGTCCATTGATTCTGTAAATCATGTCATCAATCAAGGTTTGTGCTTGCACTTGTCCGCCAGCTGCCGCAATCATCTTGGCCTTGAAGCCAATAAAGTTTATGGCTGAAGTGGTGGCATTCAGCTGATTTAGCACGTTGTTTACCACGTTCTGCGCACTGGTATTCCCTCTGTTAAATGCACGACCAATAGCAATGGTGTTGGCATTGGTTGTGAATAGAACATCATAACTGAGTCCATTCACAATCAAACCAGTGTCTCTATTGGTAAGAGTCGCACTGATGTTGAATGCCTGATTGTACTTGGCCACAAATGCCTGGCTGTCTGCGGCAATTTCAGTTACTCGTGCTTGCAGTTGAGTGAAAGCAAACTGCAAGGCATTGGAGCCAACCAAGGTGTATGCGCCGCTTTGTACTGGTGTAAATGTAGACAGTGTTGTGAATGATGTACCTGTACCTCCAGTGATACTGAGAGTGTATGTGCCCGCCGTGTTGGCTGGGTAGAACAAATATGCACCACTTGCTTGCGAAGTGAATGTTACTGGTGAATTAAAATAGTTGGCAATAGGCACAGTTGTACTAGCTGACACATAGTTTGACGCCACATATGTACCGGCTGGTATGCCAGTTCCTGTGATAAACTGTCCTGCTGAAATACCTGT
>Ga0136642_1000738_pt1 | contig 15748 bp, 11 predicted proteins | sample LowCatLa1302831Y_FD_115313 | JGI IMG/M metagenome (GOLD analysis project Ga0136642, IMG submission 115313) | Freshwater microbial communities from Lower Cathedral Lake, Yosemite National Park, California, USA - 13028-31Y | ecosystem: Environmental > Aquatic > Freshwater > Lake ... | reverse complement strand
GGCTTCGGTAAATAAAGTCATCATCGTAGGTAACGTAGGACGCGATCCAGAAACTCGTTACATGCCAAGCGGCGACGCCGTTACAAACATTTCAGTAGCAACATCTGATCGCTACAAAGATAAACAAACTGGCGAAATGAAAGAAACCACAGAATGGCATCGTGTCGCGTTCTTTGGCAAGCTTGCAGAGATCGCTGGACAGTACCTTAAAAAAGGTTCCCAGGTTTATTGTGAAGGCCGTTTACGTACTCGCAAATGGACTGATGCTAGTGGACAAGAAAAGTATTCCACTGAGATCGTTGCAGAAACAATGCAAATGCTCGGTGGTAAGCCAGTAAGCGGAAGCGGTGATGGTGGCGAGAGTTATGCTCGCTCAAAGCCGGCTGAGCAGTCTGCTCCAGCATCATCAAATGCCGCATCACTTGGTGCAATGGATGACGATATTCCGTTTTAAAAAGTAGTACCGTAATAACAAAACCCCTTCTAGGATTCCTACAAGGGATTTTTATTTGCCCACTCTCATTTTATTGACGTGCATGCCGAATATTCTCAGGCCACGGTGAGTTGTGATCAGTTCTAAATGGGTTGATATCTAATCCACCCCGTCTGGTGTAGCGTGCATAGACAGAAAGTTTCTCTGGTTTGCAGCAGCGCTTAATATCAGTAAAGATGGTTTCTACGCAATGCTCATGAAACTCACCTAATTGCCTAAAGCCAATTAGGTAGCGCAATAAACCCTCTTCGAGAATCGGGCGCCCTTGATAACGAATCTGCACACTAGCCCAGTCTGGCTGGCCTGTAACGGGGCAATTTGATTTCAGTAAGTGGGAGACAAGGCACTGTTCGATCGGACCAAAGGATTCATTTACGCTAAGCAGACTTGGGTCTGCAGGTAGATTCGGATCTACTTCAATATCAAGGCGATCCATCAGAATGCCACCCATTTCTTGCATTCCTTTTTTCGCAATAGATTCTGTTGGATTAATTCGAGTGGTAATTTTGCTACCAGCAACAGCTGATAAATCAGTGATGAGTCTCTCTTTGACCTCAGCCTCATTTTCAAAGCGAGCACTATTAAGACTGTTGAGATAGAGCTTGAATGACTTGGACTCAATCATATTAGGTGAGTCTGCGGGTATCTGAAACTCTGCCAATGCTATTTGAGGTTTACCTTTTTGATTAAGCCAACTGAGCTCAAAGGCATTCCATATATCAACACCTACGAAAGGCAAAGCCTGACCGTCTTTAAGGCCAAGCTTTAAACGATTCTGGGCTCTTGGGATGGGAAATAGCACACTGGGATCATATTGATCTGGATATTGTGAAGATTGTCCAAGCGGAAGTGTTGCCATGATGCTTATTTTGTTTTGGGTCTGTTTGATACGCCGGATACCACATGGCCAGTAGGCGCAACAGATGCAGCTGATTGGCAATGACCGGTTTGATCATCGAAGAAGAAATCTGGCTCGAATTCTCGTAAGAATTCACTCTTCGATAACCCCCCTAGGAACATTGCTTCATCTACATCGATACCCCATGCCATCAGAGTACGAATGGCGCGTTCATGTGCAGGAGCAGAGCGCGCAGTTACCAATGCAGTGCGAATGCGCATCCCGTTTTCGCTAGTGGAGCGCTGTAGTCTGTGGAGTGCTTCAAGCAATGGTTTAAAAGGCCCAGGTGGTAATGGAATATCAACCTTCTTGCTTTCATGATCTACAAAAGCCTCGAGGCCTTTTTTCTGGAAGACTTGCTCTGCTTCATCTGAAAAGAGTACAGCATCTCCGTCAAATGCAATTCGAATTTCATTTGGATGGGATTCTGCAGTTTTGCTTGATTCTGGATAGACTCTTGCCGCTGGAAAGCCAGCATCAATCGTAGCGCGCACATCATCTTCATTAGCAGATAAGAAAAGATTAGCTTGTAATGAGCGAAGGTAATGGTATGGAGGACGACCTCTTGTAAATACGCCACGCTCGAGATGTAAGCCATGATGTTCTGCAGAGCGGAATACTCTTAGGCCGCTGACTGGATCATTACGTGAGAGGATCACTACCTCAACGCGTTGTTCACCCTTATCATTAAATGCAAGGAGTTTTTTGACCAAGGGAAATGCCACGCCTTTTTGAGCTGCCTCACTAAGACGCTCGAGCTGTAATTTCATATAGGCGCTGTCATTCGCTGATTCGAAGATACGATTCTCTTCTTCAAAATCAAACAGGGCGCGCGAAGAAATTGCGACGACAAGTTTTCCGGTTAGCGTATATGACATCTTACGTATTCAATTTTATTTTAGGAAAAGACGATAAGCGGGATTATTACTTTCATCCCAATGTGGATAACCTAATTTTGCTAAAAAGGTTTGAAATTTCTTTTGCTCATTCTTGGGAACCTGGAGGCCTACCAAGATACGGCCATAGTCAGCACCATGGTTACGGTAATGGAACAAGCTGATATTCCAGTTAGGCGCCATGCTCGTTAAGAATTTCATCAGCGCCCCTGGACGCTCAGGAAATTCAAAGCGGTAGAGTAATTCATCTTTAGCAAGTACAGAGTGACCACCCACCATATGGCGCAGGTGAGACTTTGCTAATTCATCATGCGTTAGGTCGATGGTTGCAAACTTAGCTTTGCAGAAATGCTTTGCAATTGACTCACTATCACCTGATTTTTGAGTGCTAACACCAACAAAAATATGCGCTTCGCTTTGATCGCCAATGCGATAGTTAAACTCAGTCACATTACGCTTACCAAGTAATTGACAGAAACGCTTGAATGATCCGCGCTCTTCTGGAATGGTAACTGCAAAGATGGCTTCACGAAACTCGCCAACGTCTGCACGTTCTGCTACAAAGCGTAGTCGGCTAAAGTTCATATTGGCACCGCAGGCAACTGCTACAAGTGTTTTCTTCTGAATGCGCTTTTTCTCTACATACTTTTTCATACCTGCAATGGCTAAGGCGCCAGCAGGCTCAAGGATACTGCGGGTATCGGTGAAGACGTCGTTGATTGCTGCACAGATTTCATCTGTATCAACGGTGACGATTTCATCAACTACTTTTTTACAAATGCGGAAAGTTTCTTTGCCAACTAATTTGACAGCAGTACCGTCAGAAAATAAGCCAACATCTTTCATTTCAATTCGTTTGCCTGCTTTGAGAGATTGATTCATGGCATCAGAGTCTGAAGCTTGCACACCAATTACTTTGGTCTTGGGGCTAACCGCTTTGATGTATTCACCAATGCCAGCAATCAAGCCGCCGCCGCCAATTGCTACAAATACGGCATCGATAGGCTTTTCATACTGGGTAAAAATTTCATGAGCAATAGTTCCTTGACCAGCAATGACATCAGGATCATCAAATGGATGGACAAAAGTCAGACCCCGTTTTTTACCTAAGAGTTCGGAGTACTTAAAGGCATCGCTATAAGATTCTCCGTGCAGAATGATTTCTACCCATGAACCGCCCCTGGCCTTTACTGCATCAATTTTTAGGCTAGGAGTGGTTACTGGCATCACGATCACAGCCTTACATTTCATTTTGGCTGCTGAAAGAGCTACCCCTTGGGCATGATTACCCGCTGAAGCTGCTATCACACCGCGCTCTAGAACAGCTGGGGATAAGTTGGCCATCTTGTTATAGGCGCCACGGAGCTTGAATGAGAAAACTGGTTGGTTATCCTCTCTTTTTAAGAGGACCTGGTTACCCAAACGTTTGGTGAGCTCAGGGGCCAGCTGCAGCTCAGTTTCTCTGGCTACGTCATAGACGCGAGCCGATAAAATTTTCTTTAAATAGTTTGTTGCCATCCAATGAGCGTACCACGGATGGCTCCTAAGCCCTTAGATTTGCAAGGGTTTATCTCTTCGGGGAGCGACTTTTGCCTTTTCCTGCCACTATCAGGTTCGCTCAATTAAAATACTAATTTAACAAAAATGTTGCTATGAATGCCCCATTAGCTTTGAACCAGTTGTTGGATGCCGAGGCGGACTCCCCCCGTCTTCGTGAAATTCCTTATAACTACACCTCCTTTTCAGATCGAGAGATTGTTATTCGCCTACTGGGCGAGGAGTCATGGCGCGTTCTAAATGATTTGCGCGGCGTCCGTCGCACGGGCCGCTCTGCAAGAATGTTGTTTGAAATCTTGGGTGATATTTGGGTGGTTCAACGCAATCCATTTTTGCAGGATGATTTATTGGACAGCCCTGATCGCCGCAAACAGCTGATCGATGCTTTATGGCATCGACTGGGCGAAGTCAAAAAAAGAAATGGTGGCGACTCTGCTGATCAAGTAGAAATTTTATTAAGTGCTGCTTACGGCGCTATCGAAAGTTTTGAAAACGGCTTTAAAGAAGTTGAGCAAATTCGCAAGCGTGCCAATAAAGAATTGGGGCGCCATACTGCTACTGATAATATTTGTTTTGATGGTGTATCACGTGCCGCACACGTGACGGATGCAACTGACTGGCGGGTGGAGTATCCATTAGTTGTTCTGAAGCCTGATTATGAATCTGAAATTCCAGGCTTGGTTAAAGCTTGTGTTGCTTTGGGTCTCACGATCATTCCTCGTGGAGGAGGCACTGGTTATACCGGTGGCGCCATTCCCCTCTACGCCATGTCTGCAGTGATTAATACCGAGAAGCTTGAACAAATAGATGGAGTAAAGCACAAACGCCTTCCTGGCCTTGAGCATGATGTGCCTACGATTTTTACGGGTGCTGGAGTTGTAACCCGTCGAGTATCTGATGCTGCAGAACGGGCTGGACTCGTATTTGCAGTTGACCCCACTTCTGCAGATGCCAGCTGTATTGGCGGCAATATTGCTATGAATGCGGGCGGCAAAAAAGCAGTGATCTGGGGAACTGCTCTGGATAATCTTGCAAGCTGGCGCATGGTTGATCCTCAAGGTAATTGGTTAGACGTGGAGCGTCTTGAGCATAACCTTGGCAAGATTCATGATGTTGCAACTGTCCGCTTCCAGCTAACATGGTCTGATGGCAATAGTAAGCCTGGTCAACGCATTCTGAAAACAGAATTACTAGAAGTTGAAGGTAAACGTTTCCGTAAAGAAGGTTTAGGTAAAGACGTTACGGATAAATTTTTATCTGGCTTACCTGGCATTCAAAAAGAAGGATGCGACGGTTTAATAACTAGTGCAACTTGGATCTTGCATCGCATGCCTCAATTTATGCGTACTGTGTGCCTTGAGTTTTTTGGCCAAGCACGTGAAGCTATTCCGAGTATTGTGGAGATCAAAGCGTATTTAGATGGCTTAAGTAAACAGGGTGGCCCGATCTTAGCTGGGCTGGAGCACTTAGACGATCGTTACTTAAAAGCGGTTGGCTATTCCACAAAATCTAAGCGCAATAGCTTACCTAAGATGGTTTTAGTTGGGGATATTGCTGGCGATAATGAAGAAGCGGTAGCGGCAGCTACTAGCGAAGTAGTACGCATGGCGAACTTGCGTGCTGGTGAAGGTTTTGTTGCTGTAAGCGCAGAAGCTCGTAAAAAGTTTTGGTTAGATCGAGCCCGAACAGCAGCTATTGCTCGTCATACCAATGCATTTAAGATTAATGAAGACGTTGTTATTCCATTGCCGCGGATGGGCGAGTACACCGATGGTATTGAGCGTATCAACATTGAACTATCTTTAAAAAATAAATTACAAGTTCTTGATGGCCTAGAGATATTTTTGAAAAAAAGTGGTTTGCCATTAGGTAAGACCGACGAAGAATATGAGATACCAACAGCAGAAATCTTGGGAGATCGAGTTCAGCAGGCCCTAGAGCTTATTGCTAAGGTGCGTATTCGCTGGTCTGATTGGCTCACGCAGATGGATACCTATTTCCCGCAACTACAAAATTATAGTTTGCGCTCCTCATGGAAAGAAGAAGTCCGTTCTGAATTGCGTATTATTTTTGGTGGCCTAGCATTCGAACCTATTCTGACTAAGCTTGAAGCGATTCATAAAAGTATTTTGCGCAAGCGGGTGTTCATAGCATTGCATATGCATGCTGGTGACGGTAATGTACATACGAACATTCCAGTGAACTCGGATGACTATGAGATGTTGCAAGATGCACATCGCTCAGTCGATCGCATCATGAAATTGGCCCGCTCTCTAGATGGTGTGATTTCTGGCGAACATGGGATTGGTATCACAAAGCTTGAGTATTTAACTGAAGCGGAACTCAAAGATTTTCGGAGTTATAAGAATCGTGTTGATCCTGAGGGAAGGTTCAACAAGGGTAAGCTGATGCCGCATGCGGATTTGAGTATGGCCTACACGCCGAGCTTTGGCTTAATGGGGCATGAGTCCATCATCATGCAGCAAAGTGATATTGGAGCGATTGCCGATAGTGTGAAGGATTGCCTGCGCTGCGGTAAGTGCAAGCCCGTGTGCGCTACTCATGTTCCACGAGCTAATTTACTGTATAGCCCGCGCGATAAAATTTTGGCCACTTCACTATTAATAGAAGCTTTTTTGTACGAAGAGCAAACCCGTCGTGGCGTTTCCATTCGCCATTGGGAAATGTTTGATGATGTGGCAGCACACTGCACTGTCTGTCATAAATGCCTGACGCCTTGCCCAGTCAATATTGACTTTGGTGATGTCACAATGAATATGCGCAATCTGATGCGTAAGATGGGTCAGCAACGTTTTAATCCAGGCACAGCAGCATCAATGCTTTTCTTGAATGCAACTAGTCCAGAAACTATTAATTTGGTTCGCACGGCCATGATTGGTTGGGGCTATAAGCTACAGCGCCTAGGGAATACCGTTTTGCGTAAGTTTGCTAAAAAACAAACTGCACATCCCCCTGCAACCGTGGGTAAGCCGACCGTCACTGAACAGGTTATTTTCTTTGTGAATAAGAAGATGCCTGGCAATCTACCTAAAAAAACTGCCCGTGCTTTATTAGATATTGAAGATGCAAACTATGTGCCGATTATTCGTGATCCTAAGACTACTTCTGCCGATACCGAAGCTGTCTTTTACTTCCCGGGCTGTGGATCTGAGCGTCTCTTCTCACAAGTAGGCTTAGCAACTCAAGCAATGCTGTGGAATGTTGGCGTACAAACAGTATTGCCGCCAGGTTATTTATGCTGCGGTTATCCACAGCGTGGTAATGGTGATTTTGACAAAGCTGACAAGATGATTACGGACAACCGCGTGTTATTTCATCGGGTTGCCAATACTCTGAACTATCTAGATATTAAGACGGTGGTAGTTTCTTGTGGAACTTGCTATGACCAGTTAGCTGGCTATCAGTTTGATCAGATTTTTCCAGGTTGCCGCATCATTGATATTCATGAGTACTTGGCAGAAAAAGGTGTCAAGCTCTCTGGGGTAATTGGTGTGAAATACATGTATCACGATCCTTGTCATTCCCCAATGAAGTTACAAGATCCTTTAAAGACAGTTAATGAGTTGATTCAATTAGAGGATGGTGAATCGATCCTGAAGAATGATCGATGCTGCGGTGAGGCTGGAACCTTGGCTGTTACAAGGCCAGACATTTCGACTCAAATTCGCTTCCGCAAGCAAATTGAGATGGAAAAAGCTGCGAATGATTTACGCAAGGATGACTTCACTGGCGAGGTTAAGGTGCTCACTAGCTGCCCATCTTGTTTGCAGGGCTTAGCTCGCTTTGACGCAGACAGTGATACTACCGCTGATTACATTGTGGTTGAGATGGCACAGAAATTACTTGGTGAAAATTGGATGCAAGACTATGTTGCCAAAGCAAATGCAGGTGGCATTGAAAGGGTTCTTGTTTAATGATTCCCAATAACATCGTGGTTCATCAGCAATCTAAGGTACTTGAGCTCTCTTATGAGAACGGCAATATCTATCGCCTGCCCTTTGAGTTATTGCGGGTGCTCTCACCTTCAGCCGAAGTGCAGGGCCATGGACCAGGGCAAGAAACTTTGCAAACCGGTAAGCGTGGTGTTTTGATTGCCACGCTTGAGCCTGTTGGACATTACGCATTAAAGCCGAGCTTTTCTGATGGCCATGAATCAGGCCTATATTCTTGGGATTACTTGCAATATCTTTGTGAGAACCAAGAGGAGTTGTGGAAAGAGCACTTAGGTAAATTGGCAGCCGCAGGGCTTGATCGTGATGCTCCAATGAATGTGGCTGGCAAGTCTTGTGGAAGCCACTAATGAGTAAAACCCATTTCGGCTATCAAAGTATTGATGAGGCTGAAAAAGCCGGTAAGGTTGCCGAGGTATTTCATTCAGTAGCAAGTAAATATGATGTGATGAATGACTTAATGTCATTTGGATTGCATCGCGTCTGGAAAAAAATTACTATTGCGCGTGCAAATGTTCGGCCAGGACAAAAAGTTTTAGATATTGCTGGAGGTACTGGTGATCTCGCAGTAGCGTTTGCCAAAGCAACAGATTGGGGTGGTCATCCCGATGCGCAAGTTTGGTTAAGCGACATTAACGCATCGATGTTAGGTGTTGGCCGTGATCGTTTATTAGATCGTGGCATGGCTTTACCTTGTGTGCAGTTTGATGCTGAAAAAATCCCGTTTCCGAATAATCATTTTGATGTTGTCACTGTCGCATTTGGTTTGCGTAATATGACTCATAAAGATATAGCACTCGCTGAAATGTGTCGTGTAATTAAGCCAGGCGGACATGTTCTTGTATTGGAATTCTCTAAACCAGATGCGTTTTTGCAGCCTGTTTATGACACTTATTCATTCAAGGTCTTACCTTGGCTGGGCGATAAAATTGCACAGGATTCAGAAAGTTACCGTTACTTAGCTGAATCTATCCGCATGCACCCAGATGCCCAAACCCTCAAAGAAATGATGTTAAGCGTAGGTTTTGATGAAGTAGAAACCCATAGGATGACTGGGGGTATCGTTGCCTTACATATTGGTATTAAATACTGACAGTTGTATAGTTTTTAAGCTCTTAAAAGCTAAAGCAGTTCATAAGTTATCAGAAGGGGTAAATAAATGAATAAGCATTTTTTTAAAGCAGTTCTTTTAAGTCTTACTTTGATGTTTGCATCTGTTGCTCATGTTGATGCTGCACGTTTGGGCGGTGGTAAAAGTATTGGACGCGCACCTAGTGCACCGATGCAAAAGCAAGCTGCCCCAGTGCAAAAGCCAGCGCAACAAGCGCAACCTACTGCTCCAGCACCAACTCCCCAAGCAGCACCTAGTCGATTTGGCGGCATGGGTGGTCTCTTGGGCGGCTTAGCAGCTGGTTTAGGTATTGGCTATCTGTTATCGCATTTCGGTTTAGGCGAGGCAGCATCCTCCATGATTACCGGACTCTTAATTGCTTTGTTGGTAGGCTTTGCGATCATGTTTGTGATTCGTAGATTACTTCCAGCAATGTCTAGTGCAAGTAGCAATGCTAGCGCTCCAACAGGTCTGCAGCGAACTAGTATTGAGCAAGCTCCTAGACAAGAGCCCGCCTTCACTCCGGCTGCAAATGCCTTTGGTGGCATGAGCACTGAGCCGCAACCATTTCAATCGACATTACCACCCGGTTTTGATGAGCGCGCATTTCTTGAGAATGCAAAGCAGTACTTTGCTACTTTGCAAAAAGCTTGGGATCAGGGCGATCTTGTTTCTTTGCGTGAATTTACAACGCCTGATATGTTTGCCACAATTCAACAAGATTTAGCGGGTCGGACCGACACTACCAATCAAACGGATGTTGTCACTATCAATGCCCAGCTCATTGGTATTGAGACTGCAGATGCGCATTATTTCTGTAGCATTCAGTTCAGTGGCATGATTCGTGAGCAAGTAGGTGCCCCGGCAAGTGACTTCTCCGAAATCTGGAATTTAAGTAAGCCGGTAGAAGGCCCAGGAGGCTGGGTACTAGCGGGTATCTCACAGTTGGTTTAAGCTTTAGGTACTTTCCATTGGAAAACCCGCACTTGTGCGGGTTTTTTACACTCATGAATACGTATTTATCTTCTACTCATACCATTGCTGCTAGTGCTGCTTGCCGCGGGATCAACCATGTGTTGGGAAGTGAGCCGTGGGCATCAGCCGAATTAGCTAAACATGCTGGCAAAACAATCTTGCTCCAACTACCCTTAGGTCAGTTTGGCTTTGAGATTGCTGCTACTGGCCTCTTAGGCGCTTTAAAAGAGGTTGATAAGCCTTCTTTAACTTTAGAGATTTCAAGCAAAGCATTGGGTGATCTAGCAGCGAGTTCAGGTAGTTTGCGCGAACAAGCCTTTAAAGCCGTGAAGTTGACTGGTGATGCAGATTTAGCGCAATTAATAGGCCGCTTAGCTGGTCAGCTAGGTTGGGAATATGAAGAAGACTTAGCCCGTTTAGTTGGTGATGCCCCCGCAAACTTTGCTGTGAAACAAGGCAAGAAATTTGTCTCGGCCTCTCGTTCTGCCGTTTCTGACTTACTGGATAATGTTGTAGAGTATGTGAGTGAAGAAAGAAAAGTACTTCTTATTAAACGAGACTTCACAGTCCATAAATCAGAATTAAATGACTTGCGCGAATCAGTAGACCGAATCGAAAAGCGCATTCAACTCTTAGGGCAAAAGGTTAGATAAATCGTGCGTCGAATTGCTCGTCTTTGTTTTATTTTCTTTACCGCTTGGCGTTATGGCTTATTACCCCTTCTGCGCGATATCCTAAAGCCAGGAATGAGTAGGGGTGCTCTTACTGTTATCTGCTGGATTTCACCTGGCGTCAACTTAACCAGAGGCGAGCGTATTCGTTTGACACTAGAAGCGCTTGGTCCAATCTTTGTGAAATTTGGACAGGTACTCTCAACCCGTCGAGACTTATTGCCAGAAGATATTGCTGATGAGTTAGCAAAGCTACAAGATCAAGTCCCCCCATTTTCTAATGAAGAGTCACGTCGCTTGATTGAGAAAGCACTTGGCCAGCCTATCGAAGAAGTTTTTGTTAGTTTTGATGCTACGCCTGTAGCGAGCGCCTCTGTTGCACAAGTCCACTTTGGAACTTTGCGTGCTACTGAGAGGCATCCAGAATGGACTGAGCGTGAAGTTGCGATCAAAGTTCTACGTCCAGGGATCCTTCCGATCATTGAGAGCGATATCGCTTTAATGTACGACCTAGCAAAAGTTATTGAAAAATTATCTTCTGATGGTCGCCGCTTAAAACTCACTGAAAATGTTGCCGAGTTTGATAGGCATTTACATGATGAACTCGACCTTATGCGTGAGGCTGCTAATGCCAGCCAGTTGAGAAGATATTTTGTTAACTCAGATAAGCTGATGATTCCAGAAATGTATTGGGATTTATGCCACACCAACGTCATCGTGATGGAAAAGATGAATGGGATATCCATTGGACGTTTCGATGAATTACGTGCTGCTGGAGTAGATTTCAAAAAATTAGCAGCAGAGGGCGTAGAGATATTTTTTACTCAAGTATTTGAGCATGGATTTTTCCACGCAGATATGCATCCCGGAAATATTATGATCAGCCTTGAGCCAGAAACATTCGGTCGTTTTATTTCTTTAGACTTTGGCATCGTTGGTGCGCTGAGCGAATCTGATAAAAATTACTTAGCTCTCAATTTCCTGGCTTTCTTTAATCGCGATTACCGTCGGGTTGCAGAGTTGCACGTCGAATCAGGTTGGGTACCTGCCGATACCCGTGTTGAAGAATTAGAGGGCGCCGTACGCTCGGTTTGCGAACCTTACTTTGACAGACCTTTGAAAGAGATTTCTTTGGGCATTGTTCTGGTGCGCTTATTCCAAACATCTCGCCGTTTTAAGGTGGAAGTCCAGCCACAATTGTCCCTGCTATCAAAGACCTTATTGAATGTTGAAGGTCTGGCGCGTGAACTAGATCCTGACCTTGATCTTTGGCAAACTGCAAAGCCGATTCTAGAAAAATGGATCAGCAAGCAATTGGGTTGGCGCGGCCTAATTGAGGGCTTAAAAACAGAGGCGCCTACCTGGGCTAAGATTTTGCCAAATTTGCCTCGCTTGATTGCTGATGCTCTAGTGCAAGGTCGTAATCAGACAAAAGACCAAAATGGTGAGTTAGAGGCGCTTAAGGCGCTTTTACTCGAAGAAAGGCGTACCCGTCGTCTCGTAGCTGGGGCTTTGCTCTTTGCAGGTGGGTTTTTAGCTGGAATTTTGATAATCAGCCTAGGCATTTACTAGTTTTTAGCTGCTTAATCTCTAAACCGCTAAAATAGCCGGCTAGGCAGAACACATGAAAAAATACTTTATCGCAGGCATCCTTGTTTGGGTACCACTGGCAGTCACCGTTTGGGTGATTGGGTGGGGCTTGGGCTTGCTCGATGGTGTTTTTGGCTCAGTGATGCATGCCATCATTGTGGTACTTCCAAGTGATACCGCATTAGATGTGCAACATTTCCGTGACCTTCCGGGCGTTGGAATATTGATTGTGATTGCAGTCATTATGTTCACCGGATTGCTGGCGATTAGTTTTGCCGGGCAATGGTGGTTAAAGATTTGGGATAAGTTTGTTAATCGCATTCCGATTGTGCGTTCGATCTACTCAAGTGTTCAGCAAGTTTCATCTACTTTATTTTCTGGAAGCGGTCAGGCTTTTAGTAAAGCCTTACTGATCCGTTATCCACATGCCGATTCTTGGGTAATCGCTTTTCAAACGGGCACTCCCGCAAGAGAAGTGACTGCTAAATTGGGTGAGGGTTATGTAAATGTATTCTTACCAACTACCCCAAATCCTACCTCCGGTTTTTTCATGATTGTGCCGCGCGCACAAACAATCGAACTGGAGATGAGCGTAGAGGAAGCCTTGAAGCACATTGTTTCAATGGGCTCGGTACCTCCCAATAGTTCTAGTGGATTGACTGCACCCCAGTCACCACGCCCTTTTTGATTTATAGGAAATTGTTATGTCGATGCGAAGCCATACCTGTGGACAGGTAACCGATTCACTGATTGGTAAAGAGGTTACCCTTGCTGGATGGGTGAATCGCCGGCGTGACCACGGAGGCGTGATCTTTATTGACTTACGTGACCGTGATGGTTTTGTCCAGATAGTATGCGATCCAGATCGTCCTGAGATGTTTACTTTGGCTGAGCAAGTACGCAGTGAGTTCTGTATTCAGATTAAGGGGCTTGTGCGTGCACGTCCTGCTGGTTCTGAAAATAATGATCTTGTCAGTGGAAGAGTGGAAATCCTTTGTCACGGTCTTGTGATATTGAATGCTTCTGTGACTCCACCATTTCAGATTGATGATGAGAACTTATCTGAGACAACCCGTCTTACTCATCGTGTATTAGATTTACGTCGCCCTCAAATGCAAAAGAACTTGCGTTTGCGTTACAACGTCGCAATGGAGTGCCGTCGCTATTTAGATGAAGCCGGTTTTATTGACATTGAAACTCCGATGCTCACCAAGAGTACACCCGAAGGTGCGCGTGATTACTTGGTTCCATCTCGCGTGCATGATGGCCAATTCTTTGCATTGCCACAATCTCCGCAGCTGTTTAAGCAGTTATTGATGGTGGCTGGTTTTGATCGTTACTACCAAATTACTAAATGCTTTCGTGATGAAGATTTGCGCGCAGATCGCCAACCTGAATTTACCCAGATTGACTGCGAAACTGCTTTCTTAAGTGAGTTAGAGATTCGCGAGCTCTTTGAAAACATGATTCGTCATATTTTTAAGAAGACCATGAATGTTGAATTGCCTAAGCCATTCCCAACCATGCCTTATTCAGAAGGTATGGCACGCTTTGGATCTGATAAGCCAGATTTGCGCGTGAACTTTGAGTTCACCGAATTGACTGATTTGATGAAAGATGTGGATTTCAAAGTCTTCTCAGGGGCTGCTAATCAAGAGGGCGGCCGTGTAGTTGGCTTATGCGTCCCTGGCGGGGCTGGCATTAGTCGCAGCGAGATTGATGACTACACCCAGTTCGTTAGCATCTATGGCGCCAAAGGTTTAGCCTGGATCAAGGTGAATTCCGTTGCTGAAGGCCGTAATGGTTTGCAATCTCCCATTGTTAAGAATTTGCATGATGCAGCTATTGAGGGCATCTTAAAACGCACTGGCGCAAAAGATGGCGACATTATTTTCTTCGGCGCTGATAAAGAAAAAGTGGTCAATGATGCGATCGGTAATTTACGTCTGCGTATTGGACATTCTGTCTTTGGTAAGGAGCATGGTCTTTTTGCTGAAGGATGGAAACCATTGTGGGTAGTTGATTTCCCAATGTTCGATTACGACGAAGGTGAAGCCCGTTGGGTTGCTTGCCATCATCCCTTTACAAGCCCTAAAGACGAGCATATGAAATACCTGGAGAATGATCCCGGTAAATGCTTGGCCAAAGCCTATGACATGGTTTTGAATGGTAGCGAAATTGGTGGTGGTTCGGTGCGTATTCACCAAGAGGCAGTGCAAAGTCAGGTATTTCGTGCTTTGAAGATTGGTCCTGAAGAAGCGCAAGCTAAGTTTGGTTTCTTATTAGATGCACTTCAGTATGGCGCACCTCCACATGGTGGTATTGCCTTTGGCCTCGATCGTATTGTAACGATGATGACAGGTGCAGAATCAATTCGTGATGTGATTGCCTTTCCTAAAACACAGCGTGCGCAATGCTTATTGACGCAGGCCCCTAGTCCGGTAGATGAGCGTCAATTACGTGAATTACATATTCGTTTACGCCAAACTACTCCCGCTGCTTAAACCAGAAAAGAAGCGCCTAGTCCTATTTTGAAAATCCCTATTTCAGTTTTAGTCGTTATTCATAAATCGAATGGGGATGTTTTATTAATAGAGCGTGCGGATAGAAAAAATTTCTGGCAATCGGTGACTGGTAGTCTTGACAGTATCAATGAGAATCTGGCATTAGCAGCTACTCGTGAGGTATTCGAGGAAACAGGTATTGCCGTTGAACGATTACCCGAGGGTGCCCTACGGAATCTTCACCATCAGATTGAATACGAAATCTATCCAGACTGGCGTTTTCGTTATGGGCCTGGTGTAACTAGAAATACCGAACATTGGTTCGCCTTACAAGTTCCGGATAACACTACTATCCAGCTTGCTCCTAGAGAGCATGTAGCATATCAATGGCTGCCCTTCCAAGAGGCAGCTGCAAAATGCTTTTCTCGCAGCAATGGCGAAGCTATCCTGAAATTATTCTCAGAGCATAAGGAATGAGATAAAGCAATGAGACCTTCATCTGGGCAACAATATTCAGGAGCAGATCTAAAGCCTTCACAGGGAAGTGATTGGAAGGTCATTCGTGATTTAATTCCCTATCTACTGGAATATAAATTTAGAGTTGCAATTGCCCTAGCTTGCTTAGTTGCTGCTAAGGTTACCAATCTAGGTATCCCAATTTTACTAAAACGTTTAATTGATAATTTAAACGCCAGAATAGATTCTCCACAAGCCTTGCTTGTAGTTCCAGTAGCGCTCATTTTGGCTTATGGGTTACTTCGAATGTCTGCTTCCTTGTTTGCAGAGTTGCGCGAGTTTCTTTTTGCTCGAGTAACCCAAAATGCTGTCCGTAAAGTCGCTCTCCAAGTCTTTGAGCATTTACATTCTCTAGCGCTGAGCTTTCACTTAGCTCGTCAAACCGGAGGTGTCAGTCGCGATATTGAGCGTGGCACCCGTGGTATTCAGTCTCTTATTACTTACTCTTTATATAGCATCCTACCAACACTAGTTGAGTTCATTTTGGTATTGGGTTATTTGGCCTACTCATACGATATTTGGTTTGCAGCAATTACTTTATGCGCCTTAGTTTTCTATATTGTTTT
>Ga0136642_1000737_pt1 | contig 15755 bp, 12 predicted proteins | sample LowCatLa1302831Y_FD_115313 | JGI IMG/M metagenome (GOLD analysis project Ga0136642, IMG submission 115313) | Freshwater microbial communities from Lower Cathedral Lake, Yosemite National Park, California, USA - 13028-31Y | ecosystem: Environmental > Aquatic > Freshwater > Lake ... | reverse complement strand
CCGGCGGCCCAGTCGTTGATGTGTGGGTTATACTTCATCGTGCATGAGCCGAGCGGGAAGCAGCCCGTGTCCGGCGATACATTCAGTTCGCCGAGCTTCGAGTAGTAGGCCTTCAGTTCGGCGAGCGGGAAGGAGGGCAGGCCGACGGCGCCTTGACGGAGCAGTTTGGCTGGAATCTCGGCGAGCGGCTTCGCCCCGGCGGACTTGCCGTAGAGGCCTTCGAAGAAAGCGATGAGCTTGTCGGTAGCGGCGTAAGTCTGGAGGTCGCTGAAGGAGATCTTAAGCAGCGAGCAATTGCAGGGTGTGCGGCCGGTGATGTCGACGCCCACGTGCAGGCCGGCAGCGCGTCCCTTGGCGATGACAGTGTCGGCGGGTTCAGGGAGCATCAGGCTGAATTCATTCCAGAAAGCTTGGTTGGCGTAGCAGACCTTGAGTCCAGGGATGTTATGCAGCTGGGCGGCGGCGCGATGGGCTTGGTCGCGTCCGGCGACGCAGCTGGCGGCCATACCTTTTTCACCGCGGGCGAGAATCGCCGCGCCAGCGATCGTGGCGATGAAGGCCTGATTGGAGCAGATGTTCGAGGTAGCCTTGTCCTTGCGGATGTGCTGTTCGCGGGTGGACATCACCATGACGATGCAATCACGACCGGCGTTGTCCTTGGCCTTACCGACGAAACGTCCGGGGGTTTCGCGGACTTCATTCTTTTTATCGGCGTTATGACGCACCGCAAAGATGCCGAGACCGGGGCCGCCAAAGTTGGCGCCGATCGCAAGGTGCTGGCCTTCGCCCACGAGGATGTCAGCCCCCTTGCGGCCGTACTGCGCGGGTGCCTTGAGGCCACCCGTGGCGAGGAGCATCGGGTCGATGACCGCGATAGATTTCACACCAGCATCGGCGCACGCGTCGGTGAGCGCATCGACGTCTTCCAGTAGGCCGAGCGCATTGACTTGCGGGAAGATAACGCCGGCAAGTTGCTTGCCGAGGCGTGCGGCGGCGGTGGCGATACCAGCGGCGGTTAGACGTCCGGTGTCCTCGTCCGGGGTGAGGAACTCGAGTTTGACGGAAGTGTCCGTGACGTGCGTGCGGAGCACCTCGAGGTCGCATGGTAGCAGGTTGGCGCCGACGAGGATCGTGTTGGCTTCGGCGTCGCCCATGCGCACGGCGCAGACAGCGGCTTCAAACAGGGCGCTAGCCCGGTCATAGAGCGAGGAGTTGACAGCTTCGAAGCCGGTCAGCTGGGCGAGCGTGGATTGGTAGATCCAATGGGTGATGAGGGTGCCTTGGGAGCGCTCGGGCTGATAGGGCGTATAGGAAGTCGTCAGGTTGCGAATCGAGCAGACATGGCCGACGATTTCATGTGTCCGGTAGACCTGTAATCCGTCGCCCAGAAAAGGGATCTTCACCGAATTCTTTTGGGCGAGCGCCTCCATGCGGTCGGCGAGGGCCTGGTATTCGAGTTCCGCGGGCAGGTCTTGGACGCCGGCAAACTTAACTGCAGGGTCGATATGCGCGTATAGGTCTGGGAAGTCCTTGGCGCCGATGGTGGCGAACATCGTGCGAATATCCGCCTCGCTGGCCGGGATGTAGTGGCGGGCGAGTTCGCGCGAAATCTTAGAAGGATCGAAGGGCAATTGGACCATGGAGAGAAGAAAGGTTTTGAAGCAGGAAAGAGGTCTCGCAACCGTCCACCAAACGGCGGCGGCAGTATTAGAGAATCAGGGTTTTGGCATAAGGTTTGGCAACCCAATCGGAGGCTTGTGAATAAGTCGCTGGCCGGTGGTGCGTTGCCTTCGGCTGGGGGGTGCCCAATCTCGGGTCATGACCAAGCAGGAGCGCGCTAACTATGTGGGGAAGGAGCTCGCGAGGCTCTACCCAACGACGCCTATTCCCTTGGACCACATGGATGCTTTCACGCTACTGGTGGCGGTGGTGCTTTCGGCTCAGTGTACGGACAAAAAGGTCAACGAGATCACCCCGGCACTTTTCGCCGAAGCAGGTACGGCAGCCAAGATGGCTGCGATGACCGAGGCGCGGGTTCTGACGCTCATCCGCCAGCTGGGTCTCGCCCCGCAGAAATCCAAAGCGTTGGTCGGCTTGGGCAAGCTGCTCATGGCGAAGCACGGCGGCACCGTGCCCCGGACCTTTGAGGAATTAGAGGAACTGCCAGGCGTTGGGCATAAGACCGCCTCCGTCGTCATGGCACAGGCTTTCGGGGTGGCCGCCTTTCCGGTCGACACGCATATCCATCGCCTGGCAAAGCGCTGGAAGTTGAGCCCGGGTAAGTCCGTCGAACAGGTTGAAAAGGACCTCAAGCGACTCTTCCCTGAGGACAGTTGGAATCAGCTGCATCTGCGGATTATCTTCTACGGGCGGGAGCACTGCACTGCGCGCGGCTGCGACGGTAAGACGTGTGGGATTTGTGCCGCGCTAGCGCAGAAGTAGAGGACTGAATCGATGACAGATGACGGATGACGGATGACAGAGTGCTGCGTCGATGAATGACCCAAGGCAGAAAGCAACTTTGGTCTATCTGTCTTTATCGATTCAGACCTCTGTCATCTGCCATCGACTCAGTCATCTACTCTTAAGCCCTGATAAGGGCTTCATGCTTCGCGCGGAAGTCTTCACTCCAAGCGGCGGGCTGATGCGTAGTGCCATCCATGCGGCAGACCGTGCGGGAAGCCTTGGCGTGTAGGATGGAGAAATCGGCGCTGCGGAACTCAAAATCGACAGTGAGGCCGGCGGCACGTACTTTGCGGACGCTAAGCACGAGTTTCAGTTCGCATTCGGGTCGGACGGCCGCGTGGTAGTGGAGTTCAATATCGCGGACGACGACGTAAACGTCCGGGGCGACAGCGGGATCCAGGGTGTCCTTACCCATCACGGCGACGAACATCACCTTCTGCGCACGCTCCATCAAGAGGACGTAATGCGAGTGATGAAGAATGCCGAGGCCGTCGGTCTGGTCGAACCACGTCTTCATGGTCACCACGAAACTTTTGTCAGATTGGAGTCCGTCGACGGGCATGGGGAAGGGGTGTCGTGAAAAGTCCGGAGTGCAAGCCCGAGAGCTATTTCGTCTGGCGGTAGGACGCCGCAAGTAAATCGAGGGCGGCCCAGGTTTCGTGGGCAGGCTTCAGGCCGAGGTCGCGCTGCGCTGCGGAGACATCGTACCAGTGGTCCTTCGAGAGTTCGACCGCGATGAAGCGGGTCATGGGCGGTTCGCCTTTGAGGTGGAAGAGCGTCCAGACTCCTTCGAGTAAGACGCCGAGGGTGTAGGCTGCCCGCGGGCTGATTCGGCGGGTGATGGGTTGCTCGCCAGCGCCGACGAGAAGGCGGTTAATGAAATCCCAGAGCTTCACCGGCTCACCTTGCGAGAGGAAGTAGGCTTTGCCGTTGGCGCGTCCGGCGAGCAGGGCATCGAGCGCACCGAGGTGCGCGTCCGCCGCGGTGTCGACATGCGTGACGTCGACCCGGTTCTCGCCGTCGCCGACGATGCGGAGTTTGCCGGCACGGGCCCGGGCGAGGATCCGCGGGAAAAGATGATTATCGCCGGGACCCCAGATGAGGTGCGGACGCAGGGCGCAGACTTTGAGTTTGTCCGAAGCTGCCTTCAGCGCGAATTCTTCGGCAACAGCCTTGGTTTCGGCGTAGGCACAGAGCCAGTTGTCGCCGTAGGGTAGGGATTCATTGGCACCCCGGAAGGCCTCGCCGGTGAAGACCACACTCGGGGTGCTCGTGTGAATCAAGGCGCGGACGCCGTGGGCCTTGCAGGCCGCGACGACGTGGCGGGTGCCGTCGATATTTATACGCAGGTAATCCTCCCAAGGGCCCCAGACGCCGGCCTTGGCCGCCACATGGAAGACGTAATCACATCCAGCCACAGCCTTGGTCACCGCCGCTTCGTCGCCCAGATCGCCTTGGTGAAACGCTACTTTCTCCGCGAGTTCGCAAGCCATCGGTGTCCGGCCCAGCACGCGCACCGCGTAGCCACGTGCCAAGCAGCGGCGGACAATCGCTTGGCCGAGGAAGCCTGCCCCGCCGGTGATAAGGACGCGAGGCGGGTTCATGATTTCAAGTTACTGAGGGGGTTGGTCCCGAGTCTCGCTGTCCACTCTTTAGCGAGCCGGAGCCGATGAATCTTCGCATTATGACGGACATCAACGGGCAACGCGTGCTGGAAGACGAAGACTTTGATGGTGCTCGCCCAAGGGTTGTCCTTCGCCGCTGCCTGGAGCGTTTCGATGAAGCGCTCGCGCTCGCCTCTATTCACAGGGAAGCATCCAGCCTTAGGCTCAACCACGAGTGCAGGGACTTGGTTGTTGCCCGTGCCTAACCCGATGAGGGCGCAGCGGGCCACCTGCGGGTGCGGACGGAAAGCGGGCTCGACGGCCTCGGTGGGTAGGCTGCCTGCTGGGGTGCGTACGCGTTCGACGCGGCGACCGAGGAAGAAGATCCGCCCATCGGCGTCGAGTCGTCCGAGATCGCCCATGCGATGCCAGACCTTTTCGCCATCGATGATTTTCGCCAGGCGCGTGGCTTCCGGGAGTCGATCATATTCCCGGGTGACACTAGGTCCCGTCACAATGATTTCACCGATTTCACCGGTCGCGCATAGTCGAGCGGAAGCAATTGAGGTGATGGCGCCATCGGTCTCACGGATAATCCGGACTTCGACCCCCTTCACGGGTCGGCCTACGCAGGTGCCTTCGCCGCGGAGCGCTCGTTGGCGTAATTCGCCGAGGAGTTCGGTGGATTCAATGGTGGTCGCGGGGAGGCATTCCGTGGCACCATAAGGTGTGTGAATGAGACATTGCGGAGCGACAACGCGGAGTTTGGCGAGGAGCTCCCCGGAGACTGGCGCTCCCGCGATGAGTAGGCGACGCAGTGAGGGCAGGCTGATTTTTCTCGCGTCACAGTAGTCGGCGATTTTGCCCCAGATGGCCGGTGAACCGAAGGACGTCGTGACTTTTTCCGCCAGCAGCGTCGCGACGATGGGGGCCGGGTTGGCCGCCATGGGCTTGGAGGGGTCGAGTAAGGGTGTGACGGTCGTCATGCGCAGGGCTGGATTGAAGAGCGCGAAGAGAGGCAGCATGGCCATGTCGACCTCGCCGGATTGGATGCCGAACGTCTCGCGGACCAATTCAATTTGGGCATCGAACATGCCGTGCGTGTAGCTGACGCCCTTAGGGGCTCCCGTGGAGCCGGAGGTGAAAAGGATCGCGGCCGGCGCGGTGGCGCTCACCTCGGCCAAAGGGCGGGGGCTCGTGGAGTGGCATTGCTGCAACTGGCGTCGCCAGCGAGAAGTCCCGACCGTGAGGCGAATGCGCAGGCTGCGAAAAGTCGCCAGCGGAAGTCGGCTGAGGAATGTCGCGAGGCGGAGGCCTACAATGGCTTCCGGCTGCGTCCTGCGGATACAGGCCTCCGTGGAGCGCCAGCCCATACCTGGGTCGATGGCTATCGGTATGGCGCCGAGTTTGAGTAAGCCGAACATCCCGACGATCAGCTCGTGCCCCGGGCGGACAGCGAGCAGCACACGGGTGCCCTCTGTGATGCCTTCGGCGTGAAAGACCCTTGCGGCCGCGTCGCTTTCTTGATCGAGGCTTTTGAATGAGCGCAGCATATGGACCACATTGCCGTCAGGGCCGATCGAAAGCGGGGACTTGGTGGCGAGGTCGTCCGGGCATTCGAGTGCGGCTTGCCTGAGATGCCGGGCGACGTTGCTTCGGGGTACGCTCATTTGCCTGTAAACGAAGAAGCCCCGATATCGGGGCTTCTGCAAGGGCTAGTTGACGGCTTAGTAGTCGGTCAGGGTGACGGCACCCCAGAGGAAGGTGATCCGGTCGCCTGAGTCATTACGACGGGTGTAGAACTCGTCGGTGCTTCCGCCCACGGTAATCGTCTTCTTGGGGGCATAGATGCCAGATTCCACTTTCACGATACCGAGGAAGTTGTGGCTAGGCTCGAGGGAGACGTTACGACCGTGGTTAGGGGTGTCGTAGGTGGTGCAACCGACCAGCGCGGCGGAAGCGATCAAGGTAGCAAGGGCGAGCTGCTTCATAGTGGGGTGGGCTCGGATGATTGGACGGGGGGAGGGGGCTGACAAGCCCGAATCATTCACGAAACGCCCCAGTTCCGCCAGGCCATGAGTATCTCCGGCCCACGGAAGAACCAAAGGGCTCCCGCAACGGCCATACTGGGCACAAACGGCACCACCCCTTGGTATGTCTCGCCCTTTATTTTCGACAAAACCAAGGACGGCAGGGCCGTGATGACGCCGATGATTGAGCCACCAAAAAGGCAGAAAAGCGCCCCTTGCCAGCCGCAATAGGCCCCGACGCCCGCGCAAAGAATGATGTCGGCCTCACCCATGGCTTCTTGCCCGGCGATAATCGAGCCGACCGTGCGGATCCACCAGACTAAGGCGGTGCCGACGGCGATACCGATGAGGCTGTCGATCAAGGCGTAGGCGCGATTTACGGCCGGTTCGGCGTGCGCCGTCTCTCCGAAAAGTGAGGGCACCAACATGGCGATGATGATGCCGGTGCCCACCAAGGTGAAGTTGGGTGCGTCCGGTACGGTCATGTCGTCGAGGTCGCAGCCAGCGAGTAGGATGAGTAGGGAGAGGTAGACCCATGCGATCGCGACCTTGGGGCCGGCGAGCATCGTCCACGCGGCGATGAAAAGCAGGGCCGTAATCAGTTCCACGAGCGGGTAGCGCACTGAAATTTTGGCCCCGCAGCAACGGGCGCGGCCGCGGAGGCTCAGCCAGCCGACGAGCGGTAGGTTGAGCCAGAAGGGAATCGGCTGGCCGCAGGCACAGTGAGAGCCCGGGGTGACCACGGATTCCCCTTTGGGCATCCGGTGAATGCAGACGTTAAGGAAGCTGCCCACGCAGGAGCCGAGAATTCCCACCGTGAGGGTTGCGAGACCTGGGTGGAGGTCGGCAAAACTTTTTAAGTCGGCAAGGGTCATGGTTGAGCGGTTTTCTCGCCGAGGGCGGCACGCATGGGGGCGGCGGGAGGAAGGATGCCCGTCCATAGGCGAAAGGCGAGCGCTCCTTGCCAACGCAGCATCGCGCGGCCGTCGGCATGACTCACGCCATTCGCCTGAGCGTCCAATAGCAACCGCGAAGGCGTCGGGCCATAGGTGGTATCGAAGACGAATTGCCCCACTTTTAGAAGTGTCGCCGGAAAGGGGGAAGGGTCGGCGGCTTTTAAGCCGAGCACGGTGCAGTTCACGATGACGGCGTCGGCAGCGGGGACTTCGATCTCGTCAAGGCTGGCGGCAGTCACTCGCGGGTCGTTGAGTGCATGGGCTAAGTCTACGGCGCGCTGCCGATCGCGATTGTACAGGCGAAGTGACGCGCACGTGGCATCAAGGCAGGCCGCGGCGACGGCGCGGGCGGCACCGCCAGAGCCGAGGAGGATGACTTCGCGGTGGCGGACAGTTGCGCCGGAGCTTTCGTGGAGGGCTTCAAGAAACCCAGCACCATCCGTGGTGTGTCCGTCCCAGCCTTCCGTCGTGCGCACCAATGTATTCACGGAGGCGGCCCTTCGGGCGGCTGGCGAAAGGCTATCGACCAACGTGAGGGCGGCGATTTTATGCGGCACGGTTAGGTTCACGCCGATGAATCCCGCGGCATGGAGCAGGCGGAGGGCTTCAGGCAATTCGTCGGCGGTGATGTGCAGTCGGTGGTAGGAGAGTCCGCTGAGTTGCGGTTGCGTCGGTGCCAGCGTAGCGATGGCAGCGTTGTGCATCGCTGGGCTAAGCGAATGGGCGATGGGGTCGCCCAGCACGCCGAGCTGGGGCCCGTCGAAGCGGGCCACGCGTAAGCTGGCGAGCGTCAGGGTCTCAGGCGCGCTCATCGTTCTTATCGAGTGCGTGGACAAAGCCCAAAAAGAGACGGCTGCTCCGGTCGTCACCTTGGGCTTCGAATTGGGAGACGAGGTTACGACAGCAGCGCGCGAGCGTCTGATGCGTGGTCACGGGTTGCAGGAATGCCTCGTCTGCTGGCAATTGGTTATCGAGCAGGAGGAGTTGGACTTCGGCCCGCGTGCGGAAGGCTCCGCCTTCGTAGCAGTCGATGTAGAGCGGTTCGCGTCCGCGGAAGACGCCGACCATGAAACGTCCCGGCAGGCCAACGGGCTCGACCGGGAGGCCGAGGCGACGGGCAACGAGTAGGAAGATTAAGCAGAGCGAAATCGGAATACCACGGCGGCTTTGGATGACCTGCGAGAGTAAGGAGGAAGAGGGGACGGCGAAACTCTCCTGCGCGCCGCGGTAGCCTTCTTCGCCGAAAATCACCCGGCAAAGCAGGCGGCATTTGGCCCTTACATCCAAGGGTTCGGCCATCAGTTCGCGGGTCCGTGTCGCCAGGCGATCAAGCTCGGCGGCGTAGGCGTCGTCGTTTAGGGCAGGGTTGGTGGTGCGCTCGAGGAGGAGGCATGCTTCCTCAAGGTCGCATTGGCCGTCACGCAAGTGTGTGAGGAACGATTGGGCCGCCGCTTCAGGTGTGCGTAAGTCGACTAGCAGGACCTTGGCGTGAGCCGCCAATGACTCGTCGTGCGTTAGCGTTTCTAGCCAGAGCACTCCTTTGAGACCCGCTGCTTTGAGTTTAGTGAGCACGGCCTGACGGACGACCGGAGAGGGGTCGTCAAGAAGGCGCTCCAGGGTCGCCAGCTCCGCATCGTGCGTCATGCGGTATTTTTACCCGCAACGCTCTTCGCTGGGCAACAAGGGACTGGTGATTCGCTGGTCTTTTATGGATTGACGACTCATCAAACGAGGAAGCGACAGGGCGTCCCGCCCGCGACGAGATGTCGCGACGTTGTCTCGGCTTAAGCGCTGGCTAATGCCAATTACGGGTCGATTAGACCTTCTAGTCACCCACCGGCTTGGAACGCTTTCTGCAGTTAGTGCGGTATGACAACTCCCTACGGTAACCTTACCGAGAAGACTTCCGAAGCCCTGCAGCAGGCGCAGGGAATCGCCATGCAACGTCGGCACCCGGCGCTAGAGCCCGCGCATATTCTCCAAGCCCTGCTTGAGCAGGAGGGCGGGGTGGTTGGCTCTCTCCTTCGGCGAGCAGGCAAGGGTGAGCCGGCGTTCGCCTCAGCCGTGGCTGGTCAGCTCGCCCGCCTGCCCAAACTCGCCCAATCCGCCGGCCAGCCTTCGCTTTCCGGGGAGACGCACGAAGTCCTGCTGAAGGCCAAAGATGAGGCCGCGGGCATGAAAGATGATTTTGTTTCGGCCGAGCACGTCCTGCTCGCGCTCAGCGAGACTCCTTCGCTGCGGTCAATCTTTACCGCCGTCGGGTTCGAGCGGAAGGCAATTCTCGCCGCCTTGCAGGCTGTGCGTGGTGCGCAGCGCGTGACGACGGCCAATCCTGAAGCCACCTATGAGGCCCTCGCCAAATACGGGCAGGATCTCACGGCCTTGGCGCGAACCGGCAAGATGGATCCTGTCATCGGCCGCGACGAAGAGATTCGTCGCGTCATCCGGATTCTTTCCCGGCGCACCAAGAATAACCCTGTGCTGATTGGCGAACCTGGCGTCGGTAAGACTGCCGTGGTCGAAGGCCTCGCTCAGCGGATTGTGAACGGCGACGTGCCAGAGAGCCTGCGGGATAAGGTGCTCTTTTCCTTAGATATGGGTGCGCTCATCGCTGGAGCCAAGTACCGCGGTGAATTTGAGGAACGTCTCAAGGCGGTCTTGAATGAAGTGAAGTCCGCCGAAGGAGGCATCCTTCTCTTCATTGACGAGATGCACACGCTCGTCGGTGCCGGCAAGGCCGATGGCGCGATGGATGCGGCGAATCTGCTCAAGCCGATGCTCGCTCGTGGCGAACTCCATTGCATCGGGGCAACCACGCTCAAGGAATTTCGTGAACACGTGGAGAAGGATCCCGCCCTCGAGCGCCGCTTTCAGCAAGTCTTGGTGGATCCGCCCAGTGTGCCGGACACGGTTTCTATTCTCCGCGGGCTCAAGGAGCGCTTCGAGGTACACCACGGCGTGCGCATCGAGGATGCCGCGCTGGTCGAGGCCGCCACGCTCTCCGACCGTTATATTACGGCCCGCTTCCTGCCAGATAAGGCGATCGACCTCATCGACGAGGCGTGTGCGCAGATCCGCACGGAGATTGATAGCGTACCTTCTGAACTCGACGCTTTGAATCGCCGCGTATTGCAGCTCGAGGTTGAGGAATCCGCGCTCAAAAATGAGAAAGACGAAGCTTCCAGGGTTCGCCTCGGCGGACTGCGGAAAGAACTCGGTGCGGCCCGTGAGGAGCAGACGGCTTTTCGCGCACGCTGGGTTGCGGACAAGGAAGCCGTGACCAAGGTGCGATCTTCACGCGAGAAGCTGGAGAACGCCAAGGCCGACATGGCTAAGGCTGAGCGCGCGGGCAAACTGGAGGAAGTCGCCAAACTTCGCTACGGTACCATTCCCGAACTCGAGAAGGAGGTCGCCAAGCTGGAAGGCACGGCCAAATCCGCCACGGGTCTTTTCCGCGAGACGGTCACGCCCGAGGAAATCGCTGAGGTTGTCGCCCGTTGGACGGGCGTGCCGGTGAGCAAACTGCTCGAGGGCGAACGCCAGAAGATTTTACGTCTGGCGGATAATCTTAAGGCCCGCGTGGTGGGCCAAGAAGAAGCCGTCCGGGTGGTGGCTGAAGCCGTCCAGCGCTCACGTGCGGGAGTTCAGGATCCGCGTCGACCGGTGGGCTCGTTTCTCTTTCTTGGGCCGACCGGCGTTGGCAAGACGGAGCTCGCCAAGGCCTTGGCGACCGAACTTTTCGACAGCGAGAAGTCGATGATCCGCATCGATATGTCGGAATACATGGAGAAGCATGCCGTCTCGCGCCTCGTTGGTGCGCCTCCCGGCTACGTCGGTCACGAGGAAGGCGGCCAGCTCACCGAAGCGCTCCGCCGCCATCCCTACGCCGTGGTGCTCCTCGATGAGGTCGAGAAGGCACACCCGGAGGTCTTTAATATTCTGTTGCAGGTACTGGATGATGGCCGCTTGACCGACTCCCAGGGCCGCACGGTCGATTGTCGCAACGCCATCTTCATCATGACCTCGAACATCGGCAGCCGCCATATCGCCGAGCACGCGGGATTCGGACTCACCGACAGTGTCCGTGAGTCGGTGATGGCCGACCTCCGCGCCCATTTCCGGCCCGAGTTCCTGAATCGCATCGATGATATCGCTCTCTTTCAGCCACTCGGCCATGAGCAGGTGGCCGCCATCGCTGCCATTATGCTCCGCGGCCTCAACGAGCGACTCGCGACCAAGCGGATCCGCCTCGATTTTGACAAGACAGCACTGGCACTCATTGCCGAGCGCGGCTTCGATCCGGTCTATGGAGCGCGCCCCCTGCGCCGCTATTTGCAGCGTGAAGTCGAGACCTCGCTCGCCAAGGCCATGTTGGCGGGGGAAATCCCTGAGGGTAGCCTTGTCCGTGTGAAACGGGATAAGGATGGCCTAGCCTTCGACGTCAAGGCGGGTGGGTTTTCGGATTGAAGACGGGCGGTGCCCGTGGAGTCTCTCGGCATGACTGCACCGCGCATCCGCTGCGGGGTGGCCGGCACGGGTTCGCTCGGCCAGCACCACGCCCGCATCTACTCGACGCTCCCCGGGGCTGAACTCGCCGGCATCTTTGAGCCGAACGATGCTCGGGCCGCGGAGATTTGCGCGAAGCATCATTGCCATCGGTTTGCGACGTTGGAGGAAATGGCCGCTGGTTGCGACGCCGTGAGCGTCGTGGTGCCAACCAATCACCATGCGGCTATCGCCCTGCCGTTGCTCGAGAAAGGCGTCCACCTTCTCATCGAGAAGCCGATTTGTGTGACGCTCGAAGAGGCCGCTCAAATCCTGGATGCGGCGGCGAAGGCGGACCGCATCGTGCAAGTCGGGCATATCGAGCATTACAATCCGGTCATGTCCTACCTCGAGAAGGCCGTGACCGACGCCCGCTACATCACCGCTGAGCGCCTAGCGCCCTTTACGCCGCGCGGCACCGAGGTCGGCGTAGTCCTGGACCTCATGATCCATGATATTGGCATTGTCCTTCAGCTTGCGAATTCGCCGGTCGAGCGAATTGACGCCGTCGGCGTTTCGGTGGTCACGAAGACCGAGGATATTGCGAACGCCCGCATCGCTTTTAAGAATGGCTGCGTCGCCAATCTCAGCTCCAGTCGTGTCTCGCTGAAGAAGAACCGTGAAATCCGCGTGTTCCAGACCGGAGGCTACCTTTCTATCGATTTCATGGGGCAGAAAGGCCACACTGTCCGCGTGGATTCGACGGCGGAAGGGGGTTTCGCTAAGGAAGAAATTCCGATTGAGAAGGGCGAGCCGCTCGCCATCGAACTTGCATCGTTCACCGCATGTGTCCGGGACCGTAAGAGCCCGAAGGTCAGTGGCGAACTTGGCCGTTCCGCCTTGGAGGTCGCCATCCGTATCACCGAACAAATCCGTGCCGGCATGGCACGCAAATGAGCGCATTCCCCCGCATTCCCGCGGCCTTCGATCGTCCTCGCTCTGGCGAAGTCGATGTGCTGGTCGTGGCGGGTGAGCATTCGGGGGATCAGCATGCGGCCAAGGTGGTGGCTGAATTGCTTAAGGCGCGGCCAGGTTTACGGATAGCTGCATTCGGCGGGCCGGATCTCCACGTTGCCGGTGCTCAACTACTCTTCGACATGACGGGCTTCTCGGCGGTGGGGATTGTTGAGGTGCTGGCTGCTTACCCGTTTTACCGTCGCCTGTTCTCGCGGATGGTCGCTTGGACCCTGAAGTGGAAGCCCAACGTCGTGATGCTGGTGGATTACCCCGGACTCAACCTCCGCCTCGCCAACGAGCTGCGCAAGGCGGGTCTTTCGCGCGCAGGCTTCGGAGGCACGGCGGTCATCCAATATGTGAGCCCGCAGTTGTGGGCCTGGAAGCCCAAGCGACGTTTCACCATGGCGCGCGATCTGGACAGCGTGGGCACCATTTTCCCGTTCGAGCCGGCTTGCTACGCCGACACCAAACTCGATGCACGCTTCGTGGGGCATCCTTTCGCCGAGCCGGATCATCAGCATGGGCTGAAGTATGATTCCGCTGGCCCAGTGCTGCTCTTGCCGGGAAGTCGCCCCAAGCCTGTCCGGAAGATCTTCCCTGCCTTAGTCGAAGCCTACGCCGAGTTTCGGAAGCATCATCCGACCCGCCGTGCGTTGGTCTTGCACACCGGGGGCGAGGTGCACGCCGAACTATACCGTCTCCTCGCCGAGTATGGTGACGCGGCGAAAGGGATTGATCTTCGTCCAGTCTCGGAGGGGCCGGCCGCAGGCTGTGCAGCGCTTGTCAGTTCCGGGACCATGTCGCTTACCGTGGCCCTCGCGGGTATCCCTGGTGCTGTCGTCTATCGCGCCAATCCACTTACGTGGGTGGTCGGTCGGCGGCTGATTGCTGGGCGGGTGGACAACCTCGGTATCGCGAACATCTTGCTCAAGCGCCAAGCTTGGCCGGAGTATCTCCAGTCAGCCTGCGAGCCTTCCGCCTTAGCTGCGCGGTTACGCGAGTGCGTGGAGACGCCTGGCCCGCGCTCACAGGCATTGGCTGATTCCGGTGAACTTATGAAGATGCTTTCGGCTCAGTCTGGCTCAACGCCCGCCGAATGGGCGGCATCCTTTCTGCCCGCGTGAGCAAGCCCTTGGCGATCGCGGTGCTGGGTTGTGGTTACGTCGGGGCCGAGTTCGCCCGGTTGGCCAAGCGGGCCGGGCATGATGTCATCGGCATTGTGCGATCGGAGGCCTCGCGTGATCGCCTGCTTAGCGAAGGTTTAAGCGCCCAGGCTTTTGATATCTTTACGGGCGACTGGTCGGACTTGCCGGCGCGTTTCGACGCCGTGGTCTACGCGGCCAGCACCGGCGGTGGGGGTCCGGAGGCCTATGCCCTCGCTTATGATATCGGCGTGCACCGAGCACTCGCTTGGGCGAAGTCCGTCGGGGCGACGAGTTTCATCTTCACCAGTTCCACGGGTGTTTATCGGCAGGATGATGGTGGCGTGGTCAACGAAGAGTCTGCAGTGGGCGGTACGCCGACCGCCGATGCGATTCTTGCGGGCGAGCAAGCTGTACTCGCCTCGGGGATTGCGCGTGCGCGCGTGTTGCGCTTCGGTGGATTATACGGACCGGACCGTCATCATCTCGTGGACCAATTACGTCGCGGTGAAAACGTCATCGGTGGGCGGGTGGATCACTTTATTAATTATTTACATCGTAATGATGCCGCCACATCGGTGCTCGCCGCGATGAGCGGCGGCCCTTTGGGTGCACGCGTTTACAACGTCGGTGACGGCCGGCCCGTGACAAAAGCTGAACTTGCTAAGTGGATCGCGAAACGCCTCGGCCAGACCGAGCCAGTATTCAATCCCGCGGCACCCGCGGGTCCGCGCGTAGCCAAGGGTGGCAGGACTCAGCCCAACCGAGTTGTCGCTACGGCTAGAATTAAGGCCGAATTAGAGTGGAATCCGCAGTTTGCGGACGTTTTTCAGGGTCTTAGTCAGCTATTCTGAGCCGTTTTCCTGTCTACGGGTAGGGAGTTTAAGGCACTTTCTTCACCCCTCTGACATCATTCTGTAACAATAGAATGAGATAGTCCCGTCGCACAACCGCACCAACACCCATGAATAGCACCCTCAAGTCCATGCTCATCGCCGCTGCCGCCATTACGTCGGTTTCTGCGTACGCCCAAGACAAAGCCACGCTCGACCTCCTTGTGAAGAAGGGCGTGATCACCGCGGAAGACCGCGCGAAGACTCTGGAAGAGGGCGCTAACGCGCGCTCCGCTTCCGGCGTCGGACGCGTCTTCCCCAAGGAAGATACCACCAGTCGCTTAACGTTCTCAGGCTACTTCCAATCTCAGTATGAGACTTTCACTACCACAGACAGTGCTGGCAACGCCTACAGGGCCCAGAATAACTTCCTGATGCGCCGCCTCTACTTCGAAACCTTCGCTGATCTCGGCTCGGGTATCTCGGGGGACGTCGTTTATGACTTCTCCGGTAACACGGCGAATAATTGCGACCGGGCGATCCTGACTCTGGCTGGCAGTTATGGTTCTTTCGACCTGGGCTACCGCAAGGTGACCTGGGGTTATGAAGAATCCACCCTCTCGTCTCTCTTCAAGGCTTCCTCCTCGAAGCTCTACACCGTTGAGCGTGGTATCACCAATCGTTACTGGAATGAGCAGGAAAACGGCAACCCTGCCGCTGGTGCTACTTCCGACGGTCGTCGTATCGGTTTCGGCGCCCACCACACCGGCCTACACTATAATAGCGTCGCTAATACCAACGGCTTGGAGTTTGGCGCATCTGTTACGAACGCAGCCCAGGCCACGATGATCAACGGCAAGGGCCTGAATGATCTCGGCCTCTATGCGAACGTCGTCTGGAATAACAAGGTCAGCGACACGGAGAAATACGCTATCGGTGTAAACTACGGCAAGACTAGCTACTCCGACTTCTTCGCAGCTGCACCGGTTCAAGCTTTCGCCCAAATTGAAGGCTATAACCCCTTCGTCGAAGCCCAATACGGCAAGTGGAATCTGATGGCTGAATTGATGAGTACCAAGATTGGCCAGAGCAAAGACGTCAACTCTACTGGTCAAAGCGTCGACCGCACGCCTAAGGGTTATGACCTGACCTTGGCTTACGACATCGCCGAAAACTGGCAGGGCGTCTTCCGCTACACCAACCTCGATACAGATCACCGCGG
>Ga0136642_1000736_pt1 | contig 15760 bp, 11 predicted proteins | sample LowCatLa1302831Y_FD_115313 | JGI IMG/M metagenome (GOLD analysis project Ga0136642, IMG submission 115313) | Freshwater microbial communities from Lower Cathedral Lake, Yosemite National Park, California, USA - 13028-31Y | ecosystem: Environmental > Aquatic > Freshwater > Lake ... | reverse complement strand
GATTGCTATTCCGGCCACCACTCCGGTCATTTGGAGGCAGGCACACGACGCTCAAGCACCCAACATCGCCCTCACCCTCGTCGGCACGCTCGTTGCCCTCTGGTGCGTTGTCGTCGTTCGTCTCCTCCATACCGTGTGGCGTCAGCGGCGCGGACATGTTACGAGCGGTGGATTCGGGTGGTTGGCCGGACTCATGCTGTCAATGACCTCATTCGTAGTAGGTCCGGTCGTGACGGCGACCACCAGCGCCGCGGAGGTCTCACAGAGTGTCCACCATCACTCCAAGCAGGCCGGCGTGGTCACCATTTCAGCCGGCCTACCAATGGCGCTCATGGCGAAACGGCGGCGTGACGAACTGAGACAGCTTCGCGTCATTCTTGAAGATGGTGAAGTCGAAGATGTCATCAACGAATTGCAGTCAGTCGATGAGGAACTCATCCAACGTGTACTGGACGGACTGCCTCCCGACGACTTTGGCATAATCGATATTGCACAGTTCGAAGAACCCGGTCCGATTGCCGCCAGTGCTGATAGTCCCGTTCTCGTGGTTCCCGTGCGAAACGAGTCCAACCAATGGATGCTGGCCTACGCCCGCCCCGGAGGCACGATCACGGTGGCTTCCGGAACCGATCTCGAAGGACTGGCCTCAGGCGCATCTGCATTGCACTACGACGGCCGCGTCGTGACTTCTGGTTCTTCTCTTGAAGCGATGCGCCAGTTAGCCCTACGACCATCACCACGCGTGATGGTTTTGCATCTGGGCGGCGACCCTCTCGAGCCCGACATCGCCCGACTCTGCGTCCGTGTTGCCATTCGCACTGCCAGCGGCCGGCACGTTGCGTCCAGGGTCGAAACTCCCCGATCGCGCCGACGGGTCGAACTTGTGGTCACTCATGTCTTCGTTCGTCTCCTGCGACCAGTAGCCAGCGTCGAGGGCCTTAGCGAACCCTTCAATAGCGATTTACGTCGACGATGCATCGAAATGACTTCCTACCTTGCGGTCCATCGACATGAGGTGATAACGGGTGATCGGCTACGAGCGCGAGTGTTGGGCGGCGGCTACAACGATGCGTCTACGAGAACCTTGGCCAATACCGCCTCGGCCGTTCGCCGATCACTCGGCAATCACGGTTCGCTCTCTCGACTCCTACCGGTCACCCCCGGAGGTCACTACCGAACTGAAGATGTCTCTTCGGACATTGAGCGGTTTCACGCGCTAGTAGCGCTCGCTCAAGAGATTCCGTCGAAGGAATTTGCCCTCCTAACTGAAGCTATCGGCCTAATCGAGGGCGAGCCACTAAGCGCCGAGCTGCGGGGGTTTGAGTGGTTCCTAGCCGAGGGCCACCTCGCACGACTCCAGCGTGACGCCGAGTGGGCCGCCCTCCGATTAGCGCAACTCGCCATCGTCTCGGGCGACTTTGACCTCGCGTACTATGCCCTCGAACGGGGTCGACTCGTTGATCCCTACTCCGATGACATTGTGGCGGCACTCGCGCGGGTGCCTCGTCGTCGAGACCAAATCTCCAGTGGTGATGCTGGCTCTTAGGCCAATTTCGATGCGATAGAGGTCGCCGAGCGAAGGACGAGTCCGTCTGAGCCGGCGGTGGAGTACGAGCAGGCCGGACGCTGCTTAGCTTCGGCGAGCAGCGAATCGAGTTGTTCGAGGAATGGAATGACGGGCTCCACAAAGAGGTGCTTCGAGAGCGACCCGGGAATGGTGTTGATCTCATTCACGTAGAGCTCGGTGTCATTTGCAAGAAAGTCAATTCGAGCAACGCCACGTACACCGGCGAGAACGGCAATCTCATGAGCCAGATCACGAATGTGTGCTGCCCGTTCGGCGGGGAGATCCGCGGGCAGTTCGCGAAGAGCCGAAACCATTCCTTCCCCTCCGACGTACTTGTCGCGGTAGTCAAGGATCTCAGTATCCGCTGACCGACGAATTGGCTTTTCGATTGCCGAGAGCGTGACGTCGGGGAAACTCCGAACGGCGATTTGGAGGTCGTAGAGGTCGGGTCGATATGGCTCAACGACACAGCCTCGAGCAAAGTGCACATTGCTGGTTAGGCGGGCCTTGAGTGTGCCGAGGTCTGCCACGACGTCGATGCCGATTGAGGACCCACCGAATCGCGGCTTACAGATATACGGTCCGTCGAAAGGAATGGACTCGGTCGAAGCACTCACGAGAACCCGTGGAAGAGAAGGAAGCCCGGCGGCAATGAGGGCCGAACCGAATGCGAGCTTGTCCATGCCGAGCGCAGCACTGGCCACGTTGGGACCGGTGTACGCGATGCCGGCGAGGTCCAACAAGCCCTGAATGGTGCCGTCTTCCCCCGGTCCGCCGTGAGTCGCTAGCACGACGGCGTCGAGATTGAGGGTCTTGTCTTTGCCAAAACGGCCCGCCGCCTGGACGAAACCCCGGGTCTCACCGAGTCGGAACTCCAGCGCATCTGAACCGACGGGTACGCCGTTCGCGAAGGCCTCGGCCTCTACGCCTCGAGCGACGGATACAAAGGTTCCAGCCTTCGTCCAATAGATGCCCAGGACGTCACGGTTAGCTCGTTCGAGTTCCCGAAGCGCCAAGAGACCAGTCAGAATAGAAATATCGTGCTCCGGCGTTGGCCCACCAAACAAGACACCAATCATCAGCACGCCTCTCGCATCAAGGCCTAAGGGTAGTGGTCGGGCAGATCATTTAGGTACAACACCAGATCGGTCTCGCCCAAGTTGGCCCGCACCCACGCCACTGCCTCTTCGCGAATATCGAAACGAAGTTGTTCACCATCAAAGCCCGTCGTAAGAGCCCGGGCATTCGTTCTCGCCACGACCACCAGTGACGCCCCCGCTGCCTTGATGGCGCGACCCAGTGCTTCATTCTCGCTGACCTGTTCGCTACCCAACTCAATTAGACCCGGGGTGATGACCACTCTGCGGCCGGGCACGGGAATTGACGTCAGGAGTTCGAGTGCCGCAGTGGCGCTCGCAGGATTGGCATTGAAGGTGTCATCAATAATCGTGAGACCGGAAGGAGCACGCACCACTGTTAATCGATGCTGGGCGGCAGTGAGATGAGAGATACGCGTCGCGACTTCGTAGGGATCACCACCGAGTTCAAAACTCGCCGCTATCGCACAGGCCAGATTGGTTTCGTGAATTCCAGCGACCGGCAGCACTTCTGCCACCATTACATCGTCACGAAGAATCTTCCATCGCTCCTGCTCCAGGACGAGTCGCACCTCGGCGCCCTGCGTCGACGAACCAGCGGTCACGACCTTCTTACCGGCCGCCTCAAGGATTGGGACCCAGGCCGCTAAGCGCGCATCATCGATGTTGAGAATCACCGTGTGTGCCCGTTCGGTGATTTCAAACTTGGCCTGATCAATGACGTCGAGTGTTCCCATGCGCTCAAGATGCACCGGACCAATGGATGTCACAATGGCAATTTCTGGAGGGCACCAGTCACAGAGTGCGCGGATCTCACCGGGGCCGTACGTGCCCATCTCGGCAATAAATACCGATGTCCCGCTGACGAGATTTTCGTTAATTGCTCGGGAGAGGCCGGCACGATTATTAAAACTCCTGGGCGTCGGTACGACGCCGTGCCGTCCACCGAGTAGTTCAGCGAGGTGGTGTTTCGTCGACGTCTTCCCGAAACTGCCAGTTATCGCCACGACAGTCGGGTTTACTTCGGCGAGCCGACGGGCGGCCAGGTCGACAAACTTTTGGGCGAATCGATCCTCAAAAGGAGCCGTTATTACAGCCGCGAGCTGAATCACGACCGGTACGAATCCAATGGATATGGCTAGCGAGAAGTAAAAATCCGGTCCGAAATAGCCAACGGTCAAAATGAATAATTCGATCACCGTGGCAACAAACGCCACTGTCTTCAGTCGGCGGGTCCAGTTCAGTGGCGATGTCCGACCCCGGCGCGAAAGACCCTGTGGCAACCACCAGCCGTACCCCACGGCCGCGGCGAGCGCGACACCACCAAAACCTGTTAGCCCCAATGCGGCACATAACGCTGCGACAATGGGCCAGTCACCAAGTGATTGCGATGGTGCGATCTGATTGCGATTGCTCGGACTCGGTAGGCGAAAAATCGCCCACCGGATAAAGAAACGCGACAACGCCTCGGGTTCATAGTGCTCACGCTGCAGGACCCGGAGCCACCGAACACCCTGAGCGCCAACAGCGATGAGCGCGAAGAAGAGCCCGATGCACTGCCAAGCGCGCGTCATCGAATGACCTTAGAGACTTGACTAGCGAGCAGCTCGGCTGCCTGCACTGGAACCAGATGCCCCACATGCTCAAGGACTACAAGATTGGTGGCCGCTTTCATCTGATTAATAGATCGACGAGCGATAGTGACGGGGACATCGCGATCGTCGGCGCCCCACACCAACGTGGTGGGCGTAGTAACGAGCGCCAGCTCGGCCTCGTAGGACTCCCCTACCGTTGCTACCAAGATGTCACGGAGTTGACCAGTAGCGGCGCGGTAATCGGCCGATCCGTACTGCTGCTTTGCCCGCTCGAGACGGGCCGGCGAGACGAGGCCGAGTGCGGCCAGTTTCTTAACGGCGCGATAGGCCCAAGGGGAACGACGACGGACACCCTCCCGGGCCAGCAGCGGTGCACCCGTGAGAATGAGATTCGAGAACATGTCGGGGTGCCGAGCGGCCATCACCGCTGCAATACGCCCCCCGAAGGAGTGGCCCACGACTGTGGGCATCGAGTCTCCGAAAATCTCTCGTACCACGGGGGCAAGTAAGTTGGCGTACTCGCGGGCACCGCCCACGAACGGAGGCAGGGGGCTCGCACCGAATCCCGGCAGGTCAAGGGCCACAGAAGCCACGCCACCACGGGCCAAGATTTCGGCCGATGCAGCGAAGTCAGTACTTGAGCGCCCCCAACCGTGAAGCCACAGAATCTGAGGGGTTCCATCGCCGTACACCTGTCCGAAGAGTTGCCCATTGGCGAAGGCTTTCAGCACAACCCTCAGGTTACTGACGACCTTTGGGTCGATATGACCATGTTGCAACTCCGCACTAGCGTTCAATTTACGATGAGTGACGATGTGACCTTCTCGGAAGACCAGTTGGTGGGATTAACCCCCGAGCAACGCGAAGCGGTGACTTCTACCCAGCGCCAACTGCTCGTGCGCGCCACCGCTGGATCGGGCAAGACCCACGTTCTCACCCTGCGTATTCAACGACGAATTGCCGAGGGGGACATCGCACCAGACCAGGTGCTCGCCATGACCTTCACGCGCAAGGCGGCCGACGAGCTGCGCACCCGCCTATGGCGTGCCGGGATTCGAGGGGTCGCCGCAGGAACGTTCCACCGCGCCGCCCTCGACATCGTTTCGGATTTTCGAACTGACAACAATCTCAAGCCCATGTCGATCGAACCCAATCGCCGGCGGCTCATCAACGAATTAGTCGTGGCTCTCAATAAGACGGGCCAGCGAATCGAAGAGTGGCAAATCCCGCGCATCGAACAAGAGATCGGCTGGGCTCTGAGCCAGGGCTTCAACGGGACGACCTACGGCCGGCGCGCTTCGCGGGCCCGGCGCGCGGCTCCGCTACCCGGCGCCCAGATGGCCGATGTCATTGACCGCTACGTCGGGCTCTGTCAGTCCAAGGGCGTCGTGGACTTCGACCTGCTCTTGTCGGAAGCGATTCGTATTCTTCGCGACGACCGTGCGGCCCTCGCGAGCTTTCGTCACCGCCATCGGGCACTCTTCGTTGATGAAGCGCAAGACATCAACCCGTTGCAATTCACCCTCTTGCGCCTCATGGCGGGAGAAGATCCCGATATTTTCACCGTGGGCGACCCGAATCAGTCCATCTACGGCTTCAATGGCGCCAGCCCTCAACTGTTGCAGGAGTTACTGGCCACTTGGCCGGACACGGTGGTCCTCGACCTCACGCGCAACCATCGCTCCACGGCGCACATTGTGGCTGTGGCTGACACACTGCTTGAAGATGGCGCGGCCGGTATCACTCCAGCTAAGGCTGATGGCGAGATTCCCTTGGTTCGGCTCTACGACACGGAAGAACTTGAGGCACGAGCCGTAGCGACGTGGCTCAACTCGCGCCACCAGCCTGGGTCGCCATGGCGTTCCATGGCAGTACTCGCTCGGACCAACAACCAATTGAACATCATCGGCGAGATGCTCACCACCATGCACATCCCCTTCGAGCGGCGAGGAGCCGAAAACTCACCGGGATCCGACGTCATCGTTGGCGACACTGGTCCGGCTCGGTGGTTTGACCAAGAACACAAAGATGCCGTCGCCCTCTCGACTATTCACCGCTCCAAGGGTTTGGAGTGGCAGCACGTGGCCGTCATCGGCCTGGCTGAGGGCGTCCTACCCAATTTCAACGCCACCACCGCTGATGACGTCGCTGAAGAGCAGCGCCTCGCCTACGTCGCACTCACCCGCGCCGAAGAAACTCTCTTATTAACGTGGAATCGAGGGCGCCACGACCCCCGCACGCCCGACCGGCAGCCGTCGAGGTTTCTGGCCGCCATTGAACAGAAGATCTCGGAGCTGGCGGCCGTGGAGGCACCGCTCCTGGGTGATGAACGGCGTCAACGGCTCGCCGCCATCCGCGAGCAACTCGCCGCTAGTCGTCCTCAACTATCGTCAGACGGTAGTGAGCACTCACCTACTTAACGAACTCGTCAGCATCCTCGGAGAGCGTCACGTCTCGAGGGCTGCGAACATAAATCCCGACGACTTGCACGACGAATCGCTGCACCCCGAACCTCGGAAACCACTCGCGGTGGTGCGACCGCAAAGTCGTCAAGACGTCGTGGCAGTGACCAAATTCGCAGCAACCCACAACATCCCCATTACGGCCCGAGGGTCGGGAACCGGTCTATCCGGTGGTGCCAAACCGGTAGCGGGTGGCCTAGTTCTTTCTTTCGCCGACATGAACCAAGTCGTCTCGATCAATACCAGCGATCATGTGGCAGTCGTCCAACCGGGTATCACGCTCCGCGAACTTGACGCCGCCCTCATCTCGACTGGGTTGCACTACCCCGTCTACCCCGGGGAACTTTCCGGCTCACTCGGTGGCAACATCAATACCAATGCCGGCGGCATGCGAGCCGTCCGCCATGGCGTTACTCGCCATCACGTCCTTGGCCTGGAAGTCGTCCTCGCTAACGGTGATGTCCTTCGTACCGGTGGTCCCGTGGTGAAGTCCTCGTCGGGTTACGACCTGACGCAACTACTCGTTGGCAGTGAAGGCACACTGGCCCTGGTCACCGAGATCACCCTCAAAATCTCCCCTCGTTTCGCCTACAGCGCCACCGTTCTCGTGCCGTACGCCACGCTCGACGAGGTGACCACAACGGTGCCCGCAATTATCTCGGCTGGGCTCCAGCCTTCGATTCTCGAATACCTCGACATTTTGACGATGTCTTCGGTGACCACACGGGCCAATCTGGAGTTGGGCGTACCCCACGCTGTCAGTGAGAAGGCCATGGCGTATCTGGTCATCGTCCTCGAAACCCGTACACGCGAACAACTCGATCGAGATATTGAAGATCTCGGAACGCTCGTACTCGCCAGCGGAGCGCTGGACGTCTTCGTGCTGCCAGACGGATCGGGACAACGTCTCATCGAAGCCCGTGAGCAGGCCTTCTGGGTGGCCAAGGAGGCCGGTGCCCACGAAGTCATCGACGTCGTCGTTCCGCGCTCGAGCGTGCCGACCTATCTCGCCGGCATTGCCACACTGGCCACTACGTACGAATCCTTTATCGCCGGATGCGGACACGTGGGCGACGGCAACGTCCATATGAGTGTCTTCCAGCCCGACGTGGAAAAGCGTGAGGCTTTTCTCCTCGCACTCTTCACGCTGGGCGTGGAGATGGATGGCGCAATCTCCGGCGAACACGGCATTGGCCGTGACAAGCAAAAGCCGTTCCTCGTGCTGACCGACGAAGTTAATTTGGCCGTCCAGCGCCGCATAAAAGCCATTTTCGACCCCCAGAACATTCTCAATCCCTACCGACTCACCGACGAAAGGCCCCTTCCATGAACGGAGCGCAATCACTTCTTGCCACGCTGTACACCAATGGGGTTGAAGTCTGTTTTGGAAACCCCGGTACCAGCGAGATGCACTTCGTCGCCGCCCTCGACTCCCAGCCGGGCATGAGGGGCGTGTTGGGACTCTTCGAAGGTGTGGTCACCGGTGCCGCCGATGGCTACGCCCGCGTCACCGGCAAGCCGGCCGTCACGCTGCTTCACCTTGGACCCGGTCTCGGTAATGGTCTCGCAAATCTCCACAACGCTCGTCGAGCCCACGTACCCCTCATCAACGTGGTCGGTGATCACGCGACGTACCACTCGCGCTACGACGCGCCACTCGAGAGCGACATCGCGTCAATCTCGCGAGCCGTTTCGGGCTGGCACCGACGTACGGCTCGACCCGATGATGTGGCCGGTGACGCCCTCGATGCGCTGCGCGCTGCCTACGGCCCTCCCGGACAGGTCGCCACACTCGTCCTTCCCGCCGACGCCTCATGGGGCACCGTGACACCACCGACAGCCCAACTCCCTACCGCCACCATCCCGATGGCCGCCGCTCCAACTGCTGATCGGATTCAGGCCGCCGCTCGCGTGTTGCGGACAAAAAAGACGGCTCTGTTCTTGGGATTTGATGCGCTGCGCGTCCACCCCCTAGGACTCGCCCACCGTGTCGGCACCGCCACCGGAGCTCGCGTTATGAGCGAGACTTTCCCCACTATCCAAGATCGTGGCGCCGGTGTTTTCACCCCCGACCGACAGATTTATCTATCCGAATTTGCTATCTCTCAACTCAGTCAGCTCGAAGCCATAGTTTTGGTTGGCGCTAAGACCCCCATTGGCTTCTTCGGCTATCCCGACATCCCTAGCGAGTTGTTGCCTCCAGGTTGCGAAGTCGTGATTCTCACTGAACCCGGCATGGACTCAACCGCAGCCCTCGAAGCACTCGTCGAAGAGTTTGCGGCCCCCGCTGTGGCCGTTACCTCACCGGAGCGGCCGGTCGCCCCCACTGGGGAGCTCACTCCTCTCGCCATGGCGCAAGCCGTTGCGGCCCTCCTGCCCGAAGACGCCATCGTGGTCGATGAGGGCAACACCAGTGGACTGCACCTCTACGGGCAGCTGTCGGGTGCCGCGCCCCACCAACTGCTCACGCTCACTGGTGGTGCGATCGGGTACGGACTGCCCGCAGCCCTCGGTGCCGCTCTCGGTGGCGGAGGCCGTCGTGTTGTGGCCATCGAGAGTGACGGCTCGATGATGTACACCCCCCAGGCCCTGTGGTCGATGGCCAGAGAGAATCTCGACGTCACGATTCTCGCGCTCTCCAATCGGAGCTACGCCATTTTGAACCTCGAACTGTCCAGGGTTGGCGCAACATCTGAAGGCGACGCCTCGCGCCAGATGCTGGACCTTGACAATCCGACATTGGACCTTTGCTCGATTGCCCGAGGTATGGGCGTCCCCGCCGTCAAGGTAACGACCGCTGACGAACTCGTGGCCGAACTGGCGAAGAGTTTCGCCACGTCGGGACCGACGTTCATCGAAGCGATGCTGCCGAAGGGTCTGGGTTAGAAGTCCACCAAGACTGGGGCGTGGTCCGAAGGCTTTTCTCCCTTGCGGGCCTCTCGATCAATCCACGACGCACTCGCCGTAGCTACTACGGGTGCCGCGCAGTACAGCAAGTCAATACGAAGACCCCAGCCTCGACGGAAAGAGCCGTTGCGATAGTCCCACCACGAGTAGCACGGCTCATCGGGATTTAGCTGGCGCGTGATGTCAACGAGACCCAAGGACTCGATCCGCCGCAACGCTTCACGTTCGGGTTCACTGACGTGAGTCGCCCCCACAAATGCTGATGCGTCGTAGCAGTCAAAATCACTAGGGGTGACATTGAAGTCGCCGCCAACAACGAGGGGCATCGCGGGGTCGTAGGTGGACAGGCGACCGTACAGTGACGCCAGCCAACGCAACTTGTATTCGTAGTGCGGGTTGTCCAGCGCACGCCCATTAGGGACGTAGCAGGAGTAGACCCGTACTCCGCCACAGGTGGCTGCAATCACCCGAGCCTCTTCATCGGGTTCACCAAAGCCTTGCACTATGTCCTCGAGACCAACTCTCGAAAGAATGGCGACGCCGTTCCATTGGCTCAAGCCAAAGTGGGCCGACTCGTAGCCCATTTCTCGCAGAGCGTTGAGGGGAAACTTCTCATCACGCTGCTTGGTCTCTTGCAGCAAAAGGACATCAACGTCGCGAGTCTGGAGGAACTCCTCGACCCGAGGAAAACGTGCGTTCATTGAATTCACATTCCACGTAGCAATCCTCATTCGGCCTCAACCACCACAAAGAGAAGGTCGGCCTCGGCAACCACCTGGCCATTGACTAGGGCCCGACCCGACCCCTTGCCGCCACGTGCCGAGAGTTGGTTCATTTCGCACTCCAACGTGATTTCATCATTCGGGAGGACCTGACGGCGAAAGCGGGCTCGCTCGACGCCACCAAAGAGTGGCAGTTTGCCCGCGTAGCGTTCATCGGCCAAAACGGCGATGGCGCCACACTGGGCCATTGATTCAACCAGCAACACACCAGGGACAACTGGGCGCCCCGGGAAATGACCGGCGAAGAAAGGCTCACCTTCTCCCGGCGTCCACGTCGCACGAGCCGAGACACCGGGCCGTACTTCCGTGACAACGTCAAGTAGCAGGAATGGCTTTCGGTGAGGCAACCACGTAGTGGGATCAAAAACCATATTCCTATGGTGCCACGAGTGAGAGCTCGGCGATGCGACGATCCTTGTCGACGGCCGAGAACCGGAACTTGTGAGACGAACCACGCTTGAGGACATCTCGAGCTCGAGCCGGGGCCGGGTCACCGAGCGATGTCGTTGGGGCGTAACACTGCACTGGTTGGCCATCCATAGAAACTTCAATGATCGCGCCGTGCGAAGTAAATCCGACAACGGTGCCTTCGATGTGCGAACGAATCTTGAAGCTCGTGAGAAACGTTGAGAACAGGGCTTCAGAGTTAACCGGCGCTCGATCGCGCTTGGCCGCGGGAGAAGAAGATGCCGCCTTTTTGGCAACTGCCTTAGCGGGAGACTTCTTCGCGGGCGCTTTGGCGGCAGGTTCGGGGGCCTCGACCTTCTTGACACCCTTAGCGACGGCAGCCTTTGGAGCCTTAGGGGCGGCCTTGGCGGCCTTAGGCGTCAGAGTAGTGCCAACAGTCGGCTTCTTGCCGTCGGGCAACACGATGGCCAGTTTCTTGGCGGGCGCTGGACGGGCCGAACCCTTGACGGGGACGCGGGCAGTAAAGATCCAGCCCACGCGTGGGACGGGCTTTCCGCCGATGAGGCGGCCTTCTTCAAAGAGCCACGGGTGATCGCTCTGGAATTCCTGGAACGAATCATTACTTAAAACGACGCCACCAATACGTTCGGCAATTTTGAGAATGAAGGCGTCACCACGACCCACTGAGCCTGCTGGCGGAGAAACCATGTCGCCGGCGGCCTCGAGCTCCTTGAACGCGACCTGCTCGGTGGCCGCAATTCGGTGCCCGAAGGTTGCATCGACCACCACCAGCATTTCGGCGCCCGGATACTCAACTAGAAATGAGCCGACGGCGTCACGTAGCTGCGGCAGGCTGGGGGTACTGCGACCTTCAGTGGCGAGGTTGGAGCCGTCTACGACGACTCGCATCTTCCCCTTACTTTTAACGGCACTCACCCGATGGCCCGACTCAGAAGGTCGGCCTGCTCGGCTGCGTGGACGAGTGAAGAACCGGTCGCCGGCGATGCAGATTCGGCGCGTGTGACGTGGCGAAGCTTGGCGTTGCCACTGAGCATCCGGTGCATTTGCTGATGTACAAATGGCCAAGCACCCATGTTCTCAGGCTCTTCTTGGAGCCAGACGACCTCAGTCACGTTGGTAAAGCGCTCAAGGAGTCCGGTGATGGTATCTGCGGGCCAGGGGTAGATCTGCTCCACCCGAGCAATCGCTACATGACCGGCCGTAGAAATCGACACTCGATGCGCTTCGGCCTCATGACCCACCTTGCCCGTCGCGAGCACTAGTCGGGTCACGGCAGCATCATCGTCAGCGAAGTTGCAGACCACCGTCTGGAATGACCCCTCGACGAGTTCATCGAGCGGCGAGCGAGTCGCCGTGGCCCGGAGCATTGACTTGGGAGTGAAAACGACAAGTGGCGTCGAGTTTTCACGTCGCACTTGGCTGCGCAGAAGGTGGAAGTATTGAGCTGCCGTCGTGGGCTGCGTTACGCGCATGTTGTTGCGGGCGCAGAGGGTTAAGAAGCGTTCGATTCGACCGCTCGAGTGTTCCGGTCCCTGCCCTTCGTAACCGTGTGGCAGGAGCATCACCAAGTTGGCACTCTGGCCCCACTTGTCATCCGCGGCGACAATGAAGTTGTCAATAATGATTTGGGCGCCATTGACGAAGTCACCAAACTGGGCTTCCCATGCCACGAGGGCTCGCTTCGCTTCAACGGAGTAGCCATATTCGTAGCCGAGAGCGGCGTATTCACTCAGGAACGAGTCTCGAACCGTGAAGAATCCATCGGCGCCATCTAAGTGACTGAGCGGAATCCACTGATCCCCGGTGAGGTTGTCAATGAATGCAGCGTGCCGTTGTGAAAACGTACCGCGACGGGAGTCTTGACCCATGAGCCGTACGTTCGTGCCCTCCACGAGCAGCGAACCGAAGGCCATGGCCTCACCGAGACTCCAGTCAACTACGCCTTCGGCGACCATTTGAGCTCGCTGAGCGAACTGACGCTCCAACTTTGGATGCATCGTGAAGCCTTCAGGGACTCGGCTCGTGGCATTGGCAATGGCGAGCAGTACTTCACGCGCGACACCAGTGGTCGGAGCTGGCCGATCGGGGTGCACTTCGAGTGGAGACACTGCTTCGAGCACGGGCTTAGGAATAGTTCGAACTTCGTCGAGAACTTCCTGGAGTTTTTGGTTGAACGCGTCAAGGGATGCTTCGGCCGCCTCGAGGTCGAGATCGCCTCGGCGGATCAAGGTCTCGGTGTAAATCTTGCGGACTGAACGTGTCTGATCGATTACGCGATACATCAAGGGCTGGGTGTAGCTCGGGTCATCACCTTCGTTGTGACCATGGCGGCGATAGCAGACAATGTCCAGCACAATGTCACGCTTAAAGGTTTCGCGGTAATCAATGGCCAATTTCGCGGCGCGAGCGCACGCTTCGGGATCATCGCCATTGACGTGAATAATCGGAGCCTGAATCATTTTCGCCACATCGGTCGGATAGAAGCTCGAACGGGAAGACGACGGTGCGGTAGTGAAGCCCACCTGATTGTTAATGACGATATGTACGGTGCCACCAATGCGATAACCGGAGAGCTGAGACATATTGAGTGTCTCAGCAACCACACCCTGACCGGCGAAGGCAGCGTCACCGTGAATCAAAATGGCAAGCCCCGGGAAATTGTCGGGCATCGGTACGACCGACGAACCGTCACTCGGCCGGATTACAAGATCTTGCTTAGCTCGGACGATCCCTTCAACCACGGGGTTGACTGCTTCGAGGTGGGACGGGTTAGAAGCCATAGCGACCGAGACTCGGGCGCCGGCTGGCGAGGTGTAGTGACCGGTGGCTCCCTTGTGATATTTCACGTCACCAGAACCCTGAACACTTTCGGGATCGAGATTGCCTTCAAACTCGCTGAAGATGTCGCTGTAGCTCTTCCCAACAACATTGGCGAGAATATTGAGTCGTCCGCGGTGGGCCATGCCGATGATCACGTCGCTGGCCCCGTTGTCGGCGGCCGCACTGATGATGGCATCGAGGGCGACGATGGTGGATTCACCACCTTCGAGACCAAAACGCTTCTGTCCGACGTAGCGAGTGTGGAGGAACTTTTCAAAGACTTCGGCAGCCGTGAGTTTCTCCATGATGCGCTGTTGTTCGGCAGGTGTCACGGCGGTGGCAGCCCCTTCGAGTCGCTGCTGGAACCACTTCTTTTGATCGAGGTCCATGATGTGCATGAACTCCACGCCCATCGTGCGGCAGTAGGCATCACGCAAGATAGAGAGCGCTTGATCCAATGTGGCGTGCGTCTTGCCGGCGAGGCCGTCGACAACAAAGGTTCGAGAGAGGTCCCAAATCGTTAATCCGTAGTGGGCTAACTCAAGTTCGGCGTGTTGCGCCGGTGGTTCGGCGCGTAGCGGATCGAGGTCCGCCTGCAGGTGGCCGCGAACCCGATACATATTGATGAGTTCCTGAACACGAATCTGCTTCAGAATCTGCTCATCGGCATTCGCTGAATCGTTGGTGTCCTTGGCCCACTGTGCCGGCTCATAGGGAATACCCATAGCAGTGAATGCCTCTTCGTAGAAGTCGTGACTTCCAGTGAGGCATTCGGCAACGTATTTCAAGAACAGGCCTGACTCGGCGCCCTGAATGATCCGGTGGTCGTAGGTCGATGTCAGGGTCATCACCTTGCCAACACCCATTGCCGCGAGTGCGCGTGGATCAGCAGATTCAAAGCCCGCGGGCCAGCCCAGAGCACCAACGCCGAAGATCGCACCCTGTCCTGGCATGAGTCGAGGCACCGACTGCACCGTTCCGATAGTTCCGGGGTTAGTTAACGAGACCGTTGCCCCGGCGAGATCATCGGCGCCAGCTTTGCCGCCATGAATCTTGCGCACGAGTTCTTCGTACGCGAAGACGAACCCTCGAAAGTCGTAGGTGTCGGCATCCTTGATAACCGGGACCATCAAATTGCGAGTCCCGTCGCTCTTTTCCACGTCAACCGCCAAACCAAGCCCCACGTGCTCGTGGCGAAGCACGCCTGGTGTGCCCTTTTCGTCTATGGCGTCAACAAATGTTGCGTTCATTGTTGGCACGACTTGAAGCCCGCGAATCATCGCGTAAGCGATGAAGTGCGTGAAGGAAACCTTGGTGCCAGTAGTTCGACTCAGTGCCTCGTTCATCGCCACGCGGTTGACTTCCAGGAGGCGCGCCGAGACTGACCGCACACTGGTCGCGGTAGGAACAGAAAGGCTGGCACTCATATTGGCCGCAATACGTGCGGCCGCACCACGGAGCGGTGTGGCATCTTTATTTACGATGGTTTCAACGGGCGACTTAGGCGGAGATCCATCGAGTGGGCCGGACACAGTAGGGACTGTCGACAAGGGGGCACGTTGGTAGTCAGCGAAAAACTCCTGCCAGGTCGGTGAGACCGAGGAAGGGTCGCTCAGAAATTGCTCGTAGAGGTCATCAATGAGCCAGGCATTCGGACCGAATGACCCCGACTTGGCAATGTTGGAAACCGAATCAGATGAGGTTGGCACGCCGTTTAGGTTAGAGGCACTGCGGACCGTGAATACAAGGCATTAATTTTTCTTTCGACCGGTAGATTTCTACCCATACGACCCGCCGATTCCGCCCCCCTTGGCCTCACCGCCCTTCCACTGCCAGATATTCCCCATCTCGCCGTCTGGGAGCGGACTACTGACACCCCGATGGCGACCGTTATTTGCGTGCACGGGGGCCTTGACCGGGGAGGTTCCTTTGCCCGAATGGCGCGACGGATGGACCACTACCGCGTCATCGCCTACGACCGTCGGGGCTACCAGCAGTCTCGAAACCGCCAGCCCCTCAGTCTCGAAGGCCACGCCGAGGACTTACAGGCCATAGTTGACGTCGTCAGAAACGATCGACCGACGGTGGTTTTTGGACACTC
>Ga0136642_1000735_pt1 | contig 15763 bp, 14 predicted proteins | sample LowCatLa1302831Y_FD_115313 | JGI IMG/M metagenome (GOLD analysis project Ga0136642, IMG submission 115313) | Freshwater microbial communities from Lower Cathedral Lake, Yosemite National Park, California, USA - 13028-31Y | ecosystem: Environmental > Aquatic > Freshwater > Lake ... | reverse complement strand
GCAGTGTGGATCAATGAATCATCGACCGACTGGAAGATGGCGTGGCGAGAAATCAGAAATGCCGCGCCGCAGGCCAGTGCGATTGCCAGACTTACGGCCACCGAAGAGGCCACGACGACGCGGACACGAAACGTCATGCGCTGCGCAGTGAGTAGCCGATGCCACGAACCGTTTGAACGAGGCGGTGTTCACCGGCCTCTTCTAATTTCCGACGAAGGTAGCCAACGTAGACGGCGAGCGAGTTGGTGCTGGAGTCAAAGTTGTAGCCCCAGACCAGATCGAGAATCTGGTCGCGAGTCATCACCTGACGGGGGTGGAGCATGAGGAGTTCTAGAAGATCGAACTCGATGCGCGTGAGTGGCACGGCCCGTTCTCCGCGGAAGACTTCGCGGGTCGATGGGTTGACGGTGAGGTCATCGAACTTGAGTACGCCCTCATCTCCCGTACGCGGTGTGCGACGGCGCAATAGAGCGCGCAGTCGGGCCGTGAGTTCGGCGAGATCGAAGGGCTTGACCAGATAGTCATCGGCTCCGGCATCGAGTCCCTCGACCCGATCGTTAACGGCGTCACGGGCCGTCAACATCAGAATCGGGACGTTGTCACCGGCCCGGCGAATGCGACGGCAGATTTCCAGTCCGTCGATGTCGGGCAGCTGAAGGTCTAAGACAATGGCGTCGGGGGCGCCCGTCTGGAAGGCCCGCAGGGCCGAAGTCCCGTCACCGTGGAGTTCGACTTTGTAATTCTCCATTTTGAGAGCGCGTGAGAGGGCTGCCAGAATTGCCGGGTCGTCATCGACGATTGCCACCGTGAAGAGCGTTTCGGAACTGGACGACACGGCGACCTTTCGATTGGTTGATCTAACCCCTCTAGTATTAGATGTCTGACCGAAGAATGGTTGTGGATTTGCTAAGAATCTACGAAGATTCCAGGACAGGCCTTGGCGGGTAGTTCAATCGGCAGAACAGCGGGTTTTGGTCCCGAAGGTTGAGGGTTCGATTCCTTCCCCGCCAGCCACTGGGCCTACATCGATTCCAAGATGCTGGCCATGATGAGCGGGGCGTCTCCTTGAACGGAGTGCCCCGCTTTTTCAATTTCGAGCACCGTGGCGTCGGGACGCAGGCGGGCGAGCTCGGCGACATCGTCATCGTCCACGACCGAACCCTTCGCCATGCCCCGGAGCAACGTCACCGGCAGCGGGAGGTCGCGCAAGGCATCCCACAGGTTGCCTGGTTGCGGTGCTTCAAGCGTGGCTGGTCCGTGCTGCTGGTGGCGCCAGACCCACGTGCCGTCGTCGCGCTGCAACGCGTTATGAAGAATGCCTCGACGCAGCGATGATTCGGACCGCGTCGGGTTAAAAGCCATGGTGCGTTCCAGCAACTCGTCAAAGCGATCGAACGTCTTGGGTCCGTTGACGAAGTCGTGGATGTGCTTGGCCTTGACTCCGTTGACCCCGGGGGTGATGTCGACCAGGACGAGATGACTGAAACGCTCGGGGTGCTGGGTGGCGAACTGAATCGCCGTCAAACCACCGAGCGACATGCCGATGAGAATGACTGGCTCGCGGGGCAGGGCCTCGAGGATGGCGGTGAGGTCGCGGGCGTGGGCCGCCGAGGCCGCGAGACCGAAAGGACTGGCGTCAGAATGTCCGTGACCGGGCAGGTCAACGGCCACGAGACTGCGCTGGAGGGCAAGAGCCACGGTGTCGAAAGTGTGGGCGTTCTGCGCCCCGCCGTGCACGAAGAGGAATTCGGCTGAGCTGGAACCCCAGACCAATGCACTGAGCTCGCGGGTCGCATCGACGGCAAATCGCTCGCGACGAACCGGGGGCACGGGCAGGTCGAGATCCCACTCACTCAGATTTTCGTGGAAGAAGGAAAACTCGTCGTAGGCAATTCGTTCCATGCCTCGAATCGTAGGTGAGCCTTCGCCGATTCGTTTTCACCAGTCGAATACGAGCATTTGCCAACGGGTGACTCTCAGCAAAAGGGAGTTGAAGGCGCACCCCAGGGAGGCAAGGTCGTGACGAAGTACGCTGTAACCGTGGAAGTTTCCCCCTTACGTCGCATGGTCATGGTGACGGGTCGGACTAACCCCGGCGTCGCTCAATCCATCGCCGAAGAACTCAACGGAACACTCTCAGCAGTGCAGTTACGAGAATTTGCCAACGGGGAGATTCACTGCCGGTTCGAAGACTCCATCCGTGGCGCCGATGTTTTCATCATTCAGTCTCACGCTGCGCCGGTGAACGACTCCATCATGGAGCAGCTCATCATGATTGATGCCGCCAAGCGTGCTTCGGCCAAGCGCATCACGGCCGTCTGCCCGAACTACGGCTACGCCCGTCAAGATCGAAAGTCAACTGGACGCGAACCAATCACCGCGAAGTTGCTCGCCGACATGTTGCAAACCGCCGGCGCCGACCGCGTGTTGGCTGTCGACCTGCACTCCGGTCAGATCCAAGGTTTCTTCAACGTGCCGGTGGACCACCTCACCGCCGCCCCGGTGCTCGAGGAGTATCTCAAGGCCCACACCAAGACCCAAGACCTTGTCGTCGTGGCTCCGGACGCCGGACGCGTGAAGGTCGCGGAGCGCTACGCCCAGCACCTCGGCTGTGACTTGGCCCTGGTTCACAAGACTCGCCCTCGCGGCACCGCCAACGTGGCGGTGGCCCGGGACGTCGTTGGTGACGTAGCCGGACGTCACTGCATTCTGATTGACGACATGATCGACACGGCTGGCACGATTTTGGCCGCCGCCGAATTACTCAAGGCCCAAGGGGCCGATGAAATCTGGGTGATGGCAACCCACGCCGTCTTCTCGCCACCAGCGATTGAACGGCTTATGGCCGCGCCCGTTTCACGCGTGGTCGTTACCGACACCTTGCCGTTGCCCGAAGATCGCCGTTTCCCCAAGCTCGAAGTTCTGAGCGTGGCACCACTGGTCGCTCGGGCCATGTGGGCGATTTTTTCGGACGATTCCGTCTCGGACATCTTCGACGGCGAGAATTTGGCCTAGGCCAACGGGGCCCACTGCGGCCTCGGCTAAACTAAGGAGCCGGTGAAACCCACGGGTTTGCCCGCCGTTTTTTCTATAAGGAGTTCCCATGTCCCAGGTCACATTGAGCGCTCTGTCCGAGCGCGTTCAGGGCAGCCGTAACGTTCGTCGTCTTCGCATCGCCGGTTCAATCCCCGGTGTTGTCTACGGCCAGGGCGTTACCCCCGTACCCGTCTCGGTTGACGCCAAGGAGTTCCGTTCTTCCGTCGCCGGCGAACTCGGTCTTAACACCGTCATCAACCTCGAAACTCCCGCCGGCAAGTTCACCTGCATGGCCCGGGAGATTCAGCGTCATCCCGTGCGTGGCACCGTGCAGCACATTGACTTTCAGGTCATTGACACCAAGGCCGGCGTAAAGGTCGAAGTGCCGATTCACGTCGTCGGTGATGCCGTCGAAGTTCGTCACGCGGACTACGAAGTCAACCAGATGGCCTTCTCCGTTGTTGTCAACGCCATGCCGGACAAGATTCCTTCGTTCATCACGGTCGACATTTCTGACCTCAAGGTCGGTGACACCATTCGCGTCGGTGACCTGACGTTGCCTGAAGGTGTAGTGGCTCACGACGCGACCGTTGGTCTCGTCGGTACCCGCGCCGGACGCGCGGCTAAGACCGCCGGTAACGCCACCACCGCAGCCGGATAGTCGGTCGTGGCGCTCCGGCGTCCGCGCACTGGCGAGCCCCGTCGGGGGAGTGCGAGCACTCTTTTAATCGTGGGTCTTGCTAACCCCGGTACCAAGTACGAGGGGTCGCGACACAACATTGGTGGTGACGCCGTTCGCCTCCTTGCGCAACGCCGTAATGCCACGTTTCAAATCGAGCGTCGTCAGCGGGCCGAGACCTGCTCCTTTAACTCCGAGCGGGGCATCGTGACGTTGTCTATCCCCACCACCTTCATGAATGAATCGGGAGCCTCACTTCCGCCACTCATGCGCCGTATTTCAATCACCGATCCCAGCATTGTCTTGGTGGTTCACGACGAACTAGACCTCGAGCCCGGACGACTGCAGCTCAAAGTGGGCGGTGGTCTGGCCGGTCATAACGGACTTCGTTCCATCGCCGGGGTCTTGTCTTCGAACGAGTTTCCCCGCTTGCGCATTGGCATTGGTAAGCCCGAACGCAAGGAGCAGGTGACCGACTGGGTGCTGCGCCGACCCACCGGCGCAATGCACGAATCACTCCTCATCGACACCAACGAAGCGGCCGACGCCCTCGAAGCCGTTATTGATTTTGGATTCGAAGAGGCCCAACGCCGGGTCAACGCGGCGCGTCGTGACTAAGGAGTCACCCGCGCTACGCACCCTGTTGCATCGACTGACCCACGAAGTTCACCGTGATGCCGAAGAGGGGTTTGTCGCTACGACGCCCCGGGGAGTGGCCCCCGTCGTAGCTCGCTTCGCCCTCGACCAAGAAATGGTGATCGTCGTTGTTCCTTCCCAGCGTGAGGCCGACGATCTCGCCGACGACGCGGCCGCGTGGCTCGGTGACGACTCCATGGTGGCCCAGTGGCCGGCGTGGGACATTGCCCCTTTCGAACGGGTGAGTCCCGATATTGCCGTCATGGGACGCCGGGCAGAGCTGCGTGCGCGCCTCGCCGCTCCCCTCGGGGCACCGCGGGTAGTTGTCGCCACCGTACGCTCTCTGTTGCAGATGTTGCCACCTGAGAACGACACCCGTCACCTGGCTCTCGGTGGAGAGATTGACCGCGACGAGTTCGTTCGCTGGCTCGTCGATCACGGGTATCGCCGTGAACCCCAAGTGGAGCACCGTGGAGAAGTAGCGGTACGCGGTGACATCATCGACGTCTGGCTCTCGCATCTGGAAACGCCCGTTCGCATCGAACTCTTTGGTGACGACATCGAACGGATTGTGACTTTCGACATCCAGACCCAGCGGTCACTCGAAAAGTTAAGTGACGTACCCGTGCTGCCGGCCCGAGAGTGGCGCCTCACCGCCGATCAGCGTGCCGCCGCCGCCGCGGCCATGGCCAGCCACCCCTTCGCGCGGGAGATCTTTGAGCAGTTAGCCGAGGGGGAGTCCTTTGACGGCATGGAGGGCTGGCTCTCGTGGTTCGCCACCGAGCGTCGGACGCTGCTCGACCTCGTGCCGGCCACGACCTCGATTGCCCTCATTGACCCCGGTCTCTTGCAACGTCGGGCGCTCGAGCTCCTCGACGAGGAACTAGAACTGGCTACGACCGTCGCCGAGACGTGGGAACTCGAGGAAGAGGTTCCCCTCCTGCACTACGGCTGGGACGAGGTCGTGCCGAGCGAAGTGGCTCTCACCATCACGGCGCACGAGTTCACGTCGGCCACGCTCTCGTTCGCCGTTACCGATCCGCCCGTGGCCCAAGGTGACGTGGAGCGTCTCGCTCGTCACCTAAAGAACCGCACACCCTCACTCGCCGTTGTTACCGTCTCCTCGGCCGCTTCGCGGGACCGACTGGCCGGACTGGCGGCCGATCAAGAACTGATGGTCGGCACGACCCCGGCCGAGTTCGACCTGGCCGACATTGTCTTTTTGCACGAGCACCTGCCCCGCGGACTCGACACCGGCGACATCATTGTTTGGAGTGAAGGCGACTTCACCGGACGAAGGGTGCAGCGCCGCCAACCACGTGCTCGCACGCGCAACGTCGACGGCTTCTTTGACGATCTCGAGGTGGGCAGTTTTGTCGTCCATCGCAATATTGGTATTGCTCGCTACTCCGGTTCGACCACTCGCACGATGGGCGAGACGACGCGCGACTACCTGGTCTTAGAGTTTCGCGGTCACGACCGACTCTTCCTGCCGACCGACCAGATTGATTTGCTCACCCCCTACACCGGGGCGGCCAATCCCAACCTCTCGCGCATGGGTGGCGGCGAGTGGCAGCGCACGCGCAACAAGGCCCGCGTAGCGGCGAAGGGCATCGCCGATGAACTGGTCGAGCTCTACCGACTGCGGGCCGGGGCCAAGGGTTTCCAGTTCTCATCGGACACCCAGTGGCAGATCGAAATGGAAAATCTCTTCCCCTTTACCGAGACGCCAGACCAACAGCGAGCAATCGATGAAGTGAAGGTCGACATGGAGTCCGATCGACCCATGGACCGACTGATCTGCGCCGACGTGGGATTTGGCAAGACCGAGATTGCCCTGCGAGCCGTATTTAAGGCCGTTCAGGACGGTAAGCAGGTGGCGCTGCTAGTGCCGACCACCCTATTGGCCAGTCAGCACTTCACGACCATGGTGGAGCGATTCGCATCCTTCCCGGTGAAGGTGGCAATGCTCAGTCGATTCGTCACCGATCAAGAGGCCCGTGAGACGTTGGCCGGCCTGGCCGACGGCTCCGTGGACGTGGTCGTAGGAACTCACAAACTGCTCAATGAATCAATCAAGTACAAGGACCTCGGCCTGTTGGTCGTTGACGAAGAGCAGCGCTTCGGCGTGTCGCATAAGGACGCCATCAAGCGCATGTCCGTCGGCGTGGACGTCTTGACGTTGACGGCTAGTCCGATTCCTCGCACTCTGGAGTTAGCCCTCACGGGAATTCGGGACCTCTCCATGGTGACGACTCCGCCCACCGACCGCCAACCGATTCTCACTCACGTCGGGGAGCACGATGAGGGGGCTATCGTCGAGGCCATTCGTCGTGAGTTGCTGCGTGAGGGCCAGGTCTTCTACGTGCACAATCGCGTCTCTGATATTGAACAGGTCGCCAAGAAGCTCACCCTGCTGGTGCCGGAAGCTCGCGTCGTCGTGGCCCACGCCCAGATGGATGAGGGTCAACTCGAACAGATCGTCCAGGACTTCTGGGAGCAGCAGGCCGACGTCCTCGTCTGCACCACGATTGTCGAGTCGGGAATTGATATGCCGACCGTCAACACGCTGATTGTGGACCGGGCCGATCGACTCGGTTTGGGACAACTGCACCAGTTGCGCGGCCGGGTGGGCCGGGCCGGCGCCCGGGCATACGCCTATCTTTTTCACCCTAAGGACATGGTGCTCTCCGAGACGGCCTACGAACGGCTGCGCTGTATTGGCGACAACACGGCGTTGGGCAGTGGCTTTAAGATCGCAATGCGCGATCTCGAGATTCGCGGCGCCGGCAACTTGCTCGGGCACGAACAGTCGGGCACGGTGGCCGAAGTGGGCTACGACCTCTACGTCCAACTAGTGGCCGAAGCCGTCAAGGAGGCCAAGGGTCTCCCCGTGGTGCCGCCATCGGCCGTCATCTTGCCCCGACTCGGTGTGGCCCACTTACCGAACGACTACATCAATTCAGAAGATCAGCGCCTCGAGGCCTACCGTCGCCTCACGGCCGCGAGCGGGGACGAGGAACTCGACGATGTCGTGGCCGAATGGCGTGACCGCTTTGGTCCGCTGCCCGCGGCGGCCGAAGGGCTACTCAAGGTCATGTCGCTACGCATTGAGTGTCTAAAGAACGGGATCTCGGAGATCTCGACCCAAACGCAAGGCGATCGGACCATGGTTCGCTTCGTGGTCCATACCCTCGCGCCTCACGTTCGCGAACGGGTGGCTCACCGCTACGGCAGGCGCGCCTTTGACGAAACGGCCATGGAACTTCTCGCCACCCTCGAAGGTCCGCTTCTGACGGTGGAGCCCCTCACGCAGCTCGTGCGTGAAATCTGGATGGCCGCCCCGTCAGTAGCATGACGTTGTGCGCCGTATCCTCGTTTCCTTAGTCTTGGCCGTGGTGGGAGTCCCTCTCCTCGCCATCAACTACGGCAACGCCGCCGTCACCGGGGGCAGCTACTCGCTTAGTCGCTACGACTTCGCCCACGAGGTGAACGCGATCTCGACGAATGCGGCCATGGCCTGTTACGTCACCAATCTTTGGGGTGTCACCTTTACCAGCGGTGCCGGCACCAATACCATTGACGAAACGACAATCACGGCCTGGGCCAACCTCCGTCTCGAGGGTCTGGCCGAGATTACGTACGCCGAAGACCACTTCGGTCTCCTCTACACCTCGGACATCTTGAGTAATGCCGCCACCAACCTAGAGGCCCGGATGAGTGCGGCCGCCAGTGCGCACGGGGCCGACTGCGCCTCGCTGGCGACACCGCTCAACGCCCTCGCCAGTCTCCCGACCGCTGTCGCGGCCTCGTTGCTGCAGGCCGAAGCGGCCAGTGAGTTGATGGCCTCGAAACTGCCGTCACGGATTGCCGAAACCGACGTTTCGTTGCGGGCCTTCTACCAGGGCCACCTCGGTGAGTATCAGAACATCTGCGCCAGCATTGCGTTGGTTCGTCCGAGCGATGTCGGCGCTTTCAGTGCCGACAGGGCGGCCGGTCTCTCGGTCGCGGCGTTGGCGGCGAAGTACTCCCGGGACCCCTCGGCCGCATCGGGCGGGGCCTACGGTTGCTTTAATCCGAGCTCGAACGCCCGCGACCTCCTGCGGGGCTTAGCGCTCAACACCTTCGGTACCCCCCAGACGGTCACCGTGCAGGGCCAGCCCTACTCGCTCTACGTGGCGGCCACATCGCGAAAGCAACTGTCCTTCGAGGCCGTTTCGACTCAAGTGCTCACCGACGTTCGCAATGTGAACTCGGGATCAATCGAAGCGGCCAAGCAGGGCATCTATCAACGCGTCGGTGTTGACGTCAATCCCTTGCTCGGTCGATTTGGTTCTGGTCAACAGGGCGTGGGCATCTACGCCCCCGCCGCGCCGGCCACTACCAATGTTCCCAATGAGGGCATCGGACTGGACGCCGCTTCGGCGCTGCACTTTTAGTTCGTGGCCCGCCCGACTATTCGTGTCGTCGGACTCGGCCCCGGCGACGAACAGTGGCTCACCCTTTCGGCCGTCGCCGCCCTTGAAGATGCTCCCGTCGCTCGACTGCGGACCCGCCGTCACCCCGCCGCTGCGAGGTTTCCCGATGTTCTCTCCTACGACGAGGAGTACGAGCGGGCCGAGTCCTTCGAGTTGCTCTACGCCACAATCGCTAACGATCTGATTCGCCTGGCCCACGAGGCCAACGCCGTGCCCGTCATCTACGCCGTGCCCGGTTCACCCGTGGTGGCCGAGCACACCGTGCAGCTGCTCGTAGCTGACCCCACGGTTGACGTGATTCTCGATCCCGCCGTTTCCGTCGTCGACGTGGCCTGCGCCGCCCTCGGCCGTGACCCGATGGCCGTGCAGTTGCGCGTCGTTGACGCCCTGGCCGACACCACACCATTTCGTGGTCCCGGTCCGTTGTTGGTGCTACAGACCTACGCCCCGGAAATCCTGGCCACCGTCGTTGATCGACTGCCCCACGACACGCCGGTCACGATCCTGCACCACTTGGGCCTTTCGACTCAGCAGCTGTTCACGGTGCCGGCCCAGGAGCTACCTAGTTTCGTCGGGGCTGACCACTTGACCTCGCTGTGGATTGATGAACTACGCACCGCCGGGGTCGCTAGTGACGACCTCGTTGATCTGATGCGACACTTGCGCCAAGAGTGTGCCTGGGATATCGAGCAGACGCACGCCTCACTGACACGTCATCTCCTCGAAGAGGCCTACGAGGCCATCGACGCGCTCGAGGCCTACGCCCGCGCCCTTGAAGGTGATGGTGACGTTGAAGCGACCGCTCTCCACACCGAAGAGGAACTCGGGGACCTACTCTTTCAGATTGTCTTTCACGCCGAACTCGGTGACGAAGAGGAGCGGTTCAACTTCACCTCGTTGACCGATGGTGTCCGTAGCAAACTCATTGCGCGCCACCCCCACGTCTTTGGGGACGTCGAAGTGGCCACTGCCGAAGAGGCCGCGTCGCGCTGGGAGCAGTTAAAGAAGAAGGAGAAGGAGCGCATCTCGGTTACCGACGGCATCGCGTGGCAACTCCCCGGACTGGTGCTGCAGGCCAAGCTGCTCCGTAAGGCGCGCGCCGTTGGTATTGAAATCCCCACTGGTGAAGCGGCCCACGAACGCCTCGTTAACGCCGTGACTCGTCTGACGGTGGAGCGACACGAGAGTGACGACGCTCAGCGCAGTGCCGAACCGGAAGTTCTGTGGGGTGAAGTGGTCGCGGCCCTCGGGGAGCTCGCGCGCTGGAACGGCGTTGATGTGGAGAGTGTGGCCCGTTACGAAGCCTCCAAGTTGCGCGATCACATCGTGGCGAACGAGGGGCTTTCGCCCGAGCAGGGTTCGGACTAGCGTTAGGTGCGCCGCGTCCGCTGTGCGAAGGAGTCATTATGAGCGCCATTGAACTGGTAACCGGTCGTCAAGTCTTGGATTCCCGTGGCAACCCCACGGTGGAAGCCGAAGTTATTTTGGAGTCGGGCGCCGTTGGTCGGGCCATCGCCCCCTCTGGCGCCTCGACTGGTTCCCACGAAGCCGTCGAATTGCGTGACGGCGGCGACGCCTGGGGTGGCAAGGGTGTCCAGCGCGCCGTTGACAACATCAACGGTGAAATCAATGAAGCGCTCGAGGGCTACGAAGCTTCCGACCAGCGAGCCGTCGACTACGCCCTGATTGATCTCGACGGAACACCAGACAAGGGCCGTCTCGGCGCCAACGCCATGTTGGCCGTTTCTCTCGCCAACGCCAAGGCCGCGGCTCTCGAGAGTGATCTCCAGTTGTTCCAGTACATCGGTGGCGTTAACGCCCACGTCCTGCCGGTGCCCATGCTGAACGTCATCAATGGCGGCGTGCACGCGCTCAACTCCATTGACTTCCAAGAGTTCATGTTCATGCCCGTCGGGGCCACCTCGTTCAGCGAAGCGCTCCAGTGGGGCGTCGAGGCCTATCACATGCTGAAGAAGGTCTTGGCCGAGCGCGGTCTCTCCACGGCCGTGGGTGACGAGGGTGGCTTTGCCCCCGACCTGCCCGACAACGAGACGGCCGTCAAGGTTCTCGTCGAGGCCATCGAGCGTTGCCAGCGCACGCCCGGCACCGACATCGCGATTGCGCTCGACCCCGCCACGACCGAGTTGTGGCGCGACGGTGCGTACCACCTCGAAGGTGAGGGCCGCGTCCTCACCAGCAGCGAGTTGGTCTCCTACTGGGCCGACCTCTGTGACCGCTACCCAATCGTTTCAATCGAAGACGGTATGGCCGAAGACGACTGGGCCGGTTGGGCCGAGTTGACCCAGCGCATTGGCGACCGAGTCCAGCTCGTCGGCGACGACCTCTTCGTAACGAATACGGCCCTCCTGCAAAAGGGCATCGACGACGGCGTGGCTAACTCCATCCTCATCAAGCTCAACCAGATTGGTACCTTGACCGAGACGCTCGACGCCGTGAGCTTGGCCAATAACAACAACTACCGCGCCGTTATCTCGCACCGTTCCGGAGAGAGCGAAGACGTGACTATTGCCGACTTGGCCGTAGCGACCAACGCCGGTCAGATCAAGACTGGTGCGCCGGCCCGTTCCGACCGGGTCGCTAAGTACAACCAGTTACTCCGCATCGAAGAACTCCTTGGTGACCAAGCTCGCTTCTTGGGCGCCGCCGCACTGTCAGGTCGAGCCGGTGGCCGTCGCTAGTTCGGTCTCCGGCGACCCTCGCCGTCACGCGGTGCGCATTCTTCTCGTCGCGACCACCGTGACGGCGGTCTTGGCGTGGCAACCGATTCACACCCTGGTGCAGCAGCAGAGTGAGATCAACAAGATTGCCTCAGCGATCGACACGCTGAACCGTCAACGCGTGGCTCTCGAATCGCAGAGTCTGGCTTTGGAAAATCCCGACGCCATTGCGGCCCTCGCCCGTCAGCAGTACCAGTTGGTACGCCCGAACCAGCAACTGGTGCAGGTCCTGCCGAACGCCCAGGCCGGCGTGAGCGCCATCGACGCCGCCGACCCGGCCAACGACCCCCTCGTCTCACCCACCAACGTGATGTCGCTGACGCCCCACCAGAGTCTCGGGAAAGTCTCCGGCCTGCAGGGTGGTGGCTACTGGAGTCGGTTGCGCCACACCCTTGAGTTCTGGCGTTGACCACGTTCATTGACGCTTCGGCCGCTGATGTTATCTACGTGCAAGAGGCATTAGGAAGAGAAGCGGCTGGTCGATTCGCGGTGGTGGTCCGTCGTAAAACTGGCGAACCCGTGGTCATTGAAAACGAACCCCATCTGCGTGACGGTACCCCGATGCCGACGCTGCTCTGGTTGCTCGATCCCGAAATCCACGACGCCGTGTCGCGCATTGAGAGCACCGGTGGTGTGCACCGATTTGAACCCCTCGTCGATGAAGAGGAACTCCGTCGAACTCACGACGAGTACGAGGTCCGGCGCAAGGCGGCCACGCTCAACACCACGGCGCCCCAACCCCGTGGTGGCGTGGGTGGTACCCGAACCGGTATTAAGTGTCTGCACGCCCACGTGGCCAACCATCTGGCCGGATTCACCGATCCCGTGGGCGCCCTCGTATCGCGAGAGATTGTGCTGCCCGAACTAATTGTCGAGCACGTCCGTTGAAGTCAGTCGCCGTCATTGACTGCGGAACGAACTCCACCCGCATCTTGATTGTCGACGCCGACGGTCGGACCCTCGCTCGCGAGATGACCATTACTCGTCTCGGCGAGGGCGTGGCCCAGACGGGCGTCTTGAGTGATGCCGCGCTGGAGAGAGTCTTTACTTGCCTCGCGCACTATCGATCCATTATGGATAGCTTCGGGGTGAGCGAAGGCAAGTTGGTCGCCACGTCCGCGGCCCGTGACGCCGCCAACGGTCCCGAGTTTCTCGCCCGCTGTGAGGCGATCACTGGCATTACGCCCGCCCTCCTATCAGGCGAAGAAGAAGCGACGGCTTCGTACATCGGCGCGACCGCAGACCTTGCTCCCTCGTCGCAACCGGTGATGATTATCGACATCGGTGGAGGTTCGACCGAACTGGCCTGTCGTGTGAATGGGGCGATGATGACCTTCTCCATGCAGCTGGGCTGTGTTCGTGTCTCCGAAGCGGCCTTTCACCAACCGACCGTATCGAGTGACGAGGCCGACGTGGCCCGCGTGATGATTGAACGCGAAATCGATCGCATGTTCGCCGCCGTTCCCGCCTTTGGTGACCTGGTGGGCGCCGTCCGCCTCGTCGGCCTGGCCGGTACGGTCGCGACCGTGGCGCAGATGGACGCCGGGGTGCTTGCATACGACCGCGACGCCGTCCACCACCGGATTCTCCGCCGCAGTGACGTGCAACGTTGGTACGAAACGCTGGCTGCCGAGACGGCGAGCGAGCGACTGCTCCACGCCGGCATGGTGCCCGGTCGAGAAGATGTGCTCGTTGGTGGCCTGCTCGTTCTTGACGCCGTAATGGCCCGATTTGGCATTGGTGAACTTCTCAGTTCAGAATGTGACATCTTGGATGGTGTAGCTGCACAGTTGCAGGGTCGGGCGTAGAGAGGCGAAGTCGTGAGAGGGAGTGAGATCGGAAGCCGACCACGGCCTATGTCGCCCCTAGTGCTCCACGCACGTCGCTTGGTGCTGCGTACCATGACTGAGCACGATTACGACGGTTGGTATGAAGTTCGCCAGCGTTGCCAGGAGTGGCTCCTGAAGTGGGAGCCCCGTCCGGCCACCGCTCCGCACCTCGCCGAAGATCGCCGCAGTTTCAACAGTCGCTGTGCCATTCGTGAACGTGAACGCCAGATGGGCACCGGCGTGGGCTTTGGCATATTCGTCGGCGGACGATTCGCCGGTGAAATTACGTTGTCCTCCATTCAGCGCGGCCCCGTGCAGTCGGGGTACGTCGGGTACTGGATAGACGAAGCGCTGGCCGGTCAGGGCTACACCCCCGAGGCGGTCGTCACCATCATGCAGTACGCCTTTGATGTCCTAGAACTTCACCGCGTGGAGATCAACATCATTCCCCGCAACCTTCCCTCGATTCGTGTGGCCGACAAGCTCCAACTCCGGATGGAGGGAATTGCTGAACGATACATTCAGATTGACGGGGTCTGGGAAGACCACACTCGCTACGCCATGACTTCTGAAGAGTGGCGTGAGCGTGCCCCGGAACTCGTTTCGAGTTGGTTACTACCGAAGGCCTAGAGCGCTTCGAATTCACAGCCGCGGAGCTCGTCGATCGACATGAGCCCCATCTCGCCACCACAGACTTTCGCGATGCTTAGTGCGCCGGGCGCCCCATCGCGAGGTAGGACCACGATGTCCTCGTCACCCATGCGAGCTAAGACCACCCCTTGAATTCGAGACTGCTTACAGGCGGTAGCGACAGCATCGCGATCTACGTCGCCCCGAGGTAGGCGGACCACCACGGTGCGATACGAGGTCTGCGGGATGTCGCGAATCTCCTTCAGCATGGACCACGCGTCACGGCCCAGACTCACTGATGATCCAGCCACGTCATCCCACGTGACCGGCGTTGTGGCGACGGTGAGACCGAGACGGTGAGCGAGGTAGAGCCACTCGGCATCGAAGGCAAAGCCCTCGACCTGACCAAAGATGGCGAAGAGGCGAATAATCGGCAGACGGAAGGCCTTGAAGCCACACTGCGTATCGCGAATAGTCGTCTGGGTCCAGCGTCGTACGAGTCGGTTGAACTGACTCCCGGCCACGGTGCGCAGCGCACTGTCGTAGCGGATGACGCCATCGATGGCCCGCGATCCCACGGCCATGTCGTGACCATCTAGTGCGGCGAGGAGGGCCGGCATCTGATTGGGGTTGATGGCGGTGTCGGCGTCGGTAATGATGACCTCGCGACCCAGGGCCACCGAGGCGCCGAGCTTGAGCGCCGCACCCTTGCCACCGTTCTGTTCCATCTTGATAACGAGGGAGTGGGGGAGTGAGGTCAACAGTTTGCTAGCCCGTAGTCCCGTGTCGTCCGTCGAGCCGTCGTCGACCACGATGACTTCGACTTCGTCACGACCAAGGACGTCGAGAATCGGTGCGAGACGGCTCAGACCCTGCTCGAGGCGAGCACCTTCGTTGTGAGCTGGGACGATAATGGAGAGGCGAATCGCCATAGAGGACAAGCCTACGGTCGCCCGACTCCGTAAAGTCCGTAGGTGAATAGCGGCGCGAGTGAAATATTGGTGCCCCGGTGAGCCGCGGCGATGATGGTGTTCGTACCCCACGGACCCGATCCCGCGTACATCACGACGTGGTCAATCTGGTGGTCGTTGTCGAGGTTGTAGTAAAAGAGCAGGTCGCCCGGTTGAATCTGGTCTAGAGGAATGTGGCGCAGGCCGTAGTACTGCGTGGCCGCGGTGCGGGGAATGTTGTAGCCGGCCTGACGCCACGCCCACTGGGTCAGTCCGGAGCAGTCAAAGCCGTAGAGCGGGGACTCACCACCCCAGACGTACGGCGTACCGATCACACTCTCGGCAGCAGCCAGAGCAGCCATGCCGGCCTTCGACCCCGCTGCTGATCCTTGAACGCCTGGAGCCTTTTTTATCGCGGCGACTACTTCGTTCGCGGCGGCCTGACCGCCAACAGCCGCGGCCGCGGCCACGGCCGCGGCGACAGCCTTGGTATCGCCGCGATTGGAGGCCGCTTTAGCGACGACAATTTCGTAGTCAATGATCTGTCGCTTGAGTTTCGTGGTGACATGCGCGAGAGTGGCGCGAGTGTTCTTTTCGTTCGCGACATTCTGCGCGAGGAGACTATGGATATTTGCCGCCTCGACCGCCTTGGCCGCGCGCTTGTGGCTCTCACTCTGCAGTGAGCTGTTCAGCGAGGCCTGCTGTTGTTTGAGAGATTGGGTTAGTGAGTGAAGATTGCCGAGTACTTGTTGTTCGTACTGCGAACGAGCATCGGAGAGTCCGATGT
>Ga0136642_1000734_pt1 | contig 15786 bp, 15 predicted proteins | sample LowCatLa1302831Y_FD_115313 | JGI IMG/M metagenome (GOLD analysis project Ga0136642, IMG submission 115313) | Freshwater microbial communities from Lower Cathedral Lake, Yosemite National Park, California, USA - 13028-31Y | ecosystem: Environmental > Aquatic > Freshwater > Lake ... | reverse complement strand
ATTTGCCCAGCCAGGGTGTGCTGCAAGAGAAATAAAGCTCCACTTTTGATGAAGTCTGCGGCGCTCGATCTCATTCGTGAATAACAAGTTTGCAAGTTTGCTATCGCCATATGCAGTCCATGGCGAGTACTTACCTTTGCCGAGTGCGCGGCTACGAATCTCTTCTTTACTGCGATCGCCAAATGTTCCAAGGCGATGCGCTTGAGATGAAATTGAGATCAGGCGGTCTTTGATCTGATTCTTAATCAGTCCAGCAAAGGCAAAATGTCCAAGATGATTTGTGCCAAGCTGCATCTCAAAACCATCGGCTGTCAGGCGATACGGGATTGCCATGACGCCAGCGTTGAGGATGACAACATCAAAAGCGGTCGTGATCTTCGCCGCGCATTCACGCACTGATGCCAAGTCTGCAAGGTCTAATTCAATAAGGTGAGCAGCGCCGCTCTCTTCTTGCGCTCTGACACCCTTCTTCACATCGCGGGCGGTAATAGTTACTTCCCCACCTTTTTCGGTGAGTGCAGTTGCAGTGGCTAGACCCAAGCCACTTGTGCCACCAGTGATGAGAAAACGTTTTCCGCTCTGGTCGCCCATATTGACATTTGTCCAGGCTGATGGGATTTGAAAGCCAGAGTCGCGGTATCTGTTCATAGAGTGGAGCTGAGGGGACTTGAACCCCTGACCCCCTGCATGCCATGCAGGTGCGCTACCAGCTGCGCCACAGCCCCGTTTCTCCCGTTAAGGACGAGGAGCAGACCTTATCTAACTAGTGCTCTCGTTGCCAAAGACAGGCTCAGGGATCGAACCAGCATTATGTTCTGTGAGCGACCAGTTCGCGATCGAATTCTTCTCTAGTACTGACCAGGATGCGTTCGAGAGGCCACCAAGCGAACCCCACTTTTCAAATGGCAGCTCGAGCATCGATCCGAGGATGCAGCGCGCTGCTCCCCCATGGGTCACAAAGATCACCGTCCCTGATTGATCGAGCATCTCGCGTTCGATGACAGTACGAGTCCGTGCTGCGACTTCAGAGCGACGCTCACCATTCGTACCTGCTGGAATATCTGCACCATGCAGCCAACCAAGGAAATTTTTCTCATCAACTCGGCGATTCTCAGCGCCAGTCTTACCTTCCCACATTCCACCATTGGTCTCACGAAGACCGCTATCTGTGACGATTGATAAACCAGTTAACGAAGCTAGCGCGGTAGCAGTTTGCTGAGTGCGTATTAAATCGCTTGAAACTATTTTGATGGGGTTCATGCCCAGAAGGATCTTCGCTGCATGTTCGGCTTGGAAATGACCGACCGCATTGAGTGGGATATCCGTATGTCCCTGAAAGCGATTCTCGATATTCCAATCGGTCTGGCCATGGCGCCAGAGCACGATGCGTTGGGTACTCATGCTCAATACTCTGCGACTAACTTCACGAATAGTGCGAACTCGCGAAAGTTAGCGAGCCTCATTGATCACGAGTGGCAGGCGAGGACAGTCGTTCCATAGGCGATCGAGCATATAAAAGTTACGAAGTTCTTGGGTCTGGATGTGTACGACCAGATCTGAGTAATCGAGCAAGATCCACTGACCCTTGCCCTCGCGACGAATTGGCTTCTCGCCAATTTTGGCGAGCGCTTCAAAGACGCCATCGGCAATCGCTTCAGCCTGACGATCCGTTGATGCTGTCGCAATCAGGAAGACCTCAGAGAGAATCATCTGTTCGGTCATATCAAGTGCGACGATATCGGTGCCTAGCTTCTCAGAGATCGCATCCGCTGCTAATTGTGCGAGATCACTGACTGCTTTACTTGCTGCCATATAAGCCATTTTCTTTGATGTAGGTGCGAACTGATGGAGAGAGCATTGGGGCTAAATCTGATCGCTGTGCAACAGCGGCGCGAACCTGTGTTGCGCTGATATCGAGCGCCTTGATCTCAACCTCAGGAAAGGTTGATTTTGATTGTCCGGGGCGCTTTACAACGAGAATTTCGACAATCTTCAGGAGCGCATCTGATCGATACCACTGGTCAATCTTCTCGGCTGCATCACTACCAAGAATCAACGTGAAGGTATCCCGTGGGTAGATCATGCGAAGTTGATTGATGGTATCGATCGTGAAAGTCGGGCCGGTCCGATTAACTTCAAGATCGAGAACCGAGACCTTCTCTTGCAAAGAGTCAGGAAGATCGCCAAGAGCTGCAATACACATCTCTACGCGATGAACGCCGCTGGCGCCCGGCTTATCGGTGCGAAGACGTGGCTGGCCTGAAGGAATGACGAAGAGTGAATCAAATCTTGATTCAACGGCGGAGAGGATGCGAAGGTGTCCTAGATGAATCGGATCAAAGGTGCCACCAAGAATGCCTATATGTGCGATGGGATTACTCGCGGTCTAAACGAAGGACGAGGAAGAGCAGGAAGCTCAACACCCCGAAGGCAAAGAGTCCGAAGAAGACTGGTGAAGCGGGGAGATGACGAGCAACGCCCTCAGCATGAATATGAAGTGATCTGAACATGAGAGAACTCTACCGAAGATTGCCGAGCAGGAGCGCCTTGAAGCCATCCTCATCGAGGATCTTGACCCCAAGTTCGGCCGCCTTATCTGCCTTCGAGCCAGCGGCTTCACCGACCACGACATAATCTGTCTTCTTCGAGACCGACGATGATGCCTTGCCACCATGGAGTGCGATGACTTCTGCAACACCATCACGAGTGAAATCATGAAGCGAACCTGTCACAACGATCGTCAATCCAGTCAAGGTCTGTGGGTTCGTATTCTCTTGTGGGGCCTGCGTTAATTGGACTCCCGCTGCTTCCCATTGAGTAATGATCGATTTATGCCAGTCGATTGCGAACCATTCAATAATCGCGTCTGCGATGACAGCGCCAACGCCATCAATCTCTGCCAGCTCTTCCGCTGAAGCTGCAATAATTTTCTCAATCGAACCAAAGTGCTTCGCTAACGCTTGCGCGGCAGTTGGCCCCACATGCCGAATAGAGAGAGCGACAATAATGCGCCAGAGTGGCCGGGATTTCGCGAGCTCGAGCGCGGCCAAGAACTTCGTCGCATTTGCACCGAGTGACCCATCCTTCTTTGTGAAGAAGGCTGATCCCTCCAACATCTGCGGCGTTAGCGCAAAGAGATCACCTTCATCCTCCACAAGGCCGTCGCTTAAGAGCGCTACCGCTGCCTCATAACCCAAGACATCAATATCAAGAGCTGATCGAGATCCAATGTAATACAGGCGTTCACGTAACTGAGCTGGGCAGCTACGCGTATTGGGGCATCTAATATCTACATCGCCACTGGCGATCGCCCTTAGCTCGGAGTGACAATCTGGGCAGTGAGTAGGCATTACCCACGCCAGCTCAGATCCAGAACGCCGCTCGATCACTGGGCCGAGTACTTCTGGAATGACATCACCCGCTTTGCGAATGATGACGGTATCCCCGATCAAAATTCCTTTACGCACGACCTCTTCGGCGTTGTGAAGAGTTGCATAGGTGACAGTGGATCCTGCAACTACTACAGGTTCCATCATCGCAAATGGCGTGACGCGGCCAGTTCGGCCAACGCTGACATTAATATCGAGAAGTTTGGTGGTTACTTCCTCTGGTGGATATTTGAATGCAATTGCCCACTTTGGGGCTCTTGATGTGAAACCAAGTGAACTTTGAATTGCAATCTCGTTTACCTTTACTACTGCGCCATCGATCTCGTGCTCAACATCATGGCGGTGAGTCCCGTAATACTCAATAAATTCGATAACTTCCTTGCGGTTCTTTGCAACTTTAAAACGAGAACTCGTTGGAAGACCCCATGAAGCTAATAATTCATAGCCTTGAGATTGCTCGGTAAAAGTAATTCCCGGGGCGCAACCAATTCCATGGACAACCATCGATAGGGGTCTACTCGCAGTGACGCGTGGATCTTTCTGGCGAAGTGAGCCAGCAGCCGCATTGCGCGGATTTGCAAAGCGCTCTTTGCCCTCTTCCTCCAACCCATCATTGAATTCATTGAATGCTGCGATTGGGAAGAAGACCTCACCACGCACTTCGAGAATATCTGGGTAGCCAGAGCCAATGAGCTCGTGTGGTATTGCTGAGATGGTGCGAATATTGAGAGTGACATCTTCACCCGTCGTTCCATTTCCGCGAGTCAGCGCGCGCGTTAATCGCCCCTTCTCGTAAAGCAGATTGATCGCAAGACCATCAACTTTTACTTCGCAGAGCCAGCTCTCAACTTTCTCGCTCTTCTCGATACGGTCAAACCAACTTTCAAGTTCTTCTACACCGAAGACATTATCGAGAGACATCATCTTTTCGATGTGATCGTGTTGTGTGAAGTGCGTGGCGAAACCACCACCAACAAGCTCAGTTGGACTCTCATCTTCTTTATATTCAGGATGTTTGCTCTCGAGCGCCTTGAGTTCGCCGAGCAAGGTATCGAACTCACCATCAGAGATAATGGGCTTATCCAAAACGTAATATCTAAATTGGTGATCTCGAATCTCTTCGGTCAGAGCGGCCATTTTCGACCTGATCGCTGCGCTCATTTACTTCGTTGCGCTCACGGTCGCCGATCCCACCACGCGATCTTCATCATAAATAACAAGGCCCTGACCTGTGGCCAGACCTAGGAGAGGCTGATCTAAAAGAACTCTGATCTGCCCGCCGTCAGTTGAATATGTACATGCAAGCGCTTCGCCATGTGCACGAATTTGCGCAAAGCCACGGTGCTGCTGACCAGCTTGTGGCACTGGTCCACACCAGATTGCCTTTTCGCCTTCAATCTCACTGACTGCCAGCGCCTCTTTCAATCCAACAACGACTGTGTTGGTAAGAGGTTCAATCTTCAATACGTAGCGCGGCACTCCCCCGGCGGCAGGAACTGTCAGATTTAAGCCACGACGTTGCCCGACTGTGTAGGTGTAGGCGCCTTGATGCTCACCAAGTTTGGTTCCTGCTTCATCAACAATTGACCCAGTCTCGGTTCCTAAACGGTCGTGAAGCCAGCCGGCATTATTGCCAGATGGAACAAAGCAAATATCGTGGCTATCTGGTTTATTGGCGACATAGAGTCCACGACGCTTTGCTTCGCGCCTGACCTCTTCCTTGTGAGTATCACCGAGCGGAAAGATTGCGCCATCAAGTTGTTCTTTATTGAGTACCGCTAAAACATAACTTTGATCCTTGAGTGGATCTTCGGCGCGATGCATCGTCCGACCAAGTGGAGTCTGCCGCATCTGGGCGTAGTGACCAGTAGCTACTGCGTCGAAACCTAAAGCCCTGGCACGATCAAGCACCGCTGCAAATTTAATCTTCTCGTTACAACGCAAACATGGATTTGGAGTTCGACCAGCGGCATACTCTTCTAGGAAATTCTCGACGACGCCTTCGTGGAACTCTTCAGCCATATCCCAGATATAGAACGGAATGCCAATGACGTCGGCAGCACGCCTGGCATCATGCGAATCTTCAATCGTGCAGCAACCACGCGCACCAGAGCGGTACTTCTGCGGATTGCTCGAGAGCGCAAGGTGAACACCAATGACTTCATGGCCAGCTTCGACAGCGCGGGCAGCGGCGACCGCCGAATCAACCCCGCCTGACATTGCCGCAATGATCTTCATAGTCGCCTTTTCTCGTTTCTACTGACGGGCTAGCGCTGCTCGCGCGCGCTCGACAACAGAGGCAATAACAGAGCTGAGCTGATCGATTTCGGCCCGGGTATTACTTATTCCTAATGAGAAGCGTAGCGATGATCGAGCATCTCTCTCCGATAACCCCATTGCAAGAAGTACATGGCTTGGACGGGGCACGCCGGCGCTGCAGGCTGAGCCAGTCGAGGATGCGATTCCTTCTGCATCGAGCAATAAGAGCAATCCATCACTCTCGGTCCCTGGGAAGGTGAGGTTGGCAATTCCTGGGAGGGCCGGTTCAACATCTCCATTGACGACAATATCTGGAACGACAGCGGTCAGTGAATCGATTAAATACTGACGCAATTCACGGAGGTAGATATATCGCTCTTCGCGATGAATCTGCGCATCGGTGGCTGCCGCGGCGAATGAGACGATCGCCGGCGCATTGAGTGTGCCACTTCGAATATCGCGCTCTTGTCCACCGCCATGCAGAATAGGAGTGACATCGATTCCACGACGAAGCAGTAGCGCTGCAACACCGAGCGGTCCTCCGACTTTATGGCCACTAATCGTCGCCGAGATCACCCCGAGCTCGGCGAAGTCGAAGGCAACCTTTCCAAAGGATTGCACTGCATCGGTATGCACTGGAATATCCCCCGCGATTGCAACTACTTCAGTGATAGGTTGAATTGTTCCAACTTCATTATTTGAATGCATCACAGCAATTACGGCGATCCGTTCGCGATTCTTTTCAACAATATCTTTGAGCGCTTCGAGGTCGACAACTCCGTCGCCCGTAACCGGAACCTGAATCACGTGTGCACCCTCGTGCGCTTCCAACCATTCAACCGGATCCAAAATTGCATGGTGTTCAAAGGCAGAGATCACTATGACGTTTCGATTCTTATCTTCACCCAGTCGCTTCCAATAAAAACCCTTGATTGCAAGGTTATTGGACTCAGTCCCTGAACCTGTAAAGATCACTTCTGATGGTGATGCGCCAGCAGCTTGCGCGATCGCTTCGCGCGCTTCTTCTACTCGCTTGCGGACAGACCTTCCCTGCGTATGCAGGCTTGAAGGATTTCCTAACTGCTGGATCTGCTCCGTGAAGGCTTCGATCGCAGGTAACGACATGGGAGTCGTTGCAGCGTGATCGAAGTATGAAGCCATTCTCTTAGTGTAGAACTACTTCAGGCTTTCAGCCTTTCTTGGCAGTGACCGCTTCTGTCACCTGCGGCAAGACTGCAAAGAGATCGCCGATGACGCCAAAATCTGCAACATCGAAGATCGGTGCATCAGCATCTTTGTTCACAGCAACGATCGTCTTCGAGGTCTGCATGCCGGCGCGGTGTTGGATCGCTCCCGAGATACCTGCTGCGATGTAGAGCTGTGGGCTCACCGTCTTGCCAGTCTGTCCGACCTGGAATGAATGCGGGTACCAACCAGCATCGGTTGCAGCGCGTGAGGCGCCAACTGCTGCTCCGAGCGCATCAGCGAGGCCCTCTACTGGCGCGAAGTTGCCATCAGTTCCCTTGCCACCAGAGACGATGATGGATGCTTCGGTAAGTTCTGGACGGCCACCTTTGACCGCTGGCGCTAGCGATGAGACGACTGCCTTATCTGCACCGTCGTAGCTCACTGGGAAATCTTCGTGCGTAGGAGTTGAGCTTCCGACAATCGCCTCGATTGAGTTCCCGCGAATCGTAATAATTGGGGTTCCGTGAGTGACACTTGAATGCACGGTAGTTGAGCCACCAAATACTGACTGGGTGGTGATGAGATCTGCATCAATATCAATGGCATCAGTGATGATTCCAGATTCGCAACGCACTGCTAACCGGCCTGCAATCTCTTTACCTCGTGCTGTTGAAGCAATAAGTACAGCTGCAGGTTTGATTGAGTTCACTACTTCAGCAAGGGCTGCCGCAGTCGCGCCCGTTGAGTGCTTCTCGAAATCAACGCCGGTGCAGGTGATGACCCTATCGATTGCCATAGTAGAGAGTTGCGGAAGTAGCGCTTCGCTGTCGCTGCTACAGATCACTGCAGTAACACTGCCAACTTTCTTTCCGAAGGTTGCAAGCTCTGCTGTTGCTTTGCTGACCTTCCCCGCGACGCTATCAACGAGAATAATTACTTCGCTCATATCAACTTCCTCTCTGCAAGGAAGGCGGCTAATTGCGAGCCACCATCTCCGTTATCAGTAACTTTGATACCTGCACCACGTGCTGGGCGTGGGAGTGAATCCTTCACAGAAGACCAAGCGGCAGAGCTGCCGACATCTCCGGCTGCGATACCAACCTCAGCGAGTGACTTAGTCACAAGTGGCTTCTTCTTTGATGCCATGATTCCCTTAAAAGATGGGTAGCGAGGTTCATTAATCTTTTCGACAACGCTCACAACTGCTGGGAGCTCTGCGCTCATCTCTTCGACGCCAAATTCGGTCTGGCGAGAAATTTTTACGGTGCTGCCCTCAACGTTGATTGATGCAGCGAAGGTGAGTTGTGCAAATGAGAGACGCTCCGCGAGCATCGCGGGCACAACGCTCATACGTGCATCAGTAGATTCAGTTCCACAGATAACAAGATCAAAACCGCCAGCGGTAATCGCTGTTGCAAGTACCTTTGAGGTGGCGAGCGCATCAGATCCCGCCAGCGCTTCATCACTAATAAGAATCGCATCATCAACGCCCATCGAGAGCGCTTTACGTAACGCCTCTGTTGCTCGCTCTGGTCCCATCGAGATCACAGTGATGGAGTGCCCACTCCCTTCGCCAGCTTCACCGGTAGGTGAGTTTGCTTCAACGAGTTTGAGAGCGGACTCGATGGCATATTCATCGAGATCATTGAGAACGGCATCAACGTTGGCGCGATCGAGTCGACCATCGCCACCCATCGTCTTCTGAGCCCAGGAATCAGGGACCTGCTTGATACATACGGCGATCTTCATAGCCCTATGTTACTCATGAGTAAGCGATCTTCTACGTTCACCTGACCTTCAACGACACGTAACCTCAACCACTTATTGAGGCTTCCTCACTCCCTCACTCTTCAACTATGAGAGTCGGGATCGTCACAGAGAGCTTCCTGCCCCAGATCAATGGGGTAACGAACTCTGTCCTTCGCGTCCTCGAATACCTGGAGAGTGAAGGCCATCAAGCCATGGTCATCGCCCCAGAGAGCGCCGGCGGTCCGACTGAGTATCGCGGCCACCAGATCAAGCGCGTTCCAGCTCTACCAGTTCAGTCGCTACTCCCCATCGGCCTGCCGATCGCGATGCCGACCAAGCGCCTTGAATACTTGATCGATGGCTTCTCACCTGATGTGCTCCACCTCGCTTCACCATTCGCACTCGGTGGTTACACCGCACGAATCGCAAAGCGCATTGGTATTCCCACAGTCTCGGTCTATCAGACGGACCTCGCAGGTTTTGCTAGGCATTACGGTGGTGCGATAGCGCACGGGTCGCTCCGTAAAATTGTCGGAAAGATTCACTCGAATACCAATCGCACGCTCGCACCATCTCGCTCGGCTTGTGATGAGTTGCTCTCACAAGGAGTCGAGAATGTTCACCTGTGGCGTCGTGGAGTAAATACCACTCTCTTCAATCCACTTCAACGCAGCCTTGAGCTTCGAAGTCGCTGGGGTGCGGATCAGAAATTGATCGTTGGATATGTTGGACGTCTTGCCAATGAAAAGCGTATTTACGATCTTGCAGTACTTGATCAAGATCCACGGATTCAACTCGTGCTCGTTGGCGAGGGTCCAGCCCGGAGCAAGTTAGCCCGCGAATTACCACACGCAATCTTTACTGGCTTCCAGAACGGAACTGATTTAGCAACACACTATGCAAGCTTTGATCTCTTTATCCATCCAGGCCCCAACGAAACTTTCTGCCAAGCAGTGCAAGAGGCGTTGAGTTCTGGCGTGCCATGCATCGTGCCAACAACAGGTGGCCCAGCAGATCTCGTAACTACTCAAGCGACTGGCTACATCCTTCATACTGATCGTCCGGCCTCGCTCATGGCTGCCATCAATCACTTTATCGATCGCGATGACCGGATTGAGATGCAACATATGGCGAGAAACTCAGTTGTCGAGCGAACGTGGTCAAAGGTCAATAACCAGCTCATCGCTCACTATGAGGCAGTGATTCGTGAGGGTGCCAGACGTTTAGAGATTGGTGTCGCATGAGAATCGTTCACATTGCTAACTTCTATGGGCCAAACTCAGGTGGAATTAAGACTACGCTCCACGAACTTGGTCGCGGATACCTGCGTTATGGCCACGAATTTATTTATATCGTCCCTGGCGTTACTAACCATAGCGAGATGACCCCATATGGCTACAAGATCACTCTCCCGAGCATCATGCTCCCGGGAAGTGGTGGGTACCGCATCATCCGTAATAATCGCGAACTCAAGAAGATTGTCGAATCACTCAATCCGGATGCGATTGAGATTTCAGATCGCTTCACCCTACGAGAAATTGGGCTATGGGCAAAGCGCCACCAGATTCCCACAGTCGTCTTCAGCCACGAAACCCTTCGCGGCCTAGCCTCACGCTTCCTTCCGCAGTGGCTGCCACTTCGATCAATGGTTAACTGGCACAACCGCAGACTCGCAAGCTCTTTTGATCACGTTGTCGCTACCACCGAGTTTGCCGCAAGAGAGTTCCGCGAGATCGCAGTCGATAATATTGTCAAGATTCCGCTCGGTGTTGATCTCGAAACCTTCACAAACGAGAATCGATCACTCACCTTGCGACGAGATCTCTTGCAGGGCGCACAACTACTCCTTGTGCATTGCGGTCGCCTCTCCCCCGAGAAGGAACCACAACGGAGCATTCAAGCGCTCGAAATTCTTCTAAAGCGCGGCGTCAATGCTCGCTTAGTAATTATTGGCAACGGACCAATGTGGTCAAAGTTGCGCGAGTTATCTGAAGGTCTTCCGGTCGAGATGTTGGGATACGTTGCAGATCGTAAGCGGGTTTCAGCGATTCTCGCATCTGCCGATATCTCACTCGCTCCTGGCCCGCTCGAAACTTTCTGCCTCTCAGCCTTGGAGTCACTTGCTAGTGGAACTCCCGTTGTCGCATCGAGCAGCTCAGCCGTTGGTGAATTCCTCCGTCATGCACATAAGAATCCAGCCGGTGCGATCGCTGGCGATAATCGTTTCGCCTTCGCCGATGCGATTGAATCGCTCGCTTTCAGGCCACGTCTTCGTGCCGTTGCCCGGGACGCTGCGGGCAGACTCCCATGGGATTCAACCGTTGGATTAATGATGGCGTTACACGGTATTGAAGGTATCGGGCACCAAGCTCCGCATGCCTCAACGAAGCGAAAGTTGCAGATCGCATCATGAGTGTCATCACCCCTTCACTCACATTTACAGTGATCGGTGATAGCGCAGCTTTTGGTACCGGTGATCTCGATGAGAAGGGCAATCCGCGGGGTTGGGGACATTACCTCTCTCAGGTTTTTAAGGATCCTACTTCTTACTTCAATTACTCACGCCCTGGAGCAAAATCTACAGAAGTTCGTGAGGTTCAATTAACTAAAGCGCTGGACTCTGAACCTGATATCTGCGCCGTGATCTGCGGTGGTAACGACATGCTCCGCAATGGTTTTGATCCTGAGCTACTTCATGCAAATCTTGTTGCAACCTGCAATGAGTTAATGATCCTTGGCTCTGAAGTGCTCATGATTCAATTGCATGACCCCAATCAACTTCTTCGCTTGCCACGTTTGTTAAAGCGCGTCTTGCGTCGCCGAGTTGATGCAGTAAATGCCGTCTACGAACGCGTTGCTGCCGAGCTTGATGTGGTTCTTATTCGCACCAGGAATATTCCAGATGTCCATGATCTTCGGAACTGGCACATCGATCGCATGCACCCAGGTCCATTTGGGCATCAGCTCCTTGCCCGCGAGATGGCCTACGCACTTCAAGTTCGCGGCTGGGATCTCGCACTTCCAGAGATCTCCGCCAGAGATGTCGAGTCGCGCAAAGCGAAGGTCATCTGGCTCATTAAAAATGGCACTCCGTGGTTCTTAAAACGATCCGTTGACCTGCTCCCTGCCGCCCTCATTTTGATGGCCTGGGAGCTATGCAAGGTAATCCGCGAGTTAGCAACGAAGTAGTCAGTGGCCTGCCCCTCGCTCAACAGGGGCAAACTCACAGCAATCACGTCAGGAATACTCGGTAGTAGTAGCCACCGATCTCTAAACTTTCACACGTGCTAGCAGTCGTCGCGCCCGGTCAGGGCTCCCAGACCCCAGGGTTTCTCACACCGTGGTTTGAATTCTTCGACGCCCAAGGATCTTTCTCAGCAGAGCTGGTCGCTCGCTGGTCTGATCGTGCCGGTCTCGACCTGCGCCACTTAGGTACTCACGCTGATGCCGATGAGATCCGCGATACCGCTAAGGCTCAACCGCTCCTCGTACTCGGTGGCTTAACTGGCGCCGGCGCACTCTTCGCCGGAGATACCTCAGCTATCTCACTTGTAGCCGGGCATTCGGTCGGTGAAATAACCGCCTCCGCTTTCGCTTCAGTCATAAATCCTGATGATGCCATCTCACTCGTGGCCGCTCGTGGCCGCGAAATGGCAAAGGCCGCACAGCTCTCTGAGACTGGAATGTCTGCCGTACTGGGTGGAGATCGTGAAGTAGTTGTCGCACACTTGCTCTCCCTTGGGTTAACTCCGGCAAATGAGAATGGCGCTGGCCAGATCGTTGCTGCCGGTTCACTCGAAGCGCTTGCCGCGCTCAGTGAGAATCCGCCAGCCGGATCACGCATACGCGCACTTGCCGTCTCTGGCGCTTTTCATACTTCAGTGATGTCGCCTGCCGTTTCAGTACTTGCAGACCTTGCCTCACAACTACCAGTTCATGATCCAGCAATTCAGATACTTTCAAATAAAGATGGTGCGGTCGTAAGAGATGGCCGTGAGGTCCTCGACCGAATCGTTGGGCAGATTGCAGCCCCGGTTCGCTGGGATCTCTGCATGCAGACCATGGCGGATCTAGGTGTTACTGGCGTGATCGAAATGCCACCTGCCGGAACGCTGGTGGGACTCGTCAAGCGGGCACAGCCACAGATTGAAACCTTCGCGCTCAAGAGCCCAGAAGATCTCGATGCAGCACGTGAATTCATTGCGCGCCATGGTGTGAAAGTTGGAGGCTAGAAATGACCTTGATAAATAATCCGGCGCCGCAGAACTCTCGCATTCTCTCGGTAGGTGCATATCGTCCTGAGAGAATTGTGCCGAACTCAGAGATCGTTGGCCTCATCGACTCTACCGATGAATGGATTCAGCAACGCACCGGTATTGAAAGTCGCCATCGCGCAGCACCTGATCAATCGCTCGTTGATATGTCAGTTGAGGCAGCCGTTATCGCAATCAAACGCGCCGGTATTACCGCCGAGCAGATTGATTCCATCATCTTCGCCACTATCTCGTATCCATTTCAAGCGCCGAGCGCTGCTACGGAACTCGCTGCACGTTTAGGTGCAAACACCGCTGCTGCATTCGATATATCGGCCGCATGTGCTGGTTTCTCCTATGGCGTTGGTATGGCTGCTGATCTGATTCGCGGTGGTACTGCTCGCTATGTACTCGTCGTTGGCGGCGAGAAACTCTCTGACTTCACAGATCCCACCGATCGTGCAACCGCTTTTATCTTTGCCGATGGCGTTGGCGCCGTTGTGATTGGGCCATCTGAAAGCGTTGGTATTGGTCCCACAATCTGGGGATCTGATGTCACCAATCGCGATGCGATTACTCTCGAGCCATCATTCTTAGAATTTAAAAATGGTAAGAGCGTTGAAGATGTTGGGTGGCCAAATATTGCTCAAGAAGGGCAACGTGTATTTCGCTGGGCAGTCTATGAGATGGCGCCAGTTGGTCGCAAAGCGATTGAGGCGGCCGGTATTACACCAGATCAGCTTGCCGCCTTTATTCCCCACCAGGCGAATGAGCGCATTATCGACTCTCTCGTGAAGTCGATGGGCTTACCTGATACCGTAGAAGTTGCCCGTGATATACGTACCACTGGCAATACCTCGTCAGCATCGATTCCACTCGCGATGGATCGACTGCTGATCGAGCACCCTGAACTTCACAGCAAGAACGCGCTGCTCATCGGTTTCGGAGCTGGGCTGGTATTTGCTGCTCAAGTAGTGGAGTTACCACCGAAGTGGTCCTAAAGGTTTAAATATGTCAGAAGCAGTAATAAGGTAAGTGAGCAAAAGCTCGCCCAACAGAAGGAAAGAGAAGAACAATGTCAGTAACACAAGTAGAAGTACTTGCAGGAATCAAAGAGATCGTTGTTGAAGTAGCTGGAATCGATCCAACGACAATCGAGATGGAGAAGCGCTTCAACGAAGATCTCGAAGTCGATTCACTCTCAATGGTTGAAGTAATTGTCGCAGCTGAAGAGAAGTTCGGCGTAAAGATCCCTGATGAAGAAGTTACCAAGATGGCAACAGTTGCCGATGCGGTGAACTACATCGTCTCAGCTGCCAAGTAAGTAATCCTGACTCTTCTCACGTAAACGAGGAATTCATGTCAAAAACACGCGTAGTTGTTACAGGGCTCGGAGCGACCACCCCATTGGGTGGAGATGTTGCGAGCACATGGGAGGCCCTTCTCGCAGGTAAGAGTGGCGTTCGTACTCTTACTGAAGAGTGGGCGCTCGATGCCTCTGTGCAATTTGCTGCGCGTGTAGCGGTCGAACCCTCTGAAGTGATGGAGCGCGTGGAGATGCGCCGCCTTGATCGATCAGAGCAGTTCGCGCTCATTGCAGCTCGCGAGGCATGGAAAGATGCTGGCGCTCCTGATGTCGATAAGAACAGACTCGGAGTTGTCGTTGCATCAGGTATCGGTGGAGTCATCACACTCCTCGATCAATATGACATTTTAAAGACGAAGGGCGCTCGTAGCGTCAGTCCACACACGGTTCCGATGTTGATGCCAAATGGTCCATCAGCAAATGTTGGGCTCGAATTACAAGCAAAGGCTGGTGTTCATACGCCAGTAAGTGCCTGCGCATCAGGTGCTGAAGCAATCGGTTACGCCATGGAGATGATTCGCACTGGGCGCGCAGATATTGTGGTCACCGGTGGAGTCGAAGCGGCGATCCATGCCCTCCCGATGGCTGGCTTTGCATCGATGAAGGCTCTCTCTACGCGTAACGATGCACCCGAGAAGGCATCACGTCCCTACGATAAAGAGCGCGATGGCTTTGTTCTAGGTGAGGGTGGCGGCGTGATCGTCATTGAATCCCTCGAGCATGCTCAAAAGCGCGGTGCCAAGATCTACGCAGAACTCGCAGGCCAAGGCCTCACATCAGATGGCTATCACATCGCTGCCCCAGATCCAGAGGGCGATGGTGTTAATCGCGCCGTGAAGTTCGCCTTAGAAGATTCTGGCGTCAAGCTCTCGGAAGTTGTCCACCTCAATGCGCATGCAACCTCGACACCAGCTGGCGATATCGCTGAAGCCCACGCACTCGCCGCAGCGCTCGGTGACGATATTTCACATGTCGCAGTCTCTGCGACAAAATCAATGACAGGACACTTACTTGGTGGCGCGGGCGCGATCGAATCTATCTTTTGTATCTTGGCGCTGCATCACCGAATGGCTCCCCCAACGATCAACATTGAAAACCTTGATGAGGCCGTGACCTTGGATGTGGTACGCGAAAAGCCTCGAGCACTTCCGACAGGACCGATCGCAGCGATCAATGACTCATTCGGATTTGGCGGACATAACGTCGTGCTGATCTTCAAATCCTACGAGTAAAGCCTCTTACTACTTCGAAACTTTAAAGCTCACGCTGACCGTGACCGAGACGGTCTTTGGAATTGTTGACGTATCGTAATAACCGCCACCTGAAGCATCGGTTGAATCCTGGGTTGTGACTTGAACCGGACCACTTGTTACTGAGATTACTGATCCAACTTTTCCACCGACGGCAGATGTGATCGACTGCGCGCGAGCCTTGGCATCCTTCATCGCATTAGCGAGAAGTTGAGGACGAAGTGAAGAGAGCGTCGAGACTAAATATTGAGGCCCATTGTTTTGAACATTGACACCAGTCTGTAGCAGAGCGCCGATTCCATTTGTGAGACGCTTGATTAATTGCACATCTT
>Ga0136642_1000733_pt1 | contig 15794 bp, 16 predicted proteins | sample LowCatLa1302831Y_FD_115313 | JGI IMG/M metagenome (GOLD analysis project Ga0136642, IMG submission 115313) | Freshwater microbial communities from Lower Cathedral Lake, Yosemite National Park, California, USA - 13028-31Y | ecosystem: Environmental > Aquatic > Freshwater > Lake ... | reverse complement strand
TTGAGGAGTGGTGTACGAGCTGGTCCCGCGAAGTATTCGATGAGACGAACTGTTACAGGCTTTGCCTTAGTTGGCTTACAGTTCCATGTTGCATCTGCAGCCGAGCTAGTGCCCATTGTTAGTACGCTAATTGCGAGTGCGACTGCAGTAACTGCAGCAGCGCTCTTACGTGTAGCGAGTTGCTTGATCAAATTATTCCTCCTATATAGATGAATATCTCGCCACCTGCTCGAGATTGAAAGTTAGGCTATTGAATAGCGCATTTACTTGCAAGTAATTTGCAGAGACTTTAGGTAACTTCTCGATAACGATTTCGCCATGGGTTAGCACGAAGGATGATTGATTTGAACTCATTTTGTTCATTTGGTGATTGAAAAACTGAATCGAGCATTCTCAATCAGGAGAACTCCCTAGTAAAACTATTTTTTGCTCATGCGTCGCATGCAACTCCATCTTTATCACGGTCAAGGGAAGCGTTGAGTTCATAGAGGCCGGGATTTGTTGCTTTCCTGATGGGTGCGACTCCAGCTGCTTTAGCAGCAGTGCAATTAGCAAATTTGAAAAGCTGAAGTCCAGTGGGAGTCGGGGTTGGTGATGGTGTTACTTTTTTTGTAACTTTTTTATTGAATACAACGGTTACTACAGAACTCTTACATTGCTTTACTTTTGTCGTAAGGAAAGCAGCCTCAATTGGATCAACAGATAATTGATATCGAGCCTTTATTGAAATCCAATCTGCAATATATGTACACACACCTTTAGGTGGAAGCCACTGCGCAGGATCTTTATCTCCTTTAGATCTATTTTGGCCAAGGGATACGGCAATCAATGCACGTGGATCATCAACATCATTTGCAAAAGCTTGGCGTTGTTCGGCGCTCCATGCCCACGCACCAGATTTCCAAGCTTCAGATAGTGGAACGAGATGATCAATATCTAATAAAGATGCTTTTGTAGTTCTCACTCCATCGTATGGACTTAGCCAAGTCCCTCCAGTGAGAGTGCAAGACTTACCGATTTTTGGCTTTATGACTGCCTCTTCAATCAATACTTCTTCGCGAGTATTACAGCCATCAGAATCGGCGTCGACCCACAATTTGAAGAGTGCCCGTTCATATCCACCCTCATAATCTGTGGCAATTGCCAGCTCAAAGTTCTCTGCCTGGGCTAGTGGCAGTGAGAGTAGAAGGAATATCGAAATTAGTGAGACTAATTTTTTCGACATGAATAAGGGTATCCCTTAGAATTAATTCAGCAAGCCTCCATAATTTTTCACAACCAAAGGAATGAAATGACAACTCCAATCGAGCGTCCATGGACCGATACGAGCAAGAGCCCTAAAGATCGAATTGCTCTGCTCATGGCCGAGATGACACTTGAAGAGAAGATGGGTCAGCTCGGAAGTATTTGGTATGAGTTCGCATTATCTGCGCCAGGTGGCGAGGGCAAAGATGACACACCTGTCGATAACGTTCCTATTTTTGAAAAAGTTGCGCAACCACTTTCATGGAAGGCGGCGACTAAAGATGGCCTTGGTCAATTCACGCGCGTTTTTGGTACCAAGCCAATTGCAGCAGCTGATGGCGCTCGCAAAATTATTGAATGGCAGAAGCGTTTAGTAAAAGAGACTCGACTTGGAATTCCAGCAATTGTTCACGAGGAATGCCTCACAGGTTTTACTACGCTGGGAGCAACTTCTTTTCCAACACCGCTTGGTCTTGCTGCAACATTTGATGAAAAAATAATTGAAAAAGTATCTGCTGCAATGGGCAAAGATATGAAATCAGTTGGAGTACATCAGGGCCTCTCCCCTGTTCTAGACACTGTTCGCGATTACCGATGGGGACGTGTTGAAGAAACGATGGGTGAAGATCCTTATCTTTCTGCCGTTGCAGGAACTGCATATGTAAAAGGATTGCAGTCTGCTGGAATCATTGCAACACTCAAGCATTTCTTCGGACATTCTTCATCACGCGCTGCACGTAATCACGGCCCAGTTTCAATGGGATGGCGCGAAATGTATGACTTCATGTTGCCTCCATTTGAAATGGCAATTCGCGAAGGAGGCGTCAAGTCTGTAATGAATTCCTATACAGATGTTGATGGACTTCCATGTGCGGCAGATCCAAAAATATTTACAACAATCTTGCGCGATGAATTGAACTTTGATGGAACTGTTGTCTCTGATTACTGGGCAATTAGCTTCCTTGAAGTAATGCACCGCGTGGCAGAAGATGAAGTAGCGGCAGGTGCGCTTGCCCTTATCGCTGGTATCGACGTGGAATTACCTGCTACTCGTTGCTATAGCGATGGACTAGTAGCACTTATTCGAGCAGGAAAATTTGATGAAAAATTCCTAGACAGAGCACTCATTCGTCATCTCAATCACAAATTAGAACTTGGACTTCTAGATGCTGACTGGACACCAGAACGCGATATCACTGCGGATTTAGCAACAGTGAATTTTGATTCAGCTGCTAATCGCGCAGTTGCATTAGAAGCAGCGCGTGAGAGCGTGATTCTTCTTTCTAATAAAGACTCATTCCTACCAATTACAAATGCTCCAAAAAATATTGTCGTCGTTGGCCCATGTGGCGATGATGGTGGCGCATTCCTTGGTTGCTATTCATTTGCTAATCACGTGATGGCAATGACACCCGGCTCAGGTCTTGGAATTGAAGTTCCAACAATTAAGGGTGCGATTTCATCTGCATTCGCTGGCTCCACAGTCACATCAGTTGTTGGTGTCCCGGTAAAAGATTTCGATACTTCAGGTATTCCTGCTGCCCGCAGTGCTGTCGATAGTGCTGATTTAGCAATCGTTGTTGTGGGCGATCGTGCAGGACTCTTTGGTCGCGGAACTTCTGGCGAGGGTAATGACGTTGCAGATCTGACACTTCCTGGTGCACAAGGTCAGCTCCTTGACGCATGTTTGAACTCAGGAACGCCAGTAATAGTTGTTTCAGTATCTGGTCGCCCTTATGCAATGGGTGCTTATGCAGATCGTGCACGAGCCATGATTCAAGCATTTATGCCTGGCGAAGAAGGCGGAACTGCTATCGCTGAAGTTATCAACGGAACAATTTCACCAAGTGGTCGACTTCCTGTTGAGATTCCATCAAATGTTTCTGGTCAACCATCTACGTATTTGCATCCTAAGTATGGTCAGCCAGGACTCAATATCAGTCCAGTGGATTCAATTCCATTATTCACATTCGGTCACGGACTCACATACACAACATTCAAGTACTCTGAATTAACGCTTAGTACTAATGAAATTTCAACGGATGGAAAGCTCACCGCCTCTTGTTCAATAACTAATACTGGCGCTCGAGAAGGAACTGAAGTTGTTCAGCTCTATTTCGAAGATCCAGTTGCTGAAGTTGCACGTCCCATCATTACTTTGTTGGGCTTTGCTCGAGTTACTTTGGCTCCAGGTGAGAGCAAGAAGATTACCTTTGAGATTCATTCAGATCGTTTTGCCTACATGGGTAGCGATGTCGTGCGCATCATGGATGCGGGCGAGATAGTTCTCAAACTCGGTTCATCATCGAGTGATATCAAGTCAAGCAAGAGCTTGAAAGTCACTGGCTCAAAGAGAGTCGTTCCTCATAATCGCGTGCTTCGTACCCCGGTAACGATTGGCTAATACGCCAAACGCTTTAGACTCTTGGCATGGCTAAGTTTTCAAAAGCGCGTTATTCACGAGGATGGATTGTTCTTCTCGCGACTCTGATTGGTCTGAGTTACGGTGGTTATACCTATGTGCATCGCGCTATCACTGCCCAGGTGTATATCGAAAATTGTGGTCACGTTGATTACAAGCCAAAAGTTATTTTGAAATTTTGCGCTGATGCTGGCGTTGGCATTGCTGATATTGATTGGACTCAATGGAGTGCTTCCCAGGCAGAAGGTACAGCTAAGTATTCGGCCAATGATTGCAATCCCACCTGTGTAGCAGGGAAATTTTCATCCGCTGAGGTTTATGTAAAATTGTCCAAGTTAAAGAAAATAAATAGAAAAGATGCCTTCACTTATATTCAAATTGAAACTAAGGATGGAACGCCCCTTCCATTGTTGAAATCTAAAGATGACGAATGGTCATTGGAAATGGCGGGATAAAAAAATCTCTCATCTCGCAAAAATATGTGAGATAAGAGATTTTGATGGTAGCCCCGAAGGGATTCGAACCCTCGTAGCTGACTTGAGAAGCCAGAGTCCTAGGCCGCTAGACGACGGGGCCATATATCTCCATCTGTAAATGAAGAAACAATTTCCTAGAACGATATGTAGTTGTAGATCTTTTTCGCTGGGGTACCAGGACTCGAACCTAGACTTACTGAACCAGAATCAGCAGGGCTGCCAATTACCCCATACCCCAATAGTGCAGGCGTAAGAATACCGTAAAGATTAGAGAGTCAGAGCCTGGGAAATACGTGCAAGAGATGCATCTTTGCCAAGTAATTCCATTGATTCAAATAGTGGCGGTGAAATATGGCTGCCCGTTGTTGCAATTCGAACTGCACCAAATGCAATACGTGGCTTGAGTCCCATTTCTTCGATTAATGAAGATCGCAGTGCTGCTTCAATTGAATCGTGATTCCAAACCGAAATTTGTTCTAATTCTTTAAGTGCTCTTGTAAGAACGCTCTTGGATGCCTCATCGGTAATTTTCGAGACTGAATCAGCCTCTACAGCAAATTTTTCTATAAATAGGAACTTCAACATCTGAGGAATTTCGCTCAACATAATAATGCGCTCTTGAATTATTGGTAGTGCTTTCTTGACTAGAGCGATCTGCGAATCTGTTCCAGAAATGACTTTCTCTCTTATCAGGAAAGGCAATGACCAAGTCAAAAATTCATCTAGGGTCAGTGCGCGAATCTTGTCGCCATTGATGGCTTCGAGTTTCTTCATATCAAATCGGGCCGGGGATGAATGAACTTTTTCAACAGTGAAAAGATTACAAATTTCTTGCATTGTGACATTTTCACGATCATCACCTGGTGACCAACCCAAGAGCGCTAAATAATTACAAATTGCTTCAGGTAAAAATCCCTTATCTCGATACCAGGCGATGGAAACTTCACCATTGCGCTTTGAAAGCTTGGCATTATCTTGGCCCATAACAAAGGGAAGGTGTGCAAATAGCGGGTAATCCTCTTCTTTAACGCCCATCGCTTGGTACACGCGAATCTGGCGAGGGGTTGATGAAAGTAAATCTTCTCCACGAAGAACGTGCGTTACTTTCATCAAAATATCATCGACTGCAACAGCTAGCGTGTATAGCGGTGATCCATCGCCGCGTACTAATACAAAATCTGGAACGAATTTATGATCAAAGGAAACTTCACCTCTGATTTGATCTACAAAAGTTGTTCCTCCATCGGGCATACGCATACGAATTACTGGGGTCCGTCCATTGGCCTTATGAGCGGCTATTTGGTCTGCGCTCAAATCTCTACAGGTTCCGTCATAGCCTGGTGCAACATTTGCAGCCCGCTGTCTTTCTCGAGTTGATTCTAATTCTTCTGCGCTGCAGTAACAGTAGTACGCATCTTTTTGATCTAAGAATTTTTGTGTCCATGTGGCATAAATATCTAAACGTTGTGACTGTAAATACGGACCGTTGTCTCCACCAACTTCAGGACCCTCATCCCAATTTAGGCCAAGCCATTTCAAAGTATCGATTGCTGCTGCAATATATTCATCGGTAACACGAGTTGTATCGGTATCTTCTATACGGAATAGAAATGTGCCACCAGTGTGGCGTGCATATGCCCAGTCAAAAAGTGCCGTACGAATATTTCCAACGTGTAAATCCCCCGTTGGCGAAGGAGCAAAGCGAACTTTTACTTTTTTAGTCATCGATTACTCACTTTATTCGTTAATTCGCCGAGTCCTTCAATTGCCATAGTGGCATGGCCGCCAGCAACCATGGGTCCAATTCCTGAAGGTGTGCCTGTCAAAATAATATCGCCCGGAAGAAGCGTCATAACGCGTGTAATAAATGCAATGATTTCTGGGACTTTGAAAAACATTTCATCAAGAGTTGAGGATTGCTTGAGTTCTCCATTAACTGTTGCCGTAATCTTTTGGGTACCTGGTACAAAATCTGTATCAATCCAAGGGCCAATGGGGCAGAAAGTATCAAAGCCTTTTGCTCTCGTCCACTGACCGTCGACTTTTTGTAGATCACGAGCGGTGACGTCATTAGCAACGGTGTAACCAAATATCACATCATTGACACGTTCGACCGGCACATCTTTGCAAATGCGACCAATGACAATTGCTAGTTCAGCTTCGTGATCTACTCGCTCTGACATCTCAGGCCACACGATTGTGTCATTTGGGCCAATCACAGAAGTGTTTGGCTTGAGAAATATGACGGGCTCATCCGGAACTACTCCGCCCATTTCAGCGGCGTGGTCTGCATAGTTCTTACCTACACAAATAACTTTACTTCTAGGAATGACAGGAGCAAGGAGGCGAACCGCTGAAAGAGCAACGGTAGCCGCTGTTTTTTGAATCCCTTGGAAAATTGGATCACCAGTAATAACCGTAATTTGATCATCTTCAAGCACGCCAAAGAGTGGATCTGTTCCCAAACCGCTATCTGGACCTGGAGAAAATCTGACGATGCGCATTGCGCAATTCTATCTGCCCTATTGAAGTAAGTGAAATGAGAGCTATAAGGCGACGATATCGGCGCTAGCTGAGAGATAAAAAATAGTTGCCCGTGGTGCGAATTCTCTAATGAGAGCAGTTGGTGCGCTTATCTCTCCTGTATATACAACGCTTTCAATTCCGGTAATTTGCGATGCAAGCGCTACTGTAAATACTGCTTCTAGGGCATTGAGGCGCAAAGAATTAGTTTCAATATTAATTGCAACATAGGTACGTCCCGTTGCATCACGCAGTGCAGCCGCTTGTTGCGCGCCGCTGCGTTTCAGAGTTGCAGTTGCAAGAGTCGCAAGCTTTGTATCTTCTGGATTTTCAAAATTATTCATGATCTTCAACCTCAGATTCCAGTCTTTCAATAAGAACGCTACTAATTCTTCGACGTCGGCCAAGTGGACGTTCAGAAGTTATAGACCAGCCATGCATAGAGATTGTACTTCCAGCAATTGGTACACGACCTAACTTCTGTGCCATCAATCCACCGATAGTGTCAACATCTTGAAAATCTTCTCTCGATATTTCAATTTTCAATTCATCCGCTAAATCTTCAATGTGAAGAGATGCCTTAGCACGGGCTTTGTCATCATTGAGCCACGTGAAACCTTCTTCGCCATCATCGAATTCGTCGGCAATTTCTCCAACAATTTCTTCCAAAATATCTTCGATTGTGATGATGCCTGCCGTACCACCATATTCATCGACCACAATTGCCAAGTGAATCTGATTGCGTTGCATCTCGCGTAATAAATCATCGGCCATCTTATTTTCTGGTACAAAAGTAGCCGCTCTCATATGTTGTTCAATCTTTTCATTCTGTTCGGCATCATGGTGATCAAGTGCACGCCGCGCTAAATCCTTGACGTAGGCAATTCCTATAATCTTGTCGATACTTTCGCCGACAACGGGAATGCGCGAATAACCAGAGCGCAGCGCTAGCGATAAGCCTTGACGTAGTGTTTTATCTTTTTCAATCCAGACCATATCTGTGCGCGGAACCATAAGTTCACGCACCAACGTGTCACCCAATTCAAATACCGAGTGAATCATTTCGTGTTCATCAGATTCAACAAGTCCGCGCTCATGTGCTTGATCCACTAAGTCACGTAGTTCGGCCTCTGAAGTAAATGGACCTGATCTAAATCCCTTACCTGGTGTAATTGCATTTCCCAATGCAATGAGCAAACTGGTAACTGGTCCTAATGTCGCAGCCAGGAAAGATGCCACAATAATTCCACTGCGAGCCCACTTATGGGGTTGTTGTTTTCCTAATGTTCGAGGACCCACACCCACAAATACATATGAGGCTATAACCATAATCAACACAGTCAGCGCCATGGCTTGAGCCGAAGAATAGTTACGAAGCAAAATTGAAGCTAATAAGACAGTTGCAGTGAGTTCACAAAGTTTTCGGACAAGAAGAATTACATTGAGATAGCGAGCTGGTTGCAATGAATAATTTTTAAGTAACTTTCCACCACGCTTGCTCTCTAATTCATCAATGACTATTCGTGAAATAGAAGTGAGGGCAGATTCACTTCCTGCAAGAAAGCCAGCAAAGGCAAGAAGTAGAACAATGCTAATAATTGCAATTGGGCTCACGACTTTTTCCAATTTGCAACTATGGATTCTTGTAGCTCAAACATTATTAGTTCATCCGCAAGTTCAACATGGTCATAACCCAATATATGTAACAAACCATGAGTCGCCAAAATAAAAATTTCGTGTTCAACGCTATGTCCGGCACTCTTGGCCTGATCTGCCGCAACGCGTGGATCAATGACAATGTCACCTAAGGTCACAACATCATGGGCCGACTCTGGCATATCCATTGGAAAGGAAAGAACATCGGTAGTTCCGCCTTCATTCATCCATTTGATATGTAGCTCAGTCATCTCGGCATCATCGACAAAAAGCATGTTAAGTTCGCAATCCGGGTGTAGATCTAATTGCCCAAAAGCGAAAGCCATTAAGGATTGCATCTCTTGTGCGGGCACCAAAAGACCCGAAGTATTTGTTATTTCAAGTGTCATGGCTAGTTGCGAATTGGGCGAACGGCTTGGCGAGCATCATCGAATTGCGCGTATGCCTTGACGATATCTCCAATAAGGCGGTGTCTCACGACATCCTCTGCGGTTAGCTCAAGAAAAGCTATGTCATCAATATTTTGCAAGATGTCACGAATGACTCGAAGGCCAGAGTGAGAACCATTTGGTAGATCAACTTGCGTTACATCGCCAGTGACAACCATTTTTGATCCAAATCCAAGACGCGTGAGGAACATCTTCATTTGCTCAGGAGTCGTATTTTGAGCTTCATCTAAAATAATAAATGCATCATTGAGCGTGCGTCCACGCATATAAGCAAGAGGCGCTACTTCAATAACTCCCGATTGCATTAATCGTGGAATCGATTCAACATCAATCATGTCGTGGAGTGCGTCAAAGAGTGGACGCAAATATGGATCAATTTTTTCAGACAAGGTTCCTGGAAGAAATCCCAAGTGCTCCCCTGCCTCAACAGCTGGCCTTGTCAAAATTATTCGATTCACTTTTTTCTGTTGAAGTGCAGATACCGCCATTGCCATTGCCAAGTAAGTTTTACCGGTACCCGCTGGTCCAATACCAAAAGTTATTGTGTTCTCTTCTATTGCATCGACATACTTCTTTTGATTGGCAGTCTTAGGCCGAATAGTTCTTCCACGATTACTAACTATGTTCAGGGATAAAACTTCAGCCGGATGTTCTTGTGGAATTTGTGTCAGCATTGCAATTGAGCGAGTCACGGCATCGGCATTGAGAACATTTCCAGAGCGAATTACAACCATCATTTCATTGAAAAGATTTTCAAGAGTTTGGCAATCGATATGAGGACCGCGAAGAGTTACTTCATTTCCTCGTACAGTGATGTTGACTGATGGGAATGCGGCTTCAATAACTCTTAAATTTTCGTCGTGGGGACCAATCAATGCAACCATCGGAATGGCATTTGGGACGGTGATCAGTGTGCGCTCCATTGGTGGTAAATCTATCTTTATCCGGGTGGCCAAGCCAGTGCACGGCCCCCTAATAGATGCATGTGAGCATGAAAAACGCTCTGTCCAGCCTCAACGCCTGTATTGAAAACAGTGCGGTATCCAAGCAGGCCCCGCTCCTTCGCAATTACCTCTGCTGCCTTGAATAGCTCGGCAGTAATTGTTGGCGAAACTTTTGCTAATTCAAAGCCATTCTCAACATGGACGGTAGGGATGATCAACACATGTGTTGGGGCTTGAGGTGCGATGTCATTGAATGCAACGACATTCTCGTTTCGAAAAATAATCTCGGCCGGGATCTCACCTTCAATGATTTTGCAAAAAAGACATGTTGGATCTAGCGCCACGACTTCACCATACTCGAAGTTTTGACGATAACGCCGAAACTGCCGCTAAGCCAGCATGGGCTGAACGCAGAACGGGCCTTCCCATTCGCGATAAGACTGCACCTGCTTCTTGGAAGCGAGCAAGTTCCTCCGGAGTGATTCCACCCTCAGGGCCAATAATTACCACAATATCTTTGGCGCTCTGAGGAAGTTCGATGTCGCTCAAAGTTTTTTCCGCACTTTCATGAAATACAACCACACACTCTGATTGTGAAATGAAGGCGCAAATATTTTCGGTCGTAGCAGTTTCTAAAATTTTTGGAATTCTTAATCTACGCGACTGCTTGCAGGCTTCACGGGCTGTAACTTCAAATTTTTCGCTCCCTTTTCCGATACTACGTGAAGCAGCCCACGGAATAATCGTGTCTGCCCCCGCCTCTGTCAGTAACTCAATTGCCTCTTTTGACCGATCGCCTTTAGGAATTGCTTGAACAACAGTTATTGTTTTCAACAGTGGCTCTTGAAATCCTGTTGCTAGAACTTCTACTTCCAGTGATTTCTTTTTTACCGCAAAGACTTTGACTTCTGACCATTTTCCAGCGCCATCGCTAAGCATAAACTTTTCACCAGCGGTAATACGTAAGACTTTGATTGCGTGATGAGCGTCCTCGCTATCAAATTCGTAAATAGATCCTATATTTGTTGGAAGGTCAGAGACGAAAAATAGTGTGAGCATAACTATCGATTGAAAGCATCTTTGAATTTACTAAAGAGGCTACCATCGTGGTCTTTGACGTAACCTTCGCCTACTTTTTCTCCCCGAATTTCTGCAAATTTCTTGAGCAAATCTTCTTCTTCTCGGTTTAACTTTGTTGGAGTCTGGACTTCAATATGCACAATGAGATCGCCGCGATGATTGCTGCGCAGTCGAGTCATACCCTTGCCTTTGATAGAAACCGTTGCTGCACTTTGTGTGCCAGCTTTTACGTGTACATCTACTGGGCCATCAAGTGAATCAACACTAACTGTCGTGCCAAGTGCCGCAGCGCTCATAGAGATTGAGAGCGCAACATGCAATGTTTCACCTTCACGAACTAAATAATCATGATTTTTTTCAACTATCTCAACATAGAGATCACCGGCTGGTCCACCACCTGCTCCAACTTCGCCACGACCAGATAGTTGAATGCGATTTCCGGTTTCAACACCAGGTGGAATTTTGATTGCAATTGTTTGACGCGCACGTACACGTCCATCGCCAGCACATTCACGGCAAGGATGCGTAATAACGCTTCCATATCCTTGGCAGGCATTACATGGGCGCGATGTCATTACTTGTCCAAGTACAGAGCGCATTACATGTTGTGTTTCACCGCGTCCCTTACAGACTTGGCACATGCTTGGCGATTCACCATCTGCGCAGCCAGTTGCCAGACACTTCTCACACGCAATAGCACTCTCGACAGAAATCTCTTTTTCGGTTCCAAAACAGGCTTCGTGCAAATCGACTTCAATACGAATAAGAGCATCTTGGCCTTGTCGAGTACGCGGACGTGGTCCTCGAGATCCTCCGCCACCGAAGAATGCATCCATGATGTCGCCGAATCCGCCACCAAAACCGCCACCACCGAAACCAGAACCACCCATGTCGTAACTTTGGCGCTTCTGAGAATCACTGAGTATTTCGTATGCAGCAGTTACTTCTTTAAATTTATCTTGTACCGAAGGATCAGGATTTACATCCGGATGTAACTCTCGGGCAATTTTGCGGTAAGTCTTTTTGATTTCATCAGGGGTTGCATCGCGCGATACGCCAAGAGTTTGATAATGATCTGCCACTTATACGCCCTCATTTATAAATCGTCCGACATAACGTGCGACGGCAGATACAGCTGCCATCGATCCTGCATAATCCATTCGCGTTGGGCCAAGCACGCCCAGTGCACCTAGCGGAGATGAATCCGTGCCATAACCCACTGTGACAAGCGAAGTTGAACGCAGATTAGCTTCACTTTGTTCTGAACCAATTCGCACCTTTACTATTTCGTTAGCATCACCGAGTAAACGCAGTAATACAACTTGCTCTTCAAGTGCCTCAAGCACGGGATGCATCTTGGCTGAAAAATCTTCTTGAAATCTTGCCAGGTTTGCAGTTCCGGCGAGCACCACTTTTTGTTCAGGTCGCTCCATCGCCATTTCAATTACTGTTGAAAGTACGATTGCAACGTCGCGTCGCTCATTCGTTGAATAGCTTTCCATTATTCCTGACAAACGCTCTGCCACATCAGGAAGATTCTGTCCCATCATTGCATTATTTAATTGACTACGAAGCGTAGAAATGAACATATCCGAAACGTCTTGAGTGAGTTCGATAGCACGCTGTTCTACGCGTCCTGCATCAGTAATCAAAATCATCATGAGGCGCGAGCTGGTAAGCGCCAAAATTTCTACATGGCGTACTCGAGACTTCACCATAGTTGGATATTGAACAACAGCTACTTGTTTAGTTACATCGGCCAACAAACGTACTGTTCGGATAACAACATCATCGAGATCTAACGCACCTTCAAGAAAAGTTTCAATTGCCCGTCTTTCGGCGCCAGATAATGGTTTGACCGTTGCCAATTTATCTACAAATACTCTGTAACCAAGGTCGGTTGGAATTCGACCAGCGCTTGTATGAGGCTGAGTAATCAAGCCTTCTTCTTCTAGTACCGCCATCTCATTTCGAATTGTCGCTGGAGAAATTCCTAGGCCATGGCGATCAGCAATAGATTTTGACCCCACTGGCTCTTGCGTTGCGACATATTCATCGACAATCGCGCGCAGAATTTCTAGACGACGAGAAGACATATTTTTTAGATAGTCACAATCGCAACAGATAACAAGGTAAGTAAAAAAAATGCGGGAAAAGCAGTCTTTGGTTTATTCGCGCGGAAGTGAAAGAAAATTGCGCCGGCCATCGTCACCCAAAGAACTAATAGTGGAACCCATTGCATCCATGCGAATCGAAGTCCTGTTACTAAACCAAGCGCGGCTAAGGCTTCAACAATTCCGATGAGGCGAGCAAGGCCATCTTTGACATTGACTTCGCGCGTACCTGATAGACCTTTTTCATTTCCACTGGCTTTAGAAAGGCCAGAGATAACAAAGATCAGAGCTAAAAAAGCCACGATAATTTGGTGTGTTGTCTTCATAGTGCTCGAGGATACTAGATAACTAATTCGCGCACGATTCCATCAGCAATGAGGCGTCCTTGTGGGCTCAATTGAAGATGCTTATCAACCATACTGATGTGGCCACTCTCCCTATAACTCTCGATTCGCTCTAACTGAGTTGGACTCAAAGTTGAAATATCAATTCCTTCACGCATTCGAATTGCAAGCATGATTGATTCATCATGCATCTGTTGCGGTGTCAAAATTTCGCTATCGAGAATGGGAGATTCGCCAGAGAAGAGTTTTTTCTTATATGTCGTTGGGTGCTTGAGATTCCAAAATCTTTTTCCGTCCAGATGTGAGTGCGCTCCGGGTCCAAGCCCCCACCAATTCTTATTCTTCCAATACGCAATATTGTGGCGACATTCATGTCCGGCCTTTGACCAATTGCTTAATTCATACCATTCCAGCCCTGCTTGATTACATAATTGATTTACCAGCAAATACATATCAGCCATCACATCATCATCTGGCATGGAAATATTACCGCGCTTGATCTGTGCCGCAAGTTTCGTTCCACCTTCAACAATAAGTGCGTACGCACTGATGTGGTCAACACCTAAGGCAAGTGCAGATTCAATACTCAAGCGCCAATCTTCGAGTGACTCACCTGGTGTTCCATAAATGAGATCAACACTCACACTTGAGAATCCTGCAGCACGCGCCATCTGGACTGCCTTGGCAACATTTGCAGGATTATGTGTTCTATCCAGAGTGGCAAGAACATGTGGCACTGCAGATTGCATTCCAAATGAAATGCGATTGAAACCAGCATCGCGATATTCGCCCATCTTCTCAGGAGTAACAGAATCTGGATTGGCTTCTAAAGTAATTTCGCAATTATCGGTTAGCCCATTGCGATCACGGATCGCACTTATGACTCGCCCTAAATCAGCAGCTGGTAAAAGGCTTGGCGTTCCGCCACCAAAGAAGATCGTTGGTACTAGGTCAGTTGGAGCGCTTTCGAGTTCTTTAAGAACCGCATCAATGTAATCATTGCTCACAATTTCTAGTGTTGCGCCATCTTGTAATTCATTGGGTGTGTAGGTATTGAAATCACAATAGCCACAACGTTTGATGCAATATGGGATGTGAACGTAGAACGATAAGTCAGACATAACTATTGCTTTCGTGCGGCTTTCACCTTTTCGATATCTGCATCAGTAGCAAGTGCTGCGACGAAGGCTTCCTGTGGAACTTCAACTCGTCCCACCATCTTCATGCGCTTCTTTCCCTCTTTCTGCTTTTCGAGGAGTTTGCGCTTACGTGAGATATCTCCACCATAACATTTTGCCAAAACGTCTTTACGGATAGCACGAATGCTTTCGCGAGCAATAATGCGAGAGCCAATGGCTGCCTGAATGGGAACTTCGAATTGTTGGCGAGGAATAAGTTCGCGCAATTTGCCCGTCATCATCACTCCATAGGCATATGCCTTATCACGGTGAACTATTGCACTAAAGGCATCGACTGCTTCACCTTGCAACAAAATATCTACCTTGACGAGATTACCTTCTTCGTCACCTTTTTCTTCATAATCAAGGGATGCATAACCCTTAGTGCGAGACTTGAGCTGATCAAAGAAATCAAAAACTATTTCTGCAAGTGGCAAGTTGTAGCGAATTTCAACGCGATCTTCAGAGATGTAATCCATCCCTAGTAATACACCTCGCCGTTCCTGACACAGTTCCATGATTGTTCCAATGAATTCAGATGGAGCCAAAATCGTTGACTTAACGATTGGTTCAAAGACGCTTTCAACTTTTCCATCAGGAAATTCAGAAGGATTAGTAACGCGGATCTGGCGGCCATCATCCATGGTTACGTTATAAACAACGTTTGGCGCTGTTGAAATGAGATTGAGATTGGATTCGCGCTCTAGTCGCTCGCGCACAATTTCCATATGCAATAGACCTAAGAAGCCGCAACGGAAACCAAATCCAAGGGCTGCCGAAGATTCTGGTTCATACACTAAGGCCGCGTCGTTGAGTTGTAACTTATCGAGAGCTTCGCGCAATACTGGAAAATCTGCACCATCGAGTGGAAAGAGTCCCGAGAAAACCATCGGCTTTGGATCTTTGTAACCAGAAAGTGGGTGCTTTGTTGGATTGTTATAAGTGGTAACGGTGTCACCTACACGTGACTGGCGAACATCTTTTACACCAGTAATCAAATAACCTACTTCTCCCACACCAAGGCCTTTGCTTGCAACTGGCTCTGGAGAAATAACTCCGACTTCAAGTGCTTCATGGCGAACGCCCGTTGAAAACATTTGAATTTGTTCACGTGGTGAAAGGTGTCCATCGATAACGCGAACATAGGTAACAACGCCGCGATATGAATCGTATACAGAGTCAAAAATAAGTGCACGGGCTGGTGCATTTGCATCACCTTTGGGTGCTGGAATTTGAGCAACAATTTGATCCAGAAGTTCCGCAACTCCATCACCAGTTTTGCCAGAGACGCGCAAACAATCTTCTGGTTTGCATCCAATAAGTTTTGCAAGCTCTGCTGCAAATTTATCGGGCTGAGCATTAG
>Ga0136642_1000732_pt1 | contig 15799 bp, 17 predicted proteins | sample LowCatLa1302831Y_FD_115313 | JGI IMG/M metagenome (GOLD analysis project Ga0136642, IMG submission 115313) | Freshwater microbial communities from Lower Cathedral Lake, Yosemite National Park, California, USA - 13028-31Y | ecosystem: Environmental > Aquatic > Freshwater > Lake ... | reverse complement strand
TGCTCGTGCAAAACACTTATTGCTTCAAGCGGACCATTGCGATCACCCTCACCAAAATACGTACCCAAGCGTGGAACATCATTGAAGCGTGCAACCATGGCAGCTGGTGCTTTAGCAGTTTGCGTCCAACCAAATAGGACTGGCACCCTCATTGGTTCAGCGACAATAGAGAGATCAACGCCCTGCGCCGACACTGGGTTCGCAGCAACCGTAACATTGGGATTGCGCAAACGTCCATGGAGCCAACCATAAATAGATTGACTAAAGCGCAACTTCATTCCAAATGAAAATCCAGTTGGAAAAGCTTGGGTTACATAACAATTTTTACCATCTTTGAAATAATCACAGGTCATGGTTCCTTTAAGTCGACCATCTCCTGAAATCATATTGATGCTTGCATAATCTGTTGCAGAATCACTAATTTGTAATAGCCCTGTGTCGCCTGCAATTTTTTTCACAGGAACAATAACTGCTTCAAATTTCATAACTTTGAATTTATCTTCACCTTTTTCTCTAAACCCAACGAGATCTGGCTTGACCATATAAAGATCACCGCCAGAGTGCGCAGCGCCAGGAATTGAAAATATAAGTGGTGCTCCACCGGTTGGTAAATTTTTCTCAGGACTTCCCGTGAATCCTTGTTTCAAAGGGGCGACTCCGTCGGCAACTAATGTCGCTGCAACATCTGCGCCACTTGAATCTTTGACGATCAAGCCATTAAAACAATCAGATGGATTAGCCGATGAGCATGGTTGTAGATCACTTCGAAAAGCAATCTTGTCCCATGTTTGACAATTTGGATCAGATAATGAAGAACACGTTCCAGCAAAATCCACGTGTGAAGTCGTTCCCCGAAGTGATAGCAAATAACTCGAATACGTCATATCTTGAACAGATGCTTGCGTATTGATACCAATCAAACCCACTGTTTCGGGAGCAGTCTCAACCCACTGTTCATCATATGAAGGTGAGTCTGCGGCCATACTCGGCGCCATCGCTGCGACGAGAGCTAAAACCACAATGCTGACGATTCGGATACGGCTCTTCATCATGGCTCCTTTGGGCAAGCAGGCGGGTAGAGGGGGAAAGTCTCTCCCTTTTCTACCGAAGGAGGAAGCCCTTTTTATGCATGGCGCGCACCTATTTACGCTCACACGAGAAAGAGTTCGCGTGCCCTATCGACAGCAGAATCGCGTCCATCGACTTCGAGCTTTCGATAGACATTTCGTAGGTGAGTTTTGATTGTGTTCTGGGATATATGTAGAGATTTCGCTATAGAACTAATTGGTTTAGCCGTGGATAGATGTTTCACGATTTCAAGCTCACGAACAGTCAAGTTTTCCTTGAGTGACCCCGTTGATTGGAACTTTGTCTTGATCCGTTGAGTGATCAGGCGAGAGAGCTCTTCTAGATAAATTGTTGGCTGCTTTCCTGCAATTTTGAGGATGATATTAGTGAGTGGCTCACTTTGGCGTATTAATTTTTCATAGGCTCCAATCTCAGAGCCCAGATTGAGCGCCTGTTGCATAATTATGGAGCATTCATTTTCACGATCTGATACCACTTGGGCCATTGTGATGAGTTTTCGAAGTTTCTCACGTGGCGTAGATTCTGGAAGTTTTTCCATATCTATTTCCTTTGGATGTTTACCTCTACGTATCGCAAGCTCGTCGCGAATCAATTTCGTAAAAGCTGTGTCAGGTGTGCAAGAATACAGAAATGCCGAAATTGATAGAAGGAAACCTCGAGGAGAATCGGCGTTCGCGCTATTCCAGTCTCTTGGAGGCTGCTGTCTCTATTGCCTCAGAAAGTGGAAGTTCTGCAATCACGATTACTGCTGTTGCTAAACGTGCCGGAATTTCACGGGCTGGTGCATACGAATATTTTGCTTCGAAAGAAGAACTCATTGCAGATCTAATTGTTGATGAAATTCAAATTTGGAGTAGTTCCCTCTCCAATCAAGTTGAATTAGCGCAAACGCCGCAAGCGAAAGTGATGACGTGGGTTCAAGGTTCACTCGATTACATTCTCAGCGGAAAACATAAATTAGCTCGTGAACTGAGCTCTATTACCGTTCCCACTGAACGAATTAATGAAGTAAGAGAAGCACATTATTTATTGATGCAGCCATTGGTCGAAGCGCTAGCGCAATGTACTGTTAGTGATCCTATGCGCACCTCTATGTATATCAATGGACTTCTCGATGTTGCAACCCGGCGTATTGATTCTGGAAAAAATAATGAGGGCGAAAGCGATTATGTAATCGCCCTCGCCCTCCAACTTATTAAGGAATAACTATAAAAGGCAGCAACTTCTCTGCACTCTTATATGTCGCAGAAGCAGCAGTTGCAATTTTTACAGTACACACTGTTCCATCGACTGCGGTAAGAAGGTAATTACTACCCGAAACAACGACATTGCAATTTCCTTTTGTATTGCTGGCATCAATAGTGACCACAGGCATAACTCCAGAACTTGAAATAACAGAGAAAGTAAGGGGCTTTGCAATTGAAAGCATCGGTGGTTGCCCACCAGTCTTCAACTCAACTCCATCAATAGTTTTTGCTGTGATAACTGAATCTGCAAGCACTGTTGCAATAGTGGCTTTTGGTTCTGGTGCATATGCAGCGACTGCTGGCCCTGTCTTTGCAAATGTCACAGGAAAAGCAATATCGGCACTACGGTCTTCCGAGCGAAGGTGGTCGGCGCGCGTATAGATTGCACAATTTGTAACTCGACAATCAACATTTCCGATCATTGCAGCTACGCGCAATTTCACGGTGAAAGAACCATCTGCTGCAATTGGTTTTGCAACAACAATTCCATATGAAGGAGGGTTAGTAGATAGCCATATGGATGCACCTGTTGCACCAGTCATATCGGCGCCACCACCACATGGTGAAGGTTTTACTCCTGCTTTAACTTTGACACACAATGCAACATAAATTCCTGCTTTGGTACTAAAACCTTTTCCGGAGACTGCGATATCTGCTCCATTAGGATTGAGAAGAATGCTCTTGGAAACGCTCAGCGAAATTCCATTCTTTCCCTTCGCAACTCGATTTGAAGCTGCGTTCGAGGGAATTGCAGTCCCGATTACTAGGGCAAAGGTAACGATCGCTAATGTAGAAATTTTCAATATGTGTGAGTTTATATTTTTCATAGGATGAAGATAGGCCTTGAATCAAAAATAGCGATTTACACAGCGTCGGTAAATATTCGCCGACACAGCGTCGGTAAACTTTGGATTTATCTGATGGTTTTACTGAGAAGATTCGTAGGTGATATTCAAAAGGACGAAAGTAGTAATTCTATTTTCTACTCTTTTACTTTATGCATTTCCTTGCGCACAAGCCGCACAGGTAATAACGATTAGTCAAAATCAAATTCCAGTTCCAATTTTTGGATCTCCATCTAAATCTGCAAAAATTCCAACTCGCATAGTCTCTCTTGCAAATGGTGGAGCTGAAGTTCTTGTGTCACTAGGTTTAAAGTCTCACTTAGTAGGGCGAGATATTGCAAGTTCATTTACTGGTGATACTAATATCCCTATCGTTACACAAGCACATGCACTTTCAGCAGAAAAGGTTTTAGCAGTACATCCAACTCTTGTACTTATTAACCCGAGTACCGGTCCAACATCTGCTCTTAAGCAAATAAGTGCTGCTGGAATAAAAATTGCCGTCATCCCAGAGGTATATTCGCTAACGGGGATGAGAACAAAATATCTATCTATCCTCAAAGCTATCTCACTCAACGCAGAAGATCCGGTTGCGCTAAAACTCTTAGGTTCAATTCCAGTAATTTCACACGCCGTTACCGGGCAAACTGGAATTGCGTTTTTATATTTGCGCGGGACTTCTGGAATTTATCTCCTAGGTGGAAAAGGTTCCGGTGCAGACGCTCTCATTCAGATTGCCGGTGGTATCGATGTCGGAGCAACAAAGGATTCAAACCCATTTATGCCTTTGACGCCCGAGGCATTAGTTTCAATCAATCCGTCAATATTGTTGGTAATGCAAAAAGGGCTCGAATCAGTCGGAGGATCAAAAGGACTCTTTGCTTTAGCTGGAGTTGCTCAAACTCCAGCAGGAATCAATCAGAAGGTAATAGCCGTCGATGATTCTTTACTGCTCGCATTTGGTCCACGTACACAGGGCTTGATTTCTAAACTCACTGAGGCGATTGGGTCATTGAAGTGAAAAAGAGATTCATTTTTCCAACTGTAATTCTTATCCTGATCCTCCTTTTTTCACTCACTCAAGGGGCGTTACCGATAAGTCTGAATTCACTTTTTCATATTCTGATTCATAAAGATGCAAGTTCTAATTCATTAGTGCTCTGGGATATTCGCTTTCCAAGAATTATCTTGGCAATTATTGTAGGAGCATCATTGAGCGTTGCTGGTGGATTACTCCAAACCATTTTTCGAAATCCTTTAGCAGATCCTTCAATATTGGGAATTTCTACAGGTACTTCGCTGGGAACAGTTATTGCCCTTTTACTTGGGGTCGAATTCGGAACTTCGCTATCGGTGGCCTTTGGGGTATTAGGTGGCTCAATAGCAATTGCTCTGATTTTTATTTATGCTCATTCTAGAAAAAGTAGTCACGCAGCTTTTCTTCTCTTTGGAGTTGCCCTCAATTCTTTGCTTGCAGCTTTGCTTGGAATCATTCTTTCTGCGACGAAGAATCCGCAAGCTCGTTCAATTTCATTTTGGGCGCAAGGAACACTTTCACTTGCTACTTGGAGTGCGCTTGTATCCATCCTTCCCTTCTTCATTATTGGACTTTTGATTGCGCTATATCAATCAAAGTATTCAAATGTGCTTACTCTTAGCGATATAGAAATTCGAACTTTAGGTATCAATCCATTTACCCTGCGCATAATCCTCTCCATCGCTGCTGCAATTCTTGTTGCATCAGCAACCTCAATCGTTGGAATAATTGCCTTTGTCGGATTGATTACTCCCTTTGCGCTCAGACTTATCTATGGGCCAGACCTTAGATTCTTGATCCCACTTTCAGCGCTCTGGGGTTCAATACTTCTCTTGCTCTCCGATACATTGGCAAGAACTCTCATGCATAATTTAGAGATTCCAATTTCAATGCTAGTAGCACTAATCGGTGCACCGATTTTTATGTGGATACTTGTTCGGAAAGTAAAGATATGAAAACACAACTTTCCCTCGAAAATGCTTATATCAGCCGAGGCTCAGAGATGCTCCTTGAAGACGTTTCTATATCTATCACCCCTTCATCGGCCCTGATAATCACCGGCCCTAATGGAGTTGGTAAATCATCACTTCTCTTGTCATTAATTGGAGAACTTTCATTGTCGCGAGGCGAACTTTCTTACTCGCAAATAAATATCAAGGAACTTTCACTCAAAGAGAGAGCGCGCTTTCGCTCTTACGTACCACCTACTATCGATTCAGCATTTCCATATTCAGTGGCAGATTTCATTAATTTTGGTTCTATTCCGCTCAAGATGAGTTTGAATAAAAGTGAGGTAAGAAACGAATTGAATCGCTGGATCTCTTATTTTGAGTTAGAAGAATTTTCCACAACTAAAATAAATGAACTATCTACCGGACAGCAGCAAAGAGTGCTGCTTGCTCGACTATTTCTTCACAATGCCGAGGTAGCGATTTTAGATGAACCTACTTCGGCCTTGGATAGTTACTTCACATCACTTTTTGTAGAAGCAGTAAATACAAAGATGTCAGAAGGTCACTCTTTCATCATTGCTAGCCATGACTTCGAATTAGCTCAAAGGATCAATGGGCGAATTCTTGAACTCACTAGAGGGAAGCAAAAGCCTCTTCTAGAACACTCATAGCATCAAGTAATAGTTCATCAGTGATGACTACTGGTGGCAAGAAACGAATTACGTTGGAATAAGTTCCAGCAGTGAGCACAAGAACACCTTTGCTTTGGCAATACTTCACAACGGCATTCATTGCTGCAGTATTTGGATCCAGACTGCCTGGCATTACTAATTCAATTGCTTGCATCGCGCCGCGACCACGAACTTCGGCGATGATTGGATACTTAGTGGCGAGTGCGCGTAACGATTTTCCGAGAATTTCGCCAATGTGTGCCCCGCGAGCAACGAGATTTTCTTCCTCAATTGTTTCAAAGACGCCAAGGGAAGCAGCGCATGCAAGTGGATTGCCACCATATGTTCCGCCAAGTCCAGATGCATGGACTGAATCCATAATCTCGGCGCGAGCAGTAACGGCTGCAAGTGGAAGTCCGCCTGCGATTCCTTTCGCAGTCACGACCATGTCAGGGCAAACGCCTTCTTCTTCTACAGCAAAAAAGTGGCCAGTACGAGCAAAGCCAGTTTGAACTTCATCAGCAATAAAAATGATTCCATTCTCAGTTGAATACTGCGCAAGAGCCGGCAAGAAACCCTTAGGTGGAACTATAAATCCACCCTCACCTTGAATTGGCTCAATCAAGATAGCCGCAACATTGTGTGCGCCAATCTCTTTTTCAATCTTTTGTGAAATCATTTCCATCGCATCTTCAGTGATTGTTTTCTTATCGCCAAGCCAACGCAATGAATATGGCATTGGCATGCGATAAATCTCAGGTGCAAAAGGTCCAAATCCCTCTTTGTAGGGCATGTTCTTGGCGGTAAGTGCCATCGTTAAGTTTGTACGTCCGTGATAGCTATGTTCGAAGACAACAATGGCTGGACGCTTTGTGTAATGACGTGCAATTTTAATTGCATTCTCAACAGCTTCAGCACCTGAGTTCACAAGTAATGATTTCTTTTTGAATTTTCCAGGTACTACTTCATTGAGTTTCTCGCAGACCTCGATGTAATTCATATAAGGGGCAACAGTGAAACACGTATGAGTAAAGGCTTGTGCTTGTGCAATTACACGATCGACAACACGCGATGTTGCATTGCCAACGTTTGTAACACCAATGCCAGAACCAAGATCAATAATTTGATTTCCATCTATATCGAGCAAAATCGCATCACTAGCGCGCTCAATAATGACGGGAATAGCCATACCTAGTCCCCCAGAAGTCGCTTCACTACGGCGTTGTAGCGCCTCGAGTGATTTGGGTCCCGGAATTGCGGTAACCAACCGACGTTCTTGAGTCAAACTAGTGAGTGTGGTCATGGGAAAAGTCTAGAGCCATATTTCTCATAAGCGAGCCAAGAAGTTACCCTTGCAAATGAAGAGATAAGAAGAGGAGTAGATCAATGAGTGAACTTCGCGCAAGTGCCCCACTTCTTGACGCGTACCTTTCTTACTTCGAAAGCGAGCGCCTTCCCTTCACTATTCCTGGGCATAAGCAGAGAGCATCACGCCTTGATGCTGGCCTTGGAGCTGTTGTCGATAGCGATACACCTCTCTACGGTGGCCTAGATGAAATCAAATTAACTCAGGGAACTCTGGCACTCGCTGAAAAATTAGCTGCCAAGTTCTGGGGCGGAGATTTTGCTCGTTTCTCAACGGGTGGCTCAACCCATGTCAATCAGGCAGTCATCCTTGCACTTGGTAAACCTGGCGACAAAGTTGCCTTATCGCGCACTGCTCACCGCTCTGTACTCAGTGCACTAGTACTTGCGGGCCTTGAACCGCTCTGGCTCTCCCCCGAAATAGATAAGGCAACAGGAGTTCCAACTGGTATTTCAGTTTCAGAATTTGAAAAAGTTCTTAGCGAAAAACCAATTGCACTACTGCTTACTGAACCAGGATATTTGGGAACGCTTTCTGATATCCCTGCCCTGATTTCAAAAGCACATGAACATTCCATTCCAGTAATTATTGATGCCGCGTGGGGTGCTCACTTTGGTTTTCATCCCGAACTTCCGCGCCATGTAATTCAACTTGGAGCCGACGCGCTTATTACCAGTACACATAAGGCACTTCCTGGGTATAGCGCATCTGCATTACTCGTAGCGCGTGGGCAATACCTGAACTTAGATCGCCTTGAACAAAGTTTTGAAACCACGCATACAACTTCTCCGGCTGGTGCCCCCCTTGCATCGATTGATGGATGCCGCGCACTTTTGCAAACTCGCGGAGAGGAATTACTTGGCGCGCTTATTTCTAATGTAAAAGATTTCAAAGCCCTCGTACAAAAGGAATTTTCGCAAGAGATTTTTCTCAATCCTGCTAATTTTGCAGTAGGGCGTTTCGACCCCGTAAAAGTAGTGCTGCGCGCTCATCAATTAGGTGCCTCCGGTGTTGATATTGAAAAGGCTATTGGCGTTTCCGGTGTTCGAGTTGAGATGGCAGATCGCGATACTGTCGTATTTCTTGCAACACTTGCTGATACTGCTCAAGATTTCATCAGCCTTGCAACAATTCTTATTCCAGTTCTCAAAAAACTAGCAACTGCTCCACGCGAAACCGCGACAGCGCTGAGCTGGTCTGTCATTCCACAAAAAGGAATTTCAATGCGCGATGCTTATTTTGCAAAGACTCAAATGGTCAGTGCTAAAGAAGCACTGGGCCGTATTTCTGCAGATCTCATTGCTCCTTACCCACCAGGAGTTGCTGTTGTGGCACCAGGTGAAATATTGACCGCTCAGATTATTGATGGATTGAGCGCCTCTAAATCTGCGGGTGTACGTATCGCTTATGCAACGGATAGCTCTCTCGAGCGTTATCGAGTGGTAGCCCGCTAATAAAGAGAAGGTAAACTAGCAACATGGCAATGCCGAAAGTCATTCTTTACTACTGCTTCACGCCGATTTCAGATCTCCCTGCGATGCAATTCTGGCAACAAACTCTCTGTGAATCTCTTGGCCTCAAAGGTCGAATTATTATTTCTAAACATGGAATCAACGGTACGCTCGGTGGAGAGATGGATGTGATTAAGGAATATGTTCATAAAACAAAGCTCTACCCTGGTTTCAAGAAGACTGAGTTCAAATGGTCAAAAGGAACTGGGAATGACTTTCCACGTCTTCAAGTTCGCGTTCGTGATGAACTAGTTGCCTTCGGTGATCCAGATATTATCGAAGTTGATGAAAATGGAGTCGTTGGTGGCGGTATCCATCTTCGCCCCGAAGAAGTAGATGCACTCGTTGCAGAACGTGGTGACGATGTTGTTTTCTTCGATGGTCGTAACGCATTTGAGGCGAAAATTGGAAAATTCTCTAATGCAATAGTTCCAAATACTGAGTCAACTCGCGATTTTGTAGAAGAAATCGAAAGTGGGAAATATGACCACATCAAAGATAAACCAGTAATAACTTATTGCACTGGTGGAATTCGCTGTGAAATTCTTTCCTCCGTTATGAAAAAACGCGGCTTCAAGGAGGTTTACCAAATCAAAGGTGGAATCGTTCGCTACGGCAAAAAATATGGAGATAGGAGCTTGTGGGAGGGTTCTCTCTTTACCTTTGATGATCGGCTTGCAATTGATTTTTCATCTAAGGTTAAGGTCATTGGTGAGTGTGAAGGCTGCAGTGCACCAACAAAGCAGTTTTATAACTGCCGCACAGCTACATGTCACGAATTAGTTCTACTCTGCGACGAATGTGCCAAAGTTAGCGATAATCTGAGCTGCATTCATGATCAGGATCGTAAGTATGACCCAGAATTTATTGGCTAAATCATTCGTTGGTGTTGATCAAAGCACGCTCGAGCGAATCTGAGAACTTCAGGTTCACTTATCGCTGCAAGATTCACATCTAGCGCATCAACTTTTGAACCGTATGAGCGTGTTATTGAGACTCTGACTAAAAATAGAAATATTGCTTGTACCTTTAGTAAATGAGTTTCGACAAAAGCGAATTACATCTTCCTCATTGGCGCAGACAGCACAAGGGTGAACATCGCATTCCTGTTGCTATTGTCGTTCTGACAGTAATTTTCCTACAGTTCATATTGCCAACAAAATTATCGCTTCCATTTCAAAAATTTGTCTGTGCTATTGAGGCGCTTCTTCTGATTGCGTTATTTATTACTGGGCCAACTCGAATTTCCAAACACCATTTTCCAAGTCGCCTGATAGGTATGGTGCTCACGTCAATTATGACGCTCTCCAATACTGGCTCAGCAATCAAACTCATTGATTCTCTTGTTAATGCTGGAATTACAAATGCAGGTCAACTCTTATGGTCTGGTGGATCCATCTGGCTTACCAATATTGTTATTTTCAGTCTTTGGTATTGGGACTTAGATCGTGGTGGCCCTGGTGCTCGCGCCCAAGGAATAAATGAAATTCCTGATTTCTTATTCCCTCAGATGTCTGATGAGAAATATGCTGCTCCTGGATGGCATCCCACATACTTTGACTATTTCTATGTCTCGGTAACTAATGCCAGCGCATTTAGTCCAACTGATGCAATGCCACTAACTCGATGGGCGAAATCGCTCATGTTGGTTCAATCAATGACTTCATTACTTATGGTTGGTTTAGTTATTGCGCGCGCAGTGAATATCTTGCACTAAGCATTCAATTGCGAAGATAACGCCTGCCACAAAGGGGCTTCAAGAGTTTTAGAAAAAGAAGCTGTCAAATGTCCTGCATCCCTATAAATCAAATAATTTCCACTGATGAGACTGCACGGATCAGTGTTACAAATCCATTCTGTTGGATTTATCCATATCGAACCTGTTTGTGCTGCAATATTGCGCTCCTCGGTCAACCAGGTTACCGATATTGCTTGCGCAGTTGGATGCGAGCACTTCATGAGTGATTGCACATGAGATTGCATACATTGAGCAGGATTATCAATAGCTGCTGGCGTATCGCTCAAGATAATGATGTGTGGGCTCGACTTCTGAATCGTTTTGATAGTTCGAGTCATACCATCTCGCCAAATTTGGACTCGGGATTGACCAACACTAACTTCACCATTTTCTTCAAGCGTTGAAAATCCTTTTGTTCCTGCCACAAATACCATCACAGGTTTAATCGATGCAATGCGTTTGAGCGCACTCGTGCGCCATATTTCACAGTTATCCATACGTTCATTCTTTGTCGAATTCCAAGCGGGAATATCTGCTGGCCAACACGAAGACATGGAAAGACTGACCAATTTCCATTTTTTTGCAATCGCAAGTTTTTCTATTGCGGGAAACCAAGAAAGGGCGTGACTATCTCCAAAAAGAACGATGGTTATCTTGGATTTCAAATCCGCGTATGTACACGGTGCAATATTTTGCGCAAGATTTTGTTGAGTATGACAGCGATCAACATAGGGTTTTGGCGTATCTTGTGCAAGATTCTTAAGTTTAGCTACCAAGTTTTGGGGAATTGGACTATCGACTAATTGAGCAAATTGATATGGGGGTATCGCGCCAATAGCGGAGTCCACCGTCGCTGTATCGGCAGAGGCAATTGGCATAATTGAGAGGAGAAAGGCAAAAAAAATATACATTTGCGCTCTCTTCACTCTTCAATGCTCTCAGTTCTCTTTCGAAATTTCTAGCCATCTTTTCTGTGAGAACTCAGGGAAATAAAGGTGCACCAATATTTCTATTGTTTCGCCATGCAAATCGCGTACAGTCGCACTCATGGCGCCAACCAGAAAGGCAAGTCAGGGAAATCACTTGCCATTCAACGGTTTATTCCTACTTTTTGCATCTGTTGTATTGATTGGGTGGATGATCTACTTAGTCTTTTCACTACCGAATTCCTATCGAGCCCAACACTGGGATTTAGCGTGGGTAGGTTTTGATTGCGGAATGCTGAGTGCACTTCTCACCACAAGTTGGGCAATGTGGAAGCGACGCCAAATTGCGATTCCTGGTGCGATGGTGTCGGCGACATTCTTGGTAATTGATTCTTGGTTTGACGTTGTTACTTCTAGTTCGGGTCTCGATTTCAAACTCGCTGTGCTTTCCGCACTTGTAATTGAGCTTCCAACTGCATTCCTACTCTTCAGATTCAGCAGAATCGCTGTGCGCAGATCGATTGAGAACGCCCACGAGATGGCTGGCACAGAAGTTATTACTGTTTCGCTTTGGCGTACACCACTTATGATTTTTGACCGTGAATAACGATTTTTTCTGGACTGCCCGCAAAGTATCCAATGCCAATCAATACGATGCCTATTCCTATAACAAATAGCAGCGCAGTGTTCCAGCTATGGGATATGTCAAAAATTCCACCCACAGCCCCCGGAGCAAGGGCCGCCAACGTATAACCAATTGATTGGGCCATGATTGAAAGCGAACGAGTCTCGGCTGCTTCAACACTTCGAGTTACTGTCAAAACCAATGAAAGTGGAAATGCAAAAGAGAAAGCAAAATTAGAAATTAGGATCCAAATAATCAGATGCCAGCCATGATCAAAAATCATGGCTGTAAATGACAAAGTAAGAATTATTGCAATTACCGATAACAGAATTCGAAAGTCGCGAAGTTTGGAAGCAAAATATGGCGCCCCAATTCCAACGACAGAACCACTAAAACCTGCAATCGAAAGCCATAGAGAAGCGTTACTCAATGTAAACCCTTTTGAAACAAGAATTGTTGGAAGCCAAGTAGAGGATCCGTACCCCATCATTGCTTGAAAACCGAAGAAAAGGGCAATGCTCCATGCGGCTGGTTTATGCAATAACTCCTTATGAAATTTTGTTGCAACTGGTAAATGCGAATCACTAGATATCTTTGAATTTCGTAAAATCCACCATATCGAAGAAATAGTTCCAAGGACGATCCATGGAACCATTGATAGGCGCCAACCCCAGGATGTTGCATGCGCAAGTGGGACAGCAACTGCTACTGCGATATTGGCAAAGATGCCCATGATAGTTATGTAAATACCTGTGATGAGGCCAGAATGTTTAGGCACATTCTCCTTGACCCACACAGGTAATGAAAAATTCAATACTGCTATCGCAATGCCAAGTGTCAATGAGGCAAAAAAGAGAAGTAGAACATTTCCTACTGCTCGAATAAATATGGAAGCAGTGAGGACAATTAGCGCCGCAGCAATGACTCGATTTGTACCGCCTATTTTTGCAACTAATGGCATCAAGAAAGCGCTACCTGCAAAAGCTAAAATCGATAAGGAAGTTAGGAAAGATAATAAAAAAGAGCTGAGGTGATACTGCTCTTTGAGGATTGGTATGAGCGGACCCAAAATAGTTATTCCGGTGCGCATATTTATCGCAGTAATAAATATCGGCAAACTCTTACTAATCGCCTCGCGATTATTCACTTGGGTTATCGTTCTTTCCACGCAGTATTGAGCGTTTCAACAAATGCTTCTAGAGGCTGAGCGCCAGATATTCCATATTTCATATCTATGACAAAGAAAGGAACCCCAGTAGCGCCTAATCGCGATGCTAATTCACGATCCTCATTTACTGCCCCTATATATTGATCTGATTCCAAAATATTCATTGCATCGACTGGGGCAATTCCAACACTCTGAGCAACTGCAACTAAATCTTGGTGAGCAAAAAGCGGTAACGATTTTTCAAAGTAACTCGAATACATTGCTTCAAGTAGTTCCTGCTCTTTCCCGATTGTGGCAGCCCATAACAAGAGTCTATGAGCATCAAAAGTATTGCCTGACAGGGTGTCATCCAGGTTGTAACAAAGTCCTTCACCATCGGCGACCGCACAGACATTGGCCTGCATCTCTTTTACTTGATCCGGTGAAACACGATATTTCTCAGCTAGCAATTTACTTGTTGGCATTGTTTCGCCAGCATCGGGTTGTAATTGAAATGCACGGTGACGAATAACGATTTCATCTTTGTGACCAAATTGCGTGAGTGCTTTTTCAAGGCGGCGCTTTCCGATGAAGCACCATGGGCAAACTACGTCAGACCAGACATCAATAATCACAACTTCAGTCTATAAGTAATCACTACGCTAAACTCACACCATGGACGAGCACCAAGAAGAAGTACAAGAGCGATGGGGTGAAAGTGAAGAATTTCGCCAATCGAGCGAACGAACTTCTAAGTATTCGCATTCCGATTTTGCTGGTGCCAAAGTTGATCAAGAAGCAGTAACAGAACAGTTCGCATATGCCTTTGGTAATAGTTTGAGTATCAACTCAGCAGAGGCACAGAAAGCAGTTACTGCCCACCGCGATGCTATTAGTAAGTGGTTTTACAACTGCTCAATAGAAATGCAGAAGAATTTGGCACTCATGTATACGGCTGATCCTCGCTTCAAAAAATATTATGACGATCGTGCGCGTGGACTTGCCCAATATGTCCACGATGCAATATTGGCTCAGTAAGGTAAACATGAAAAAACTCGCAATGGTTGCTTTCTTACTGATGCTTACTGCCTGTAGTTCTACGAGTACACCGAAGGCGAGTACTACTCCCACTGCAGCACCAACTATTACCAAGACTTATTCAGCACCGACCGACTGCACAACAACAAAAATTCTTGCAGCTTTACCTACCGACATTCCTAATCCAAAGTTCATCAATACGCCATGGCAACCAGCTGCAGGTACTGAATTAGCCGATGTTCTCAATAATGCTGGGATTGCTTGCAGTTATGGAAATCAATCTGCGGCAATCGGCGCGACCATCCTTTGGGTAAATGACAAAGGAATGTATGACAAAAGAATTACCGATTGGGGCCAGAAAGGTTACGTAAAAGTTGATCTTCCAAATCTTGATGAATCCAGTGCCTATCTACTTTTCAAACCAGTATCGGCTACTCAAGAATTTCATATCTGGATCTTGAACTTTCTATTTCATGGCGTGTGGATTCAAGTCAATGCCACCTACGTCAACGATCTCAATCAAGCAGCCCCACTTATTAATGCGGCAATAGCTTCACTGACTCGCTAAAATCTCAACTAATTCAAATTTCAGGCTCAGCAGGGTAGGCTTGACTGCATTACCCCGCTTCACAACCATGACTTTCTTGTAAGGAGAATTAACTAGATGAAATCAATCAAAAAAACTGGCGCTGTTGCAGTCGCTGTTGCAGTCGCGTTGCTATTTGCACAATCACCCGCATTTGCTGCAGTTGATTCAGCCGCTGCTGGACAACTTCCTGCGGCAATCAAGAAAACAAAAGTTATCAATGTTGGTATCGATGCGACATATCGTCCAAATGAATATAAAGATGCCAATGGCAAAGCAATCGGCTGGGAAGTCGATCTATTCAATGCAATCTCTGTCAAACTTGGCGTCAAGGTTAACTATGTCATTGGAACTTTCGACAGCATTATTCCAGCCATCAAGGGTGGTAAGTATGATGTTGGACTTTCATCATTTACAGATACTAAGGAGCGCGAAGCTCAAGTAGATTTCACTAATTACTATTCTGCTGGAATTCAGTGGGCATCACCTACAGGTAAAAAAGTAAATCCAGATGCTGCATGTGGATTAATTGTTGCTGTACAAACAGGTACAACTGAAGTTGATGACGTGAAAGCCAAGTCAGCTGATTGCACCAAGGCCGGCAAGAAAGCAATCAAAATTCTTCCTTATGACACTCAAGATCAAGCAAATGCCGCAGTTGTTCTAGGTCGTGCAAATGCGCTTTCAGCTGACTCACCTGTTACCGAAGATGCTGTTCACCAAAGCAAAGGCAAGCTACAACTTGCAGGAGCTATCTATGGAACAGCTCCTTATGGCGTTGCGGTTGCAAAGGGTTCAACTCTTGCAAAAGCAATTAGCTTGGCACTCACCGCCATGTACAAAGATGGTTCGTACGCCGCAGTTCTTTCTAAGTGGGGCGTAAGCGCCGGTGCTGTTAAGACATTTGGCATCAACGGTGCCACAGCCTAAAAAAGTCTCAATTGAAGCAGTGCCACTGCGCCACCCATATCGGGTCGCAGTGGCACTGTTTTTGGCACTCAGTGGAATTGCATTTGTCATT
>Ga0136642_1000731_pt1 | contig 15806 bp, 2 predicted proteins | sample LowCatLa1302831Y_FD_115313 | JGI IMG/M metagenome (GOLD analysis project Ga0136642, IMG submission 115313) | Freshwater microbial communities from Lower Cathedral Lake, Yosemite National Park, California, USA - 13028-31Y | ecosystem: Environmental > Aquatic > Freshwater > Lake ... | reverse complement strand
CGGCCAACAGTGTGTTCGGTATGTCGTATCTCTCACCGTCGCTCCTCTTCTTGAACGGCAGCACGCTTCGTGTGGATAACGCCGTCGTCCCATTTGACGATCCGAGTGCCGTGAGCGCGGACCCTTATTTTCAAAAAGTGCTGGTTTTGGACGGCGCTGTGCTAAAGAGCAGAAAGTTGACGGATGCGACCAGCGACTTTACTGCAATTGCCTCTTTCGACGACAGCTCGTCCCTTCATGGGATGGCTGTCTGTGCCTCGTCTGTCTACGTGGTGGCCTCCCAGACGTGCTCGGTGATGGTGGTCCCCTGGAACGATTTCGAATATGGACAGCCCCGGCTTTTTGCGGGCGGCAGATGCGGGTACGCGGATGGCGTCGCCGATGGAGCACGGTTCATGGACCCTATCGGCGTCGCGTGCGACCTGGCCCGCGGTCGCTTGGTCGTCGCGGACTCGGGCAACCACGTGCTGCGGGCAGTGGACCTCTCTTCGGCCCGGGTGTCTACCGTGGCTGGTGTCCCCGGCGTCGCGGGGGGTGCGGACGGTGCGGCTGGCACCTTTTTGTTCCCAACCTTTGTAGCTCTGGCGGACGACGTGGTGTATGTCACCAGCCCAATCGCAAACTCCATCCGCAAGGTGAAGCGCGGCGTCGTGACGACTGTTCTGCGGACCGCGCCTGGGTATGTAGACGGGCCCGTCGGGTTGGCCGCGGTGAACCGGCCGACGGGTGTGGCTGTTGGGTCGGACGGGGTGTACTTCCTCGACTCTGGCAACAGCCGCATACGCCTTGTATCGGACTCGCCGCTCACCGCGGCGCCTTTTTCCAGGGATGCCGTGCAGAACACCGACTGCTACCAGCCGCCGGTCTCCCTCGACGACGGGTTTGCCACTGGCACTATGCACTGGACGAAGTTAAATGGGACAAGCGCTGGATTCGTCACGCACATGTTTGATTCTGAGGGAAATGTCGCTATCTTGCCACCTCGAAATCCGTTCATGCTGGTCGTTCAGGCTGGAAGATCGTTGACGACTATCAAAAGAACATTCAACCTTCGAGGTTCTGCTGCGCACGTTTCGATCCAAGTGGCGTTTTTTTGCGACTCGTACGGCCGGAAAGCCGAGTATGACGCCTTAGACATCGCGAACGTGACTGTGTATTCTTGGTCTGAAACTCCCCCTATCCGTCTTCTCGACTCCTATGTGACTTGTTTCGCGAGCTCGACAGCTTATCCGTCATCTTTTAATCAAACTGGACTCACCCGATGGAGCGTCCTCGAGTTCGACGTCCCTTCCGGACTTGTTGCTGACAACGACATCGACTTTTTATTCAGCGCGTCAAACCAAGTGCTTTCGCGTTATGTGAGCAGTTCGCCTCATTATATCAGCTCTTTGACTAACGACGCTGTCCTTTTCATCGGCGCAATCAACGTTTCCTACGTCCAGTCGTGCGGAACGCCCCCGACACCGGTCGGGAACGGGATCACGGTCGAAACGGTCGCCGACGGCGCTTTGTTCTCGGAAAAACTGACCAAGGTCAAAGTGGCTCCCAACGGCGATTTGTACGTCGTCGAACAAGCTGCTAACTTATCTTTTAGCCGTTTAATTTCCGTGACGCCCGGGAGTGCGGCGACAACCGTCGTGTACAACCCTAGTGGCGATGATGATCTCGGTGATCTCTTTGTTTCGAACGTGGCCTTGGATCACGCCGGAAACGTGTTTATGCTTATGGAAAAATCCATTAATGTGGCGCCAGGCGGTTCTTCGAGCCAAATTTTGAAGAATCAAGACCCTCAACAGCCGTGGCATGTTGAAAGTTTTTCCTGTGATGGCTCATACGATTCGGGCTGCTCGATTGCGATCGACGAAGCGTCAGACGTGTTCATCCGAGACCAAGGGCTCTTTCGCTATACTGACGTGAACTCGTTGGGCCAATTCCAAACTCAAATCGTAAGCGCCCAGGACTCGCCGTACGATTTCGTTGTTGCGGGTGGTATTATCTATGGTTTGGTGCACAAGGTGTTCGCGGACCCGTTTGGAATAAACATAGATGCCTTTTGTATCCGCACGTGGACCTTGGATGGCACAAGCGCGTTGCTCGCCGGCGACTGCAATTCGCAAGCCGGATTCGCAGACGGACAAGGGTCGTCGGCTCGTTTTAACCATCCAAAAGGGATTGCAGTAGACTACGTCGGGAATGTGATCGTCGCGGACACCTTGAACCATTGCATTCGCATCGTGACCCCGTCGGGCGTTGTGAGCACGTTGGCCGGTCGTTGTGGACAGCCAGGCAGCCGTCAAGGCAACGCATCGTACGCCCGATTCGACAATCCCAACGCCGTGGATGTCGACGCGCATGGTGACGTGTACGTGGCCGACAACCACCAACTTCGCAAAATCAACATCATGCGCGCTCGGCCGCCGTACACGGGTCCGGGGTCCTTCTTTTTAACGACCGGCAACATGCGGATGCATCAAGATATCGTTCTTGTCCGTGGAAGCGACGGGCAAAAACGTGTGGGAGTTGCGAATGGAACGCATCAACAAGTCGTGTTCACGTACAGCCGCTCGGGCGCCCTTCGCGCAGACGATGTGCCGGTGTGCCTCGACGGTGGTGTTTCCCTGCTCGTATCCGAAGCGTGCGGCTTTCAATCGTGGGATTTTGTGCCTACCGGTACTATTTCATTCCAGTCTACGGTCGTTCAGACTTCGAATCCGCCATCCGGCTACACGCTTGTACCACGCGATCAACCCGCTCTTGCCGCAGTGTATGTAAACTATTCTGGCACTTCCGGCTTGCTGCAGCTGCGTTCCGGCGTGTCAGTGCATGGTGCTCAAGTGTTCACCCTCACGGTTCCACCGTCCCCGCCCCCGTCACCACCGCCGCCTTCGCCGCCGCCCCCCCAGTGCGACCTGGGGTCGCGCGATTTCAAAGTCGCGTACAAACCTCCAGACTCGTTAGACATGCCCATCCTCGCGTCAACATACACGGTGCCGAAGCTCGACGCGGAGACGCCGTTGGTCGTGACCTGCCCGCTCGAGCGCTTCTACGTGGTCCTGAACGACACGTCTCTTCAGTTCACGCTGCAGCTGTCTCCATATGCGGTGAAGGTGTTCTTTTACTACAACTTTGTGTGCTACGACACGCGCAACAACACAGAATCCGACGACCGAGTCAGGTTTGAGCTGTCCGACGCTGTTCTCAACAACTCGTACGCGTTTGAATACGGGTGTAGGGAGCTGTCTTTATTGTCTGTTTCGCACCTGGTCATGCCACCGTGTCACTCGCCCTATGGAATTGTGAGAGCACGAGGACGCAAGCTGCTCAACCAACCGTGCTCCGACTCGCCGGTGCCCAAGTACTACGCGGACGCCGCGTGGCGGGAGGACTTCTTTGACATTGAGCCCACGAGCTACGGCCGGACGGTGACATTCTCAGTGTCGAACATTGACGGTCTCGACAAGCTGCGCCCTTCCTACGCCTTCCTCGCCGCTGTCGCCGAGACGGCTGTCGCGGACTGTGCCTCAGTCAGCCCGCCGCCGCCCGCGCCGCCACCACCGCCCGCGCCGCCGCCCCTGCCACTGGCTATGGTGTCTACACTTCGTCTCTTCCAAGGTTGTCTTCCTGATGGACTTGTTTTAAATGCCAGCGGTTTCATTTTTTTCACATGCGCGGGATCAGATGCATTACACTACACATCATCTTTTTCAAGTTTGACATCTGACGAATCCGTCTTTTTTAGGGCCGACGCTCAGCTTCTGGGCGTTGTTATAGACGACGCTGGTGTTGATGTTTACGCGTTTACTGAGACGAGCATTTACAAAAACGGTCAGCCGTATTTCACCGGAGGGGATGTTCATACATACCAAGGGGATTCAGACGCAACCTTTGGGCCGTTCGAATCAATTGCATGGAATCCCGTTACCCAAAAACTCTATTTTAAGGCGCAACTGGATTTCAACGGGATTCATTTCAACGGGATTTTTTCCCCCACTGAAATCCAAGCCTCCCGCTTGGATTTGAACACCTTGGATTACTCGACTGTTTTAGGTTTAAACCTGTTTCAAGGTATTTTCCCGTACCCAACTGGCGGCATTTCATTTGACCGAGCAGGCAACCTCTACGTCGTCGACCCCGCATGGGACAAGATCTTCAAGGTCACGCCGGCTTATCCTTATCAAACGACTGTTTTGGCTGAAAGTTCATCCGGGATTGTTCAGCCTGTAAATGACATGGACGTGTACGTGTCGGACTTGCACACGAGAGGTGCAGCCTTGCACACGATACTCAAAATTTCAAATCAAGGGGTTGTGACGACGGTTGCTGGCACTTCCAATTCGCAAGGGTTTGTAGACGGCGCAGGAGGGTTATTTCATAGTCCGAAGGGTTTGGCGTTCGACACATCCGGCACCCTGTATGTCGCGGACTCTGGAAACCGGGCGATTCGCAAGGTGGTTTTGCCCGAATCAAGCGCGACTGTGATCAGAAAACAAAAAATAGCCCAATGGATTGCCGAGGGTCAATCCAAGTCGGACACGCTCGTTGTGGAGGTCGATGGGACCTACGACGACGTGGTGACGATGGTGAATTCCCGAACAAAGTTGGAGTACCAGAACGTGGACATTGTTGAAAATACTGCCGTGAACTCTTTAAAACGTTTGTATCAAGTGACCTTTTATGGGCACTCCTACCGGGCGGATGGTCCTGTTTGGGAGCGTTCCTTCCCGATGCTTGGCACGTCAATCACTCTCGAGCCTACAATCCAAGTCACATTTTATTATAGGTTGATGAAAGAAGATCTTTTCTTCTCTAAATGTCCCACTATAAGCGTGCTGGGACAAACAAGTGGTGGTGATTGTTTGAACGACGTGAAGACAAGTCGTGGCGACGGCTTGATGACTGTAGGACGTGGTTTGACCCCCAAATATTTTAAACATCCCCCTTTGGACATCTTCCAGTGGAGAGCCGGCTTAGCGTCTATCATTCCAGTCCATTCTCACGATAAAGTGTGCGCAACAACATATCTTGGTTTTGACGTTTTGTCTGATGTTGACAATAATGTGTGCTTAGGAAGACCGAGTCCATCCTATTACTGTGAAAAACTCTTCGACAATTCGCAGTTCAGCAATACCTTGCGAAACGGGTTTATTGACGCGACCAATGTGTTTACTTGCAAAAATAAACGGACCGTGGACTGTAAGAGCCAGAAGCTTACAATCGATCTTACAGAACGTCCTCGATTTAGGAAGGTCGGCAATGACTACAAGGATGACATTACCGTAGATCCCGTTTTTATGCAGGTTGATGGTGATATACGTTGCTCTTTCAAGCTCACTCGCGCAGACGTCTTAGGGTTGACATACGAACAAGTTGGCAAGGGCTTGCAAGATCACCTGGACTATAGAGACTACTTCGATTCCCAGAGCAACGCTGATTACTTTACTGGCACTCAATTTTCTTACAATGACGACGGACATAACGGGTTAGAACAAGTGGACGGTTGTTATTGGGGGCGGTGTGGTGACCTTTCGTTTCGGCGCATCTCAATCTATGACGTTCATCAAATACGCAAAATGTGGTGCGACACGGTTGCTGGATCCGCGCTGCAAGGCAACGGGTACCTCCCGTGTGACGACGAATTGTTCCTTCCGGAGGCATTTAGATATTATGAGGAGATTCCGGATCGACTGACGGTTCGACCGCCGAACAATCACAGGCGAGTCGCGGTGTTCTCCGAAAACGCGCACAATCTGACGGTGGGCCAGACGGTCCTTGTACGCAATCAGGAAATGCCCGTCGATGCTGTCCTTGGCGAAACTACATTTGTTATTGACTGCGCGCCGACAGACGTTTGCGACGATGTCACAAACTGGGGCCCAAACACACAAGTGAATGTGTTAAGGAACTTTAAGAATGTCGGACTCTTTCCTAGAAGGTTGACGGGAATAGTCATGCCAGATGCTTTGAGGCTTTCTCTCGACCTTGCGCAGAACGTATCGTTTCGAGTGAACGCTTCGATCGGCAAGTATTACTTTAAAAAAAGAACAATCGCAACGGTGTACAATTATAATAGGATTGTCGCATTCACTGAGCCTTTTGTGGAAATCGGTTCGCTCGCCGGTTATGCGTTGACGTGCACCAGTAATTTTATGGAAGATTATTCAAAGTTCTTCATTCATGCGCAGGCGGTTGACGATGTGACTGAATGCGAGTCATTGTGTAAATTCTGGCCTGGAAGGACGTGCGACGGCTTTCAATATAGCTCAGTCATTTCACGTTGCGAACTGCTTCAGTACGAGTGCAATTCAAAATTTAAACTATTAATTCCCCGTGTGTCATCACAAGTTTTTTTTCGGATAAACATTCCAGTAGAATTTCATTCGGATTTAATTAAATCTTTAAATGCTTTAATCCGCAACGGTATGCCGTCTGGTTCGGCTCGCAAGCTCATGACTAAAGATGCTGTAATTGACCAGCCTGTGTCGGAGCGCAGGCTTTCTCAGGTAGGTGGTTGGTGGCAAGATGGCATGCATGTCCAAATGAAAAGCTTAGTTTTCAACAACTCGGTTGTGAAAATGCGCACGCACCCTGTCTTCGAGGAAGGGGTCTTCATTCCTAACTCCTCAAGCCACCCGTACGGATTCGGGCTCAGTATGTTCACTGGCACTCCTGTGGTTTTTAAAATCCATGAGCAGCCTACAGATCAGAGTCAATGGATTTTTGGGCGCGATGGGTACGTTCAGATGTTTCTTGAAGTTGTGTATCCCAAATTCGGCACACAAGACCCACTCTTCGCTCGGTGCGGCGCTCGGTCTGTAACTGTCACGAAGAAGCCGTCAGACCTTACTAACCCTAATAGGGGTGACCTGCCGGACGCGTCGTATCTGTACGACGATGGAAATGCGCGAAGTTCACATCAAAATCAGGTATACGAAGCCGGTATGAAGTATCTTTTCACCTACAATATCAGAAATAAAGCGCTGTACTGTTCATACATGAACATTCATCGACCCTTGGGGACTTCCTCTTCACCTTGGTCAGACCCTGTCATATCGTCCGAGGTGGGAGGTTCATATAGTAGTCTAGCAACCCAGGGTTCATTGTACGACCGACTTGTACAGTACAACCTGCCGACGTTGTTCGGTACTAATTCTCTGTACGAACAAAAGCTTTACGATGAGGCCAATAAAGTAACCGATATTGACATTTTGCCGACACTTTTGGGCGCACGAGCCACGGGTTGGACTTTCGAGCCTTGGACGGTTGACACTACTACGCCTCCTTTGGTTCTCTCTCCGCAAAATGATATGGTCGTCTGCGTAACTTCTGAGACCGTTGCAGCCGGGCTTTTCGCCGGCCGGGGATGTGATAGCTGTCTAAAAATATCCGAGCTCCCCTGGGTTACGCAGTGGTACCCTATTAAAACCCTCGAGGCTTCCAACGCATTTATATGTTCTACTCTGCAGACACCGCCCATTGCTGCTCCCATCTTTTACGCCAACGGGACGTATAAAAACGTGGGTGTGACTATGGTCTCGATTCCAAGCTTCACAAGTCAGCAACTCAATGACGCGGACAGGAAAACAGATCGTGTCTACGGGACTGATCAGTCGACCGGCCGCAAATTGTTGATGATGTCCCGGCTAGTACCTCCGCCGAGGACGGCTTCAGTAACAGAAAGCGCTGTGCAGACAGCTCGTCGCCTTGAAGAGGCTCAACGGGCTGCGGAAGAGGCTCGAGAGGCTGTTCAAGAGGCTCAAAGGTTGGTTGAATTAACGAGATCGGCGGCCGCTGTAGTCCGAGGGGCAAGGGCAACAAGCATCGTCAACTCCGCAGTTCAAGATGCAGAGGCAGCAGAGGCAGAGGCACAAATTTCAGCCGATGTTGCAGCCGATGCTGCAGCGTCAGCCCAATTAGCAAACAACGTTGCGGTAGCCGCAGCTGAAGTTCCTGGTGGAATGCCTGTCCCTCCTCCTCAAGTTCAAGGGTGCTTTTCAAACGTCGTGTCATCTTTCAGTAAGTGGTTTCAAAGCTTTCGAAATGGAGCGGGGGGTGAAGCCACTGGTGCAGCAGCAGTTCAAGTGGCTGGAAACGCTGTCCTTTTTGGACTGACAGTACCCCAACTTGTTGTTCGTGGTGTGGCTGCTGTATTTGCCACGGGTGTAACTTTCTTAGGTTTGTTTCTTGCGCATAAAGGCCCCTTCGCGCCTCCCTCCGGATCCGGATCAACATCTTTACCCCCCCCCCCCCCTTCACCACCTCTACCACCTCTCCCACCGTCGCCTCCCCCTTTTCCGCCATGGCCCCCTCCCAGTCCACCCGCGCCCTACACGTACTGTTCGGACGGGGCTCACGATGTGATTGCTGGCGGAGCACGAAGCTTTGCCGACCCGTCTCGCTTGCTCACAAACGGGGGGTGCGCTGATCCGTCCTGTTACGACTTCAGGGTCAACACGTCCGTGTTGTGGGGCGACTCGGTGCACGATTATGAGCTCCTCAAGTACACCGGTTGGTTCACCCTTGGCCCCGGTGTTGCGTTGCCGATGAGTCAAAAAACCGTTGATTTGAACATTAGCCACTGTGGGTCGTACGGTAGTTCGTTTATCGACATAAACTATCCATCACCAAACTCTATGACTACATTTGGGCTTGTGAACGCGTCATTTTGTTCAAGAACACGTCTGACTAAATTGGTGGGTAGCTTATTTGCCACAGCTTGTATGGGCGCATCTGTGCTTAGGTGCGAAGACACTTTCTACTACAGATTTAATCAGACAGCGTTCACATCTGAAACAACCGTTAGCAGTGACCCTAAACCCTATTATTCCAGCAAGGAAAATTGGATGTCAGGTATCATAAATTCAGATGTTTTAGTTACGTCAACCACGTATCCCTTTCGCGTGTGCACCACGCCAGTCGTCCCGCCTGTCTTCCCTTTTCCCCCGCTCCCTCCACCCCCGCTGCTCGGCTATGTTTCCACTGTAAATTCAAACCCGCAAGTGATTTTTGGCTCGCTTCCAGCGTTGACCGTGGCTAACGGAACTGTGTACATAAGCACCGGAAAAGGAACATCATACAACAGCCATCTCATTCGCTCGTGGAGCGAAACCTCGGGTGTCACAGTTCTGGCTGGCGGCGGCACACCTTCCTATTCCTTCCATGACGATTCGATTGGAACTTCAGCGCGTTTCGCGGACCCGGCGGGGCTGGCAGTGTATAACGGGTTTCTGTACGTTGCTGACGCAATAAACACCCGCATCCGGAAGGTAAAATTAATCGGCTCATACGCAGTCTCTACCGTAGCTGGAAACGGCATTTTTGGATTTTCCGATGGTGCAGGAACGAGTGCGACATTTAACAAACCTGTTGACGTCGTGTCTGACGGCCAAGGAATTCTTTACGTGGCTGATTATTTCAATCATCGCATCCGAAGAATCGACCTCAACACAACCCAAGTCACAACGCTCGCTGGAAGCTCAAATGTTGGCACGAATAACGTGCTGGTCGGAGGCTACGCCGACGGCACAGGTTCAGAAGCAAAGTTTAGCTACCCAAACGGGGTTGCATTCTTTCACCCTTACGTGTACGTGTCCGACTTGGGTAACCACTGCATTCGCAGGATAGATATTGTGAAAAATGAGGTGACAACGTTCTCTGGAAATCGAACTCCCGGATTCGTCGACGGCGTGTCCACCAAAGCACAATTTAACGAACCCTTCAAGTTGAGCGTTGATATCGGCGGCAACCTATACGTAGCGGACTTGAAAAACAGGCGCATCCGCAAGGTCAACCCTCGCGGTCGTGTAACGACATTGGCTGGCACCGGTGCACAAGGTTATCAAGACGGGCCTGGCCCGTCTGCGACTTTCGATAATCCTAAGGGTGTCGCTGTGGACGCCGCCCTTGGTGACGTGTACGTGGCGGATGCGGGTAATGACCTCATCCGCAAAATCACTCAGTCAAATGCGAGTCCGCCTTCGTCTCCGCCTCCGCCTCCGCCAGCGTGTGCAGCGACCGCGCGACAAATACTAAATACTACGAATCGGTCATTCACAGGCAAGTCCTTTTACAATGCTGGAAACTTCACCCCTCGGGAAGGCACCGATTTCCATTTCTTCAACCAATACATAGACCAAGCAGACAACGGCGACACGCTCTCCCTGAACGCAACAGCCACGTCGCCTTGGTTCACATTTGGCTCAAATTACACTTTGCTGGACAACACGTCCTCGATGAACCTTGATTCGTGCGGCTCGGTCGGCGTCGCCTTCATGAAGGCACCGCTCCAAGCGCTGCTCGGCGGTCAGGAAGTTCAGAATTTGACTGTGACGGTCAACGCGAGCATAGGCCCGCCGCGGGACTTCCGAATTGATGTCGCGAACTGCAGCACCGGAGTCTCTTACCGCATCCATTTCGACGACATGGCGTACGTGAAGAAGGAATTCGCACAGCGTGCGTATTGGTACTATTTCATAAACGACGGTACAAACGCTACCGCTGGTCATGGCCTCAACGGTCCCGGCCTTGCCCCACCTTATCCCTCTCCGGTGCCGAATCCCCGAAATTCCCCACCCTACGCCCCGGATTTTACACCGGACAACTTCACCGCCCCCTACATCCCGTGGAACATGTGCGTCCGTTGGTCTGGCGTCGTCGCCCCTCCGCCGCCATCCCCGCCGGCCGCGCCGGGCCGCCCGCCGCAGTGCTCTGCGGTTTACTCGCAGACGACTCCGTCTTAACGCCTACGTCTACCGACTACTTCTTGCCCTTCTAATAGCCCGCACCACACCACTCCACACCTGCAGGACGACTGCTCCAAGACGCAGCAGCCGCAGCCGGCGGCCACGTTCCACGCAAATGTCCTGGTGTTTTGTTTTGTTTTGGTTAACGCGTGAAATATATACACGCGTTTTCAGTCTCTCTCGTCCAAGCATGCTCCTGCACTGGGTGGGCGGCAAGGGCGCCAGCGTGGCTCGCATCCTGGACAAGCTGCCGCTCGTGATCCACGAGTACCACGAGCCGTTCCTGGGCGGCGGCGCTGTGCTGGAGGCGGTGCTCCGGTCCGGGCGCGTGCGGGGGGCGGTGCACGCGAGCGACCTGAACGCCAAGCTGGTGGCGGTGTTCCTGGCGGTCAAGACCGACCCGGACGGGCTGATTGCGGCGCTCGAGCACCTGGCGCTGGACGTGAGCGCGGAGGCGTACTACGCGGCGCGGGCGCGTTTCAACGCCGCCCCCACGCCCGCCTTGTTCGTCTACCTCAACAAGCTGTGCTTCCGGGGGCTGTACCGCGAGAACATGGCGGGCGAGTTCAATGTGCCGTTCGGCAACTACAAAACTCCCAAGGTGGTGGACCCCGCCGCCGTGCGCCAGCTCGCCGAGCTCTACCGCCTTCACGACGTGCGCTTCGCGGTGCGTCCCTGGGAGGACGCCCTGGCGGCGCCCCTGGCCGACCCGCGGGCGTGCGTCTTCCTCGACCCGCCCTTCGCCAAGCTGGCGCCCACCACCTTTGTGGCCTACACCAGCGGCGGCTTCGGCCCCGCGGACGGTACCCGGCTGCTGGCCAGGGTGCGCGAGGCGCGCGCGAGGGTGGTGTTCTGCAACCACGACGTGCCCGAGGTGGTGACCGCGCTCGCAGGGTGGGACGTCGAGCGCTTCTCCGCGCGCCGCGCCATTCACTGCAAGCGCCCGGGCAGCCGCGCGTGGGAGCTGCTCGCGTCGAACCAACACGCGCGGCAGGCAGCCTTGTAAGCCTCGGTGCCGCCCACCAGGGAGCCGTCGTCGGTGTCCAGCGGGTCCGCCACGGTGGCGGCGGTGCGCATCGTGTAGGATGCGTCTCCGCCGCACCAGGAGCACACCGCCGTCAGCTTCGTGACGCTCTCGGCCACGCACAGGAGCGCCGCCACGGCGGGGAACGCGGCGCGCTGAAATGTTGCGTCAAGGCTCGCCACGATGACAAGCTTGCCCGAGTTGGCCCACGCCTCGGCGCACTCGACGAGGTCCGGGAAGAACTGCGCCTCGTCCACGCCCACGATGGTCGCCCCGTCCACGCGGGCGTCCGCCAGGCGGGACACCGCCTGCGCCTGGCTGGTGCTCCCGTCGTGCGTGGTCACCGCCGGGGCGCCGTAGCGGGTGTCGCAGGCGTGCGTGATGAGCACGCAGCGTGCGCCGGCGAGCAGGTGGCGGTTCATGCGGCGGCGCAGCTCGGTGGACTTGCCAGAGAACATACAGCCGCAGATGACTTGAATCATTTTCGGCGCCGCAAATATAACTACGCCTTCGCAAAGCGAGCATATATGATGATGGCGCGTCGCCTCGTGCTCACCGCCCTGTTGTTGCGCGCCGCCGCCGCCGCACTGACGGTGTACCCCAAGGCAGGCCCTGTGTCTGAGAACAGCCCTCGATATATGTGCGGCACGGTCGTTCCCCCGCGGCCCGTCGGGTGGTGGTGGGGTGACACAATGTGGTACGAGCAGGCAACGTCGGATCCGGCGGGGAATCACGTGCGCAAACCGAACGCGTCCACGTACGCGGGGGTGTGGGATTCCATGGGTGCTTTGTACAAAAACAACCAGACGTACACGGCGGACGGCAAGATTGTTCTTGAGTCACATCCGTCTTTCTTCTGCCCGGAGCTGGAGTACGGGCTTTTGGTAGACACGGTCGTGCAGTTTGTCTACGAAAACCTGGGAGACGGCTTCTCGCATGCTGTGTTCAGAGAGGCGTTCTTCGCGCAGTTAGAGCAGTCCATAGCCAAGAATTTCACGCGCGGGGATCCGGAATCGTACGTGGACGCCACGATCGACGGCAGGGTGGCGTTCAACGTGGGCGGCCCGAACGGCGTGCATTTCAGCGACAAATCCCACTTTGCGTCCTCCATGCAAAAATATTCCTCGTTGATTGGCGGGTTTCTCATCAGCGTGGAGCGCGAGGGCGTGGCAGTGTACTACATTCCAGTGAACCGAGATAAGGAGGTGCCTCCGAGACCGCTTCAAATTCAAATCCCCGACTACAACTACACGTGCGGCTCAGTCGGCGCCCGTCCGGTCGGGTGGTGGACCCACAAAATGCAAGCGCATTCTGAGATCACAACGACTGATGAAATGAACGACTCAAAACCAACGCAGTTTACAACACCATTTGTTGCCCTTCCACGCCCCGAGGGTTTCTGCCCCTATCTCGAATACCGCGCGCTGATCACGTCGATTGCGAAGTTTGTGTTTCGACAACAGGACGGCACGGCACCGACGCTCGCCGGGTTCAAAGACGCATTCTTGAACGCTTTGAATAGGACGTTGGTCACAGATGCTGGGGGTTCCATCCCATTCCGCACGGACGTTCGCCTGAAGGTGAACATGGTGGACGTGGTGTGTGACCTGATTATCAACAACGAAGCGTTGGTTGTTTTCCGTGCTGGTGGTATCCGCCTGAACGACCGTCGCATGGCTGGTAAACTTGCGATTGAGGCGTATAAATTCTTGAACCTCCCTGGAATGGCCGCGTATGTTGTTGTCCTCGAGGACGCGGGCGTCAGCGTGTACGACGCGCAGGAGCCCACGGCTGCTGTTCGGCAGCAGCGCTTGCGGTTCGACGGCCCGGTCATTTTGCCCACGTCCAGCGACGCGGATGCGAAATATGTGTGGAAGACGTTTCAGCATCAATATCCGTATGATAAGGCGCCCGACATTCTTGCGAACAAGACTGACATTGGATATCTTCCGCCGCGTCCTCCGCGGCCTCCGGCGCCTCCGCCAAATCCTCCACATGAGCCGTCGTTGAATCCGACGCCCCCTTCTCCTCGTCCTCCTCCTCGTCCTGAACCTCCTTCCGAACTCAGTGTTTCGCCTCCGCCCAGTCCGCCTCTGCCTTCGCCCAGTCCGCCGCCAGTGGGCTCCTGGGCCAACATCAACGGCGCCGAGTCGCAGGCCAAGACCATCACCATGGCGCTGCCCATCGCCACCTACAACGCGGATGTGGCGGCCTTTGCCGCCGCCTTTGCCGGCGTCATCGGGCCGCTGATGGGCGCCGCGCCGGCAGATGTGGTGGTGACGGGCGCCGAGCGGCAGGGCGATAATAAGACGACGGTGGTGCACTTCAAGGTGCTGTCGCCGCTTGGCAACGCCGAGGCGCTCTATAGCCAGCTGAACAACACCAGCATCACAAGCGCGCTGCAGAAAGTCTGGCCCTCCATTGTCAACGCCAGCCTGGGCGACGCTCTGCCTGCGCCGCCGCCGCCGATCGGCAAGTTCACGGTGCTGACGCAGGGCCAGGGTATTGCCGTAGACATGAGTTTCAACGCGTGGCAGGCCAATTCGTTCGCCTACAACGGCGCGCTGACGGCGGCGCTCGCCAAGGTGCTGAAGCTGCCAGTCGGGCTCTTTTGGGCCTTCCAGGTGTCCCCAGCATCCCGAGGCGGCACCATCATCCTCGTGGACATCGCCACCTCTTCTCAGGCGTCCACCTCCACCGAGATCACTGGCAGCGGCATCAGCTATGCACCCGTGTACGTGGTCCAGTTCGGAAGTCTCTTTGCCCACGTCTGCACTGCAGAGGACGTCGCCTACGGCGTGCACGCCTGCTTCGTCGCTGGCGCAGGCGCGAAGGTCCAGACTGGCTTCGCCACAGTGACTGGCGACCCAGCTGGGCCGGCGCTGCTGGCGGCGCTGCTCGAGCAGGGGCTTCCAATCACCACGGCGTACTACTTTGATCAGATCTAGCGGCCTAGCGAGCTTCGAGTTCCAAGCTTCGGCAACGGAGACGGCCTGTTTGGCTTCGGCGCGCCGGCCATTCCAGCGCTGGTGGCGGCGCTGCAAAAGCAGGGCCTGCCGGTGAGCACGGCGTATTACAACGATCAGCAGTCCTGAGCGGGACAAAAACAAAGTGTGTTTTACAGAGGGCGGAAGTGTAGCTTGACCGAGCGAGAGCTTCACCCCACGACAGCGGCGGGCTGGGCGGGACGAGGCGTCAGCAACGCAGGGGCACGAAAGCACGAGACTAAAACGCACCTGGTCAAAGAAGAACGCCTCCTTTGCAAATGTGAGGCCGTATTTCTTCAGCAGACCGAGCAGCTTGGGGCCCGCGCGGTCGAAGGTGGCGGTGAGGAACCCGTCGTTATACGTCTGGCCAACGGCGTACGGGGCAACGGCCTTGGGAGGCTGTCCGCCGCAGCCGTTGAAGTCCGCCGCGACAGCGTCGGGGCTGTTGTTGTTGCAGAGGCAGCCGGCCAGGCCGTTGAAGTTGATGTTGTTCTCGCCAGCCGGGTCCAGGCAGGTGTGGTTGAAGAGGGACGCGAAGAGCACGGTGTTGTGGGCCACCGGGAAGGTGTTGGCGGTGTCCGACACGGCGTTGGCGGCGGTGATGTCGAAGGTGATGATGGTGCCGCCGCCGGTGGCGAGCGAGTTCTGGTAGATCCACACATCCTGCACATCGCAGCCAACCGCCTCCGCGATGGCGCTCTGCACCGCCGCGTTGTACGCGTACGCGCCGAACTGCCAGTCCGCGAAGGGCTTGGCGAAGGCGATCTGGGTGCCCTGGGACACCGTGGTGAAGGTGGCCAGAGGCGGGGGGGGAGCGGGGAGGGAGTTGCCGAGGTGCACCGTGGGCGTCAGGGTCAGGCCCAGAGAGGCGATGTTGGCGGTGAAACTGGCAGTGCCGACCGCGCCCACAACAGCCCCCGCGCCGAACAGGTTGTTGTTTGTCGTCTGCAGCGTCAGGGAGTTGGGCGGGGCGACGATGGTGTAGAACAGCACCGTCTGCGCCACGCCCGTGGGGCCCATCTGCGAGCTCAGCACCTGCACGTTCTCGGCGTTGGT
>Ga0136642_1000730_pt1 | contig 15824 bp, 12 predicted proteins | sample LowCatLa1302831Y_FD_115313 | JGI IMG/M metagenome (GOLD analysis project Ga0136642, IMG submission 115313) | Freshwater microbial communities from Lower Cathedral Lake, Yosemite National Park, California, USA - 13028-31Y | ecosystem: Environmental > Aquatic > Freshwater > Lake ... | reverse complement strand
GCACCTAATGCAAAGCAAGAACTTTAGAAGAGCATTAGTTGACTGCTATAACAGGAATCAAATGGGACTCCCGCATTATGCAGAGGGCTGGGTGTTTAGTGGCTATCATCTAAACCTAATTGATAAAAAGTTTGGCTACAACTATTTTACCGATCCTGTAAAGAACAAGAAAACTATAGAGGCTATCGATGCCAACTTAAATACTGGTGGAAGAATTATACTATGATTACTATTTCAGAGTCTGCAAAGATTAAAATCGCTGACATTCTATTAGAAGATGGAAGCAAATATGTCCGTGCATTTGTGCAAGGTGGCGGATGTAGTGGTATGAGTTATGGGTTTACCATTGAAGATACCCTTAATGAAGACGATTTTGCTTTTGATAATGTTGTAGTAGATTCTATGAGCATGCAGTATCTAACCGGTGCTGAGATAGATTATAAAGAAGACATAAATGGATCACAATTTAATATTAAAAACCCCAACGCTCAAACAACCTGTGGATGCGGCTCCAGCTTCAGTCCAGAGTGAGTGGACAGCGGGCTATTTTAAGATAAAGCAATTAGATCTAGATCTCAACAATCTAATGGCCAGTACGCTTATGGCCGCCAATACCGTTAAAATGCGCTATCCCGAGGACTCTGTAGATTCTAACGGGTTTAAAGGCACAACTAAAACATTCGAAAAATACAATATCTTTATGTTTTCTGCACAGCCATTATGGGAACTGTTTCGAGAGATTAGCACTTTCTGGCAAAGCACACGAACCTCAAACAAGATACATTATCTGCAGGCTTGGATCAACCTCTACGAAGAAGGCGCAGAAAGCATAGGGTGGCATCATCATTGGCCAGAACACATGCAGGCATGGCACGGCTATTTTTGCCTAGACGTTGATGTGAGCAAAACTACCTATGCACTACAACCAAAATACTACAAGCAAAGTAGAGATGTAGCTGACCAATATAAAGGTGTGCTGGATCACAATGACGAATACGAGCTCGTTGATGTTGTTGGCCGTAACAACATGTTGGTCATGGGGCTCAGTAGCAACGACCTGCATAGGAACATACCTTGGAAAATTAAAAACCGTCCACGCATCACTATTGCGTTTGATATTGTCCCCGGCGAGTTTATTGACAATCGTGCATGGGAAAATCATTGGATTCCATTACTCTAATGCTGTACAAACAACTACAAACAAAAAACATCCAATTGGGTGCTAGAAGTGTTTTAGACTACGATTTTGGTGAAGAAGCCATCTTAGTTCCTAGCCCAAATTGCAAGGTTTTCCTGCATTGGTTAACCGAAAAAGGCGCTATTCGTTCAACATTTACAATGACTTATGCAACCAAAGTATGTGGAAAAGTGCGTTTAACCAACGGTTTAGACTCAGATTTGGGCATACAGGTCTTGACAAACTGGTAAAAGAGTGTTATAATTTAGCTATACACTTAGAAAGGTTACTATGCATAATATCATTAAAGAGCTTGAAGCAGACAACAGTCGTCTGGCTAAGGAAGCCATCATTGAACGTGAAGCCCATGCAGGCAACATTGAATTCTTTGCAGGCGTGCATCTTGCTCTGAATAATTACATCACTTACGGTGTAAAGAAAGTTCCAACACACGCAGGCCCGGACGGACAAGGCCTGCCATACGATGCATTTAAAGAACTTGCTCATTTGCTCTATACAAGACAACTTACAGGCAACGATGCAAAGTCAGCTATCGAACTTGCCCTTAGTGCAAGCACTCAAGATCAGTGGAACTACTGGTATCGCCGTATCCTTATCAAAGATCTGCGTTGCGGCGTCAGCGAGAAGACTGTAAATAAAGCAGTAAAAGGCACAAGCATTGAACCAGTTCCGGTTTTTGAATGTATGCTGGCACATGATGGAGCCAATCATGAGAAGAAAATTACGGGTGTTAAACTGCTCGAGCCAAAGCTGGACGGAGTACGATGTATCACCGTTGTCAACTTTGAAGCTCGAACCGTTGTACAATACACAAGAAATGGTAAAGTATTGGAAAACTTTAGCCACATCGCAGATAGCCTTTTGGCTAATATCGACGACTTGGGTAGAAGCTATGTTCTCGACGGAGAAGTAGTCAGCAAGAGCTTTCAAGACTTGATGAAGCAAGTTCATCGCAAGGATGATGTGCAGGCACAAGATGCCCGTCTCATGTTGTTTGACATTGTTCCGCTTTCAGAATTCCAGAAAGGCAAAAGTGTAATGGGACAGCGCCGTCGTAGCTTATTGCTAAAAACATTTAAAACAGTATTTGACAAATGCGGACACATTGACATCATCTCACAGACTGAAGTAGACCTTGATGGCTATGTAGGCGAGATGCAGTTTAAAGAATTCAATAAGGAAGCAATTGAGAAAGGCTTTGAAGGCATTATGATCAAAGACCCAAATGCTCCTTACGAGTGCAAACGTAGCGTCAGCTGGCTCAAACAAAAGCCATTCATTGAAGTCAGCCTTACTGTTAAAGAAACAGAAGAAGGCACAGGCCGCAATGTGGGCAAAATGGGCGCATTGGTTTGTGAAGGCAAAGAGGACGGCAAATTGATCAAGGTCAATGTTGGCTCTGGCTTTACAGATGAAGACCGTGATGAGTTTTGGTCATGCAAGGTAGACGGACAAGTAGTTGAAGTCCGTGCTGATGCTATCACTCAAAACCAAGACGGCACATACAGTTTGCGCTTTCCACGATTCCTTCGATTCCGTGGCTTCACAGCAGGCGAAAAGATTTGACAGACATCATAGTAATTGACGATCTAGTATCGCCAACATACCAAAATGCCATAGAAGAAATGTCTATTGACTATTCCTTTGACTGGCATTTTGGTCCTTCAAATATCTATACTGTTGAAACAGCCAAACCCGAATTATTCGTAGATGCCAATACGATCGATTCTTACCAATACACACATCTATTTTACCACGGTCAAGTTCAGACCGCTGACAAACACTTTGATTTTATTAGACCGTTGATATACACGGCTATAGATAAATTTTCTATTAAGTCTCCGGATTTACATAGGGTCAAAGCCAACATGCTGACCAACAATCGTCGCTTCCAGCCCGGAAAATATAATCCGGCACACGTTGATGCCGGATTTAGTCATATTGTAGTAGTATACTATATAAATGAGTCAGACGGAGATACTGTCGTTTTCAACGAGGTTTACGGTTCAAATTTTACAAAATTGACCGAAAAACAGCGCATTCCGCCCAAGAAGGGTCGTGCAATATGTTTTCCTGGTAAGTACTTTCACGCCAGTTCAAATCCAGTTGATCATGATATAAGATCAGTGATCAATATTGATCTTGTCGTACCTACGAAGACTATTTTATAAAGGAGAAAGAGGCCCCGTGGCAAAAGATGATGTTATTACCGTAATAGGTAAAGTAGAAGAAGTATTACCCAACGCAATGTTTCGAGTATTGTTAGATAACGGTATTAAAATACTGGCCCATGTATCGGGTAAGATTAGACAAAATCGCATTCAGATATTGTTAGGTGACAATGTTAAGGTAGAAATGAGTGCATATGACCTTACCAAAGGCAGGATTGTATACAGACAATGAATATAATAGTAACAGGAAGCGATGGCTGGATTGGCAAGCATGTTTGCCAACAGCTAGATCAATTAGATATCGGATATTACGGTTTTGACCGTAAGACAAATTACGACCTCAATAGCCCCGAAGGCAGACGGGAGTTCCAATTTGCCCTTACAGATGTAGATGCAGTCATCCATCTTGCGGCCCGCCCTAGGATTCCTCTAAGTTGGGGATCAACATCTGCATACATTAAAGACAATATCGAGCTAACTGAATACGTTGCCCAGATGTGTGCAACATTTGGAGTACACTTGGTGTTTGCCAGTTCGAGCTCAGTCTACGGTGACGGCGCTGGACCACTTAATCCCTACAGTTGGACAAAGCAGTCAGGTGAACAGATCATAGAAGCCTATAGCCGATCAATGGATCTCAGCTATACTATCTGCAGAATCTTTACCTGCTATGGAGAAGATGCTCCCTACGGAGATAAAGGACTGGTAATCGGCAATTGGCTACATTCCGCACTAAACGGTAAACCTATCCTACTTCGCGGCGGCGGCCAACAGCGTAGAGACTTTGTTCACGTGGATGATGTTGCCGATGCACTAATAAAGGCGGCAGGATATAAACTAAAAAATGTTACCTTGGATCTAGGTACGGGACAAAACTGGAGCCTAGAAGAAATCGCATCTTTATTCAACTGCCCTATCATTACAGAGCAGGAATTACTAGGTTATGCTAAAGACACCCGTGCAAATACCAACCAAGCAACTGAATTACTTGGCTGGTCTGCTACTAGATTACTTCCAGATTGGATTAAGACTCTAGACCTAAATAGGCCTTCCACGCAGGATGGCTGATATGAAATTCAAAAAGTCTGCGCCTTTCCACTAATTCATAGTAGTTAGGTCTGTGAGGGGCTTTCTTTGGTTTAAAGCCCGATTTATTGCCCTTGTGGCTGTTACACCTAGAACAAGCGCACACAGCATTTTCCCAAACTGATTTACCACCCTTAGACACTGGAACTAGGTGATCTAACGTGGCCGTGCGGCGATTAACATCCACACCGCAGTATTGACACTTGTACCCGTCACGTAGGAACACATTCTGCTTGGAATAACGAATACTTGTTTTCTTTTTCATGTATTCTTTAACCATAATAACAGCAGGCACACGAGTCTCCCATCGTGCCGATCTTACGATCCAGTCATCGTGCCATTCAAGTACGTGGGCTTTTTCCAAAACTATATATTTGATAGCATCTTGCCATGTGATCGTGCTTAATGGAAGCAGTGAAACTGGGCTTCCGTCCGTATTCAAAATTAAACAGTCTGACATAATATGTCTATTTATAGGGGTTAAAACAATGTTAAATTATAACACATCACAATGGTTTAATCAAGAGCTCAAACCAATAAATACCTTGTATGAACCGCCAAAAGACCATTTTACAAGAAATAGCCACCAGCGCGAAAGCGATCAAAGAAGCTCGCTCGGATCCAATCCCTCAACCTACTGTAGATCGCAGTATGAGTTTTTTACGCAGTTTTGTTTTGGATTTGCCCATGCAGACTGGTGGACATGTAGATACTTTACAAGAACAGGTGATAGAAGATACCAATACTGTTGTTGAACAACAGGATTTAGCAACAATGAAACGATTAGCAGGATTAAAATAAATGACAACAGCAACAATACTCGTAATCAACACTGGAACATCTGCTAACAAAGGGGACGGAGATAGTTTACGCACAGCTTTTTATAAAGTTAATAAGAATTTTGAAATCTTAGGAGCCACATCCGGTCTCAACACCAATGCCATTATCGACGCAGTAGCACCTGCGTTTACAGACAGCCAAAATGATTACGGAATAAGATTTACATATAATACTGCCACTCACTATATCGGCGCAAGTCTCACGACAGCAACTGCCGTAAATATCGGCGGTGTTAAAATTGGATCAGGAATTAATATTACTCCTGATGGTGTTATTTCTGCGGCAAGTGCATATCTATTACCTACCGCCAGTAGCACAGTGATTGGCGGTGTGCGTGTAGGAACAGGTCTATCAATCAATCAATTTGGTGTTTTATCAAATGCCGGTGTAACACTATTCAACAATCGTAGTGGTCAGGTTACTTTATCTACCACTGACGTATCAAACGCCTTGGGATTTGATCCAGCTAACGCATTTACCTTGGGACGTCCAAATGGCATTGCCACACTGGATGCGGCCGGTCATATTCCACTGAGCCAACTTGCAGATAACGTGTTAGGTGCCCTTAACTATGCAGGCACATGGAACGCGAATACCAACCAACCGGCATTGGCTTCTGGTGTAGGAACCAAAGGCTCCTATTACAAAGTAAGTTTTGCAGGCACGGCCAATTTAGACGGCATTGCAATTTGGAATGTGGGCGACTTGTTATTATTCAATGGTACCAACTGGGACAAGATTGATGGTATCGTATCTGAAGTTGTTACAGTTGCCGGGCGAAGTGGGGATGTAGTTTTAAATTACTCGGATTTAAACGGACAAATAACACAACGCTCAGTTTTCAGTTCAACTGTTACGGCAACCAATATTACATTGGGCGTTGTCAAAATTGGAGCAGGTATAGTTACAAGTGGTGATGGTACTATTAGCATAGATACTCGTTCTGTATCAACTGCTACGACCAGCTCACTGGGACTGATTAAAATTGGGGTAGGTCTACAGATTACTGGTGACGGTACTGTCAGCACAAACACAGCCAACGGCATTCAAGACATCACATTCAATGTCAGCACTATTGGTACATTAAAACCAAACGAGGATTTGATCCTAGCGCCCACAAGCGGTAATATACGAGTAACCAACACGATTATTCATAGTAGTGGCAACAATGCTCTATTGCTGAGAACCAACCAGTTCTTAAACGCAGGGCTTGCAACTGACGCAACTAACTTTAGTCTACGTATCGTAGGTGACAGCAACTCGGGCGCCAACCTGTTTGATGCAGGTATATACAACAGCCCAATCGCAACCACTGGATGGGCAAGTAAATTATTGTTACGTAAAAACGGTAACATGACATTAGCCGGAAGTTTACAAATTAACGGTGCAGGGGGAATTATATTCCCCGACTCCACTGTACAGACAACTGCCGCGGTTATCAGTACTGCTTCAAATGCCACAGTTGGTGGTATCATTGTTGGTAACGGCTTGGCTATCGACGGCAGTGGTGTGTTAAGTGCAACAGCGGGTACAACAGGCGGCCAGATAACTAACAGAGGTCCATCAACACTTGGATCAAGTACAGACGCCGGTAATCCGGGAGAAGTAACATACGATGGATCATATTTTTACCTGTGCGTGGCGACCAACCAATGGGTGAGAATACCTATTGTGGCTGGCAATGCTCCAGGTACATGGTAATAGAATTTTAGGATAAAGACATGGGAATTAAAATTTCACAACTACCGGCCTTAGCCGTAGGCAACATAAGAGCAAATGACACGCTACCTATTGTTGATTCATTGACGCTGGGAACAAAGAAAATACAAATAGGCGACATTAAAACCTACGCTACAGCGGGATTAAGTGGTCTTGCGTATTCAGGAGCCTACGGAGATATCCAGGGACTACCATCCACATTTCCCGTGGCTATTGCTACTATTAATCAACTGGGCGGAGTTAAAATTGGCCCTCGTTTGACAATAACACAAGATGGTGTTGTAGACATGGGCCCAGTGTTTAATACCATCAACGTTGGCAACGATCAGATATTAGCAACTACAGGTGTAAGTAGTTTTAACCTGTTAGCTGGTAATAACATAACCATTGTTGCAGATCCTTTAACAAATACAATTACATTAAACTCAAGTGGTGGCGGCGGCGGCGGAGGTAGCGGCAACGTGGGCAAAGGTACAACTGGTACAATTGCTATCTACTATAATACTTCCACAGTAACAGCTACCAACATTACCAGTGACGGAAGTAATCTTTCCATGACTGGTTCAGTATCGGCAGCAGGCCTAGTAACCGGATATGTTACTCTTACTAACCTTATTACCCTAGCTGGAGATTTGATAGTTGCACCATCAGGCAACATGAGTCTAACAGGCAAGCGCATTACCAACTTGGCTGCACCAGTCGGCTCAAGTGATGCGGCAACTAAAGGCTATGTAGACAATGCCAGTGCAAAAGCATTTGGTAAAATTGCAATTCCTGGTCAAGGCATTATATCAGCTACCAGTGGTACAGACAGTTTGAACTTTGTTGCAGGTAACAACGTAACTCTGTCGACTAATCCTGGTACAAAGTCAGTTACTATTGCAGTTAACAATACGCTGTCATTTCAATTGTTACCAGCCAGCACGTCAAGTATTGGTGGTGTTATTGTTGGCACTGGTCTACAGATTGATGCCAACGGTATCTTAAGTAGCCAGGCAACTGCATTAACAACTGCAACTACCAGCACCATTGGCGGGGTCAAGATTGGTAGTGGATTGGCTATTGCAGGAGACGGCACATTAAGTTCTGCCGCGGCATTTACACTTAACACAGCTACTACCGCAACACTAGGCGGTATCACAATTGGATACGGTCTACAGATTGACAAATATGGTAGTGTCAGTGTTCCTAGCACAGTGTTGACAACAGCAACAAAATTCCTAGTCGGAGGTGTTAAGATTGGTAACTCAATCGCAGCCGCAGTAGATGGTACTATCGATGTCAACGCGGCCAACATTCCTGCGGCAACTACAGCATCCAACGGTGTTGTTCGTCCAGGTTATGGTCTAAGCGTCTCACCGGATGGTGCATTGAGTCTTGGTGTTAACGGCAACTTTACCATTACTGGTAACCTGTCTGTCAATGGAGTGATATCGGCTACCAACATCTTCACAACTGGTACAGCAGTTACTATTATTTCAAGCGCCAACGACCTACAGCTACGGGCTGTGGGTCAGGTTATTACAAATACCACACTGTTTGTCAACACGTCGACTCCTGCAACGTCAACTTCAAGTGCCGCACTACTGGTATGGGGTGGAATTGGCATTGGAAAAAATATTATCACTGGTGAAGCAAGTACAATCAACGGTGTGTTGATCGGATCTGGCGGATCTGCACAGCCCTACAACATTGCCATTGGTGCAGGCGCTCTACAGAATAATAGTGGTGCAAAATATATTACCGCAGTTGGCTTTAACGCTTTAATTAATGTCAACGCAGATCAAAATACAGCCTATGGATTTAATGCAGGTACAAACCTAGTAAGCGGAAGTAATAATACCCTAGTTGGTATAGGTAGCGGCCTTGGGGTAGTATCAGGTACATACAACTCTGCATTTGGCCATCAAACTTATGTAGGTATTGGTGCAAGTGCATATAATACAATCATTGGCGGTTATGCAAATAATCAAAGTGCTGTGGCACAGTCAAACAACGTGTACCTCGGGTATAATATACAAAACGGTACCATACGTCCTGGCTCATACAATACTGTTATTGGTAACAATACACTACAGGCAACTACCGGTTCCTACAATACTGTTATTGGTTATGGAGCAGGCTCCAACTTAACAACAGCCAGCTATCAAGTTATCATTGGTGGTTACAATGGATCTGCTATTGCTACTCTGACAAACTATGTCAGCTTGAGTGATGGCGCGGGTAACCTACGTGCTCAATGGGATACACAGGGACGTGGTACATTCTTCAACACATCTACATTCTATGCAACGCAAGATGCAATAGATTCAACCAGCTCAGGTGCTGTGATAGTTGCAGGTGGTGTGGGCATTGGCAAGAGCTTATGGGTAGGAACAAACATTTACGTAAACGGATCTCCAGTAGTCACATCAGCTAACTTAGGGACTCCGTTAACTGGATTACAAGCAGGCACTGATACCGCAGTGGCTTTAGTTTCAAGCGGTGTTTATAATATTTGGAACACTTCAACGTTACAAAGTATCGTAAGTCGTGGTGCAACTTCTACAACGCCAATACACATTACATCATTAGCAGGATCAACCGGTACATCAACCGGTGCATTAGTCGTTGATGGTAGCATAGGAGTGTTTGGAGACATATATATCGGCGGTAGAGTATTTGCAGGTGCAGATAGCACAGCAACTTCTACAGGAACCAATATAGGTCTATTTGATCGCGGTCGTCGTGTAATGACCAATGCTATATTGATACCAAATCTTGGAATTGATATTACCACCTCCAGCAATACTGCAACAGTTATCGCATACGACATTAAAAATACCGGTGTAACATCAGTCGTTCCGGGAAATGATATTTCTTTATTAACCAACGGAACAGCAAGTTTTATCGGTACTGGTACTGTTACTGTCAACGTAACAAGTAATTTAGATACTGTAACACGTCGCGGCGGCGATGCCGGTGTACCTGTAAGAATTTTACAAACAAGCACAGTATCAACTGGTACAAGCTCAGGTGGACTGGTTGTATTAGGCGGTATGGGACTAACTGGTCCGTTAAATATTAATGGATCGATAACATTAAACGGTGCAACTTTAAGTACTGGTACTGTGTTTAACGGCGGTACTATTACTGCGGCATTGTTTGTTAACAATTCACAAGCGTCTACAAGCACAAGCATTGGCACAAGTGGCAACGGAGCTATCAGCACACCTGGTGGTATATCCGTGGCTAAAGATCTAAACGTTGGTGGTAACATTTACATCAACGGTCTACAATTATCAACAAGTACGATCTTCAACGGTGGTATTATTACCAACGCATTGCAGGTTAATAACGCAACAGCTTCTGCAAGCACTAACTCAGGAGCATTGTTAGTTACCAATGGCGGTATAGGTGTTGGTGGTAGAGTAAGTGCTAAAGAGTTTTATATTACAACATCAACAGGTGCGTCACCAGTCCCAGTTGGCTATGGACCAATAGTAAGCGCAACGTTAAGTGTTGCACAATCCGCAGTTGCTTCAGGAACACCAACTAAGATCACATTCCAAACCAAGGAATATGACACCGGTGGATACTTTGATGCTACTTCAAACTTTAGATATCAGCCGCTGGTCGCTGGTTACTATCAGGTTAATGTATCAATGCAACCTGCGGCCAGTGGTACTGGCCTAGTCGGAGTGAGCATATATAAAAATGCCGCGGCATATAAAGCAGGTGCAAAGGTAGCAAACAATGCCGCTGGCGTTATTGTAACAGCACATGCGATTGTTCAAGTTAACGGTAGTACAGATTTTATAGAAGCGTTTGGATTCCAAACTACTGGTGCCACAATGACTTTACCAATTAGCTCAACAGCTACCTACTTCCAAGCAACGTTCTTGCGCGGAGCATAAGATGCAGTATAGATATTATGTTGTTGCACAAGATCCTGAACATAAGCCAAGTATCCATCAAGATCTTGTTGCTCCTACAGGAACTGATTATATTCCTGCTCGCCCTATTGTGTGTCAAAATCCCATGCGACACAGCGAGTACAATGGTGTATACTATCTAACAGAAGCGGAAGCTGAACGGCTAATTAATGATCATAGGATATCAGATGTGCATAGAGATCCTGTAGACTTGGGATTTCATCCAACAACATTCACCTTGACTACTGCTACATTCGCCAAGCCTGGATACACAAATACATCAACTGACAAAAACTGGGGCCTGCTGAGAAGCATAAGCCCTATAGAACCTTTTGGAGTGAATACTGCAACTGTTGCGGCCTTTGGTTTCAATCTTGATGGTGCAGGTGTCGATGTTGTTATGATGGACACTGGTATTATAAAATATCATCCTGAGTTTGCAGTAAATCCAGATGGTACGGGCGGTACAAGGGTAGTGGAAGTCAATTGGTCAACATATGGTATAATACCAGGAACAGGTATAACATCTTGGGTAGGTGATCTTGATGGCCACGGAAGCAACTGTGCCAGTATTGCCGCGGGCAATACACAGGGTTGGGCAAGAGCCTCTAACATATACAGTTTCAACATCATTGATCCTAATTTAAATAATTACACAGATCCAGTAAGCGCACTACAGACCCTACGAGCCTGGCACAATGCCAAGCCAACAACTGATACCGGCTACAAACGTCCCACAGTATGTAACAACAGCTGGGGTTATGATATACAATATGCCAACATGACTGGAACATTCTGGCAAGGAACCCTGTATCCAGAAACTGGTCCAAAATCCATATACGGACAAGTCAGCTCAGATGGTTCAGTACCGGCAGCAAATACATCAACAACAACCTTTGGGCTACGTGTACCATCAATCGAAGCAGAGATAGCCAGTTGCATATCGGCTGGTATTATTTTCACAGCGGCCGCAGGCAATCAAGCTATGAAGTGTGATGTCAGCGATGGAACAGACTATGACAACTATTGGGTCAACAACGGAAACTCCAAGTACTACTACCATAGAGGAACTACTCCTAGTGCCGCAGATGGAGTAGTATGCGTGGGTGCAACCAGCTATGCACTTCCTGAACACAAGATTAGTTTTTCAAACACTGGTGCTCGTGTAGATATATTTGCTCCTGGTGCAGGCATCATGGGAGCATTTATCAACGCCGCATATACAGATTCTCCTGTGGTTGATGCCCGTAGCGGAAATATTTCTACTTCGACGACAGCAACATTTTACCTAAACAAAATCAGCGGAACAAGTCAATCATGCCCGCAGGTAACTGGCGTAGTTGCATGTCTACTACAGAGCCGTCCTTGGTATAGGCAATGGCAAGTACAACAGTGGCTCAAAGAGAATGCTCTATTAAATACACTAAGCGAAACATACTATGGCGGAGTCGGATACGTGCAGTTTGCCGGTTTACAGGGAGCAGTAAACAGACAGTTATTCCAACCCTTTAACGGTCCCTATCCCTTGTCAATTACTTCTGGATTCTAACAATGTCATCAATAAAATTTAGTCAACTACAATCTTTAACAAGTCCTCCCAACGATGCTGTATTTCCAGCAGTTTCAAGTGGAAGCAATTATAAGATTACATTAAGTTCAATCAAAACTGCGGTTATTCCTAGTTGGAGTGAAGTAACTGGCAAGCCTAATTTTAACAGCGTGGCATTTAGTGGACTGTATGCTGACCTAAGCGGCAAACCCACAATACCAGTTATACCTACCCTAGTATCTGCATTTACCAATGACAAAGGATATCTCGCAACGGTTGACTACGGCATTATCACAAATACTCCGCAACTTTCAGCCGTGGCAACCAGTGGTAACTGGAACGATGTTGTTAATAAACCTGCATGGTTCAACACAATAGCGCCTGGTTATCTCTACAGCGATGGTAGTGGTACACTGACTTTTCAGAATGTAATTGATACATCAGGTGGAGTAAGCACTGCAACAGTAAAGGCATTAATTGCTAACAGTCTAAGTAACTTTGTCAGTGGAGTAAGCACTGCAACAGTAAAGGCATTAATTGCTAACAGTCTAAGTAACTTTGTCAGTGGAGTAAGTACTGCCACTGTGACATCGTTGATAGCCAACAGTCTAAGCAATTTCGTCAGTGGAGTTAGTACTGCCACAGTAACAACACTAATCGCCAATAGCTTGACTAATAACCTAGCAACCGTTGCGAGAACTGGCAACTGGAATGATGTTGTCAACAAGCCTGCTTGGGTCAGTACCACAGCCACTGGTTATCTATATAGTGACGGCAATGGTACGTTAAGTTATCAGTATGTGATTGATACATCGGGTGGAGTGAGTACTGCCACTGTAACAGCATTAATTGCCAACAGTCTGAGTAACTTTGTCAGTGGAGTAAGTACCGCCACTGTAACAGCACTAATTGCAAATAGCCTTACTAATTTTGTCACAACAAACACAGTCACAAGCCTAATTGCCAACTCACTAACAAACTATGCAACACAGAGTTATGTAACATCACAGGGATATCTAACTACTGCTTCAGTTGCAACATTAATAGCCAACAGTCTAACCAATAACCTTGCCACAGTGGCAAGAACTGGCAATTGGACTGATGTTGTGAACAAGCCTGCATGGTTGAGCACAACTGCAACAGGGTACCTGTATAGCGATGGTACTGGCACACTAGGTTTCCAAGGCGGGGCAGGTGGTTCAACAAGCACACTGGTCAATGGGACATATACTGTAGCATTGGTCACAACTGGACAATTAAATCTACCCGGTGCGGCCAATACTGAAAGCGGTAATGCCCGCATACAAAGTACCAACAGTATTGACATATTATCTAATCTATCTTTATGGACCTTTGGCACAGATGGTAGCCTGGCATTCCCTAACACTTTAGGCAGTGCCAACAGTCAGATCTATACCACCAACGGTGGATACCAAACCATATTTGAAACATTCACCACTGGCAATCAAGGCTCAGGACAGAAACTCACACTGGACTGGGATGATGCTTCAGTGAAGATACAATCACAGTTGGGCACAGAATGGAAGTTTGGCGCAGACGGTGTGCTGACATTGCCACAAATGCACCCAAATAATTATAATGGCTTCAGGAATCTTAGTCATATAGATGCTCCTGTCGATGCCGATCTCAGATTGAGAACTTATGGTAATGGACATGCCAGCCTTAGAGTCATAAGCACTACCAGCAATAACACAAGAACTTTGCTCGATCTTGATCTTGATAGGGTGAGAATCAGCACCAACAATGATGAGGCTGATGTTGGCGGCACCAACGACTGGCTTTTTGCCGCAGATGGTAACTTGACACTACCTGGTGGACAACTAATTGGAGGTAGTGATAGTACTCAAGGTGTTACTATGACCACAGCCCGCGGTACAGTATTGTTCGGCAATCAACCTGAGGTTATGATAACTCAAACAAGTCACTGGCACATCATGGCAGCAGATTCTTCTGCCACTGATCTATTCTTTGGTAATGACGCAAACTTTGTTAAATTACCACGCGGAACTAATGATGTAGTAATTGGTAACCGTTATAATTATAACTGGACATTTGGCGACCAAGGCACACTAACATTGCCACTGGGTGGGACTATTACGGAAACAGCAAGGGTTACTCAAGGCGGTGATACACCGGGAACTATGGTGCTAACACCCAATGGTGTTTATAATCCTTGGAACAACTTAACCATATACAACACAGCGTTCAACCCTGAGACACAGCACATACACCTTGCGTCGGGTGACTTGAATCGCACAGAAATAGTGCTGGGCAATGACAACAAGTTTGTCAAAGTCAATATTGATGGGTCTGTTTGCGTTAACTCTAGCCCTTACTATTTCGAAGGTGCCCTGGCATTTGAGTTCCAAAATGATGGAACACATATTACAGAGATGCATTTCAGCCTTGGTGTGTATCCTCGACTATACTATGTGGCGGTGGGCGATATCATAACTGATGTCAGCAACGGTAATACAGCAGTCATATCCTATGTTCAATTTGACAGTAATGTATCTATAACTTGTACTATACTAATGGATCCTGCTGGCACAAGCCCAATGGGCTATAGTTTTTCTAAATCCAATAGAACCGGTGGGGTATGGCAGTTTGGCACAGATGGTAGTTTAACATTACCAAATTTAGGACTAATTGATTTTAACAGTCCTTATACCAGATTAAAAAATACTGTCACAGGTCAAGGAGCACAGTTAGGCTCGCCTGACGATCAAAACTATGTCAATGTGGACAACACCGCTGTCACCATACAGGTCAACAGTGATGGCATCGGTGGCGCACACGCATTACCACAACACAACTGGCAGTTTGGCACAGATGGTGGTTTAACATTCCCAGACGGTGCCACTATCCTCAACAATAAAATCACTGCGGCACCTGAGCAATCACTACTTTTATATGGTGGGAGTACTCAAGAGGGCCAGGGTAAAAACATTCAACTGTATGGTGGTTATGCTGAATCAACATCAACCAATAGTTATGATGGCGGCCGTGTTAGAATCTACGCAGGTCAAGGAGTCAATGGTGGCGCGGGTGGCTATGTAAGATTTAGAACTTATGGCACCGACACCACCAATCATAATCTAAAACTTGACTCTGACGGCGTAGTGTATCTACCCTATGGCTCACAAATAGATTTCAACGCTCCCTACAGCAGATTCAAAGATGCCGAAAACACCGGAGTACAATTGGGTTCACCAGATGACCAAAACTATGTCAATGTGGACAACACCGCAGTTACCATACAGGTCAACAGTGATGGCATCGGTGGCGCACACGCATTACCACAACACAACTGGATCTTTGGTCAG